>Ga0116148_1000738_pt1:0-35000 | contig 39063 bp, 32 predicted proteins | sample AD_UKC055_MetaG_FD_89786 | JGI IMG/M metagenome (GOLD analysis project Ga0116148, IMG submission 89786) | Active sludge microbial communities of municipal wastewater-treating anaerobic digesters from USA - AD_UKC055_MetaG | ecosystem: Engineered > Bioreactor > Anaerobic > Digestate...
TCCTAAAGCACTGGAAGATAATCCTTCATATAACTGGTTTGCAAAGAAGAAGATAGTAGAGTACAGGGAGAGCATATATGTGGGTTACAGGTATTATGACACTGCAAATAAACCTGTTGCTTTCCCGTTTGGATATGGGCTTTCATATGCGAAATTTGAATATTCAGGATTGAGCCTGGATAAGTCTAAAATGAATCAGGATGAGATTTTGACTGTCAAATGCAAAATAAAGAACACAAGCTTTATTGAAGCGAAAGAAGTTGTGCAGCTTTATGTTAGAGCATCCTCTAATTCCATATTCAGACCATTAAGGGAATTGAAGCAGTTTACAAAAGTCACATTAAAACCACTAGAAGAAAAGACAGTTACATTTGAACTGGGTAAGCGCGCTTTTGCATATTGGAATGTATATATATCCGATTGGCATGTTGAAAGCGGAAGATATTTTATTGAAATATCCTCTTCATCAAGAGATACCCGTTTATCAGCGCAAATAGATATAAAAGGAGATGATACGGTCCGCATTCCGGATTTAAGCCAAAAAGCGCCTGCATATTATGCTTTAAGCAAAGAGACATTGAATATACCTGATGACCAGTTCAGGGCATTGTTGGGATTTGAGATTCCAAATGAACCTTCTATCAGGCCATTTACAATTAACAGTACGGTTAAGGATATTAAGACATCTTTAACAGGCAGGATTTTGATAAAACTATTTGAAGGTTATGCGACAAGGACTGCTAAGGAACTTGCAAAAGATCAAGAAAGCGTAAAACGAATGATTGATGGTATGATTTATGATATGCCATTAAGGTCTTTATGTACAATGACAGGAGGGATGTTTACAAAAGCTAAGGTAGAGTCTATAGTGACAATGCTTAATGGCAATATAATCAAAGGGCTTATAGGGGTGCTTAAGAAGTGAACATATTTTATTAAAAAAGAAAAATGAGCCGCATTAAGCTTATGTGGCTTATAATCTTAGAAGACGATAAACTATACTACACAGAATAAAGCAACTGACCATATGTCGGGAAAGGCCAATATGATGAAGCAGTATTTGTTTCAAGTTCATCTGCTACAGCTCTTAATCTGTTCATTGAAGGTATTATTATATCCTTACAGTAGAAGCTTAATTCTTCATTATTTTTAATGTTTTTTGAATGAGCAACCGTATTTTCCAGATTCTCTGTCTCAAAATGAAGACTATCAAGTAGTGAAGTAAGTTTTTTTATTTGCAACAGTGTAGAATCTTTTTCAAAAGCAATATCGATGGATTTTTTTAAACAGTATAACTCAGTAAGAGATTTTATATATCTGCTGACAGATGGATAAATATTTCTTTTAGCAATCTGTTGCATTGTAAGAGCTTCAATATTTATAATTTTACAGTAATTTTCCAATAGTATCTCATATCTTGAACGCAGTTCTACTTCACTTAGTATGCCATAACGTTCAAAAAGCTCTATGTTCTTTTTTGATATAAAAAAGGAAAGCGCATCTGCTGTCGTCTTGAGGTTAAGAAGGCCTCTTTTTTTTGCTTCTAATACCCATTCCTCGGAATAGTTATTCCCATTAAATACTATTCTTTTGTGCTTTATGTAAGTTTGTTTAATAATGTTATCGACTGCTGTTGAAATGTCCTCTGTTTTTTCTAAAGTATCTGCAAATTCAGACAGGCTGTCAGCAACTATTGTATTTAGCACAATATTAGCATCAGCTATCGACATACCAGAACCAACCATACGAAATTCGAACTTATTGCCTGTAAAAGCAAAAGGAGAAGTCCTGTTACGGTCTGTCGTATCTTTTCTGAATCCTGGAATCGCATGCACTCCTGTCTTCATACTTGAATGTACACTACCAGTATATGCTTTGTCATCTGCAATGCTTTCCATTATTGAAGTCAGTTCGTCACCAAGAAAAATAGACAATATTGCAGGAGGGGCCTCATTTGCCCCAAGCCTGTAATCATTACCTGCAGATGCAACGGAAATCCTTAACAAGTCCTGATGTTGGTCAACTGCTTTTATCACTGCAGAAAGAAAAAGTAAAAATATTTTGTTTGTTATAGGATTTTTACCTCCATCAAGCAGATTTTTACCTGTATTTGTGCTTAAAGACCAGTTATTATGTTTACCTGATCCATTAATGCCTGCAAAAGGCTTTTCATGAAGAAGGCATGTGAGTCCGTGTTTTTCTGCAATTCTTTTCAACATCTCCATTGTTATCTGATTATGGTCTGAAGCAGTATTAGTAGTAGTAAATATGGGAGCAAGCTCATGCTGGCTCGGAGCAACTTCATTATGCTCGGTTTTAGCGAATATTCCTAGTTTCCAAAGTTCGCTATCCAGTTCCTCCATAAATGCGTCTACTCTTGGTCGTATAGCGCCGAAATAGTGATCTTCCATCTCCTGACCTTTGGGAGGTTTTGCTCCAAAAAGAGTCCTACCACAGAATTTTAAGTCTTCCCTCTGTTCAAAAAGCTTTTTATCAATAAGAAAATACTCCTGTTCAGGGCCTACTGTTGATGATACATGAGTCACTCCTTCTACATTGAATAAATTAAGTATTCTTAAAGCATTTTCATTAAGTTTTTCCATTGATCTTAAAAGAGGCGTTTTCTTATCTAGGACGTTACCGCAGTAAGAACAGAAAACTGTAGGTATACACAAACACCGCCCTTTTATAAAAGAATATGATGTGGGATCCCATGCAGTATATCCTCTTGCTTCAAACGTTGCTCTTAATCCGCCTGACGGGAAACTTGATGCGTCTGGTTCACCTTTTATTAGCTCATTACCGTTAAATTCCATAATAACTGTTCCATCCTGCTGAGCGGCTATAAAGCTTTCATGCTTTTCTGCAGTGATGCCTGTAAGGGGTTGGAACCAATGTGTAAAATGAGTAGCTCCTTTTTCAATTGCCCAGTCTCTCATTACCGAGGCAATAGAATTTGCAGAATTTATATCAAGCTCAGTGCCTTCCTCGATAGTCTTTTTTAAAGAACGATATATGTCCTTTGGCAGCCTGTTTTTCATAACTGAATCATTAAATACCAGGTTACCGAACATTTTTGGTATTTCTTTGTTGATGTAATCCATCTTTCCCTCCCTATACAATAATTTAACAAAAAAAGACGCTGCGAGTGTTCAACTCACAGCGCCTTTGCTGTTTACTCATTTATTATATTCCTCTTGCTATATATGTCAATAAAAAAATATTGACATCCTGTAAAAAATCTATAAGATAATCTTAAAGGACAAAGGCGTCCGGTGATTGAGCTTTAAGCTTTATTATCGGGCGCTTTTTATTTAGGAGAGACATATGTTAAAAGAAGGAAAAGACAATTACAGGATACCTTCGGGATGCGCTATCTGCGGTATTTTTAACAAAGACGGCAAAAGAGTCAGCGGAACTGACATAATATCCGCTATTGAAATAATGCATGCAAGATCTAATGGTTTAGGCGGTGGTTTTGCTGGTTATGGTATTTATCCTGAATATAAGGACTACTATGCCTTTCATATCTTTTATGATGATGATAAAGCAAAAGTCATATGCGAAGAATATCTTAATAGTCATTTTACCATTGCATATCTATCTAGGATACCTACAAGAAGACACCCTAAAATTATAAATGAACCATTGATATTCAGATATTTTGTACTGCCTAAGTCTTCTAACCTTATATCTGCCCAACTTGATGAACAAGAATACACGTCATCGTGCGTTACAAGGATAAATTCGGATATAGATGGTGCATATGTTTTTTCCAGCGGGAAAGATATGGGAGTATTTAAAGCTGTCGGATATCCTGAAGATGTGGGCAGTTTTTACAGACTGGATGAATATGAAGCATACTGCTGGACAGCTCACGGAAGATACCCGACAAACACTCCGGGCTGGTGGGGAGGAGCTCATCCCTTTTCCTTTCTTGATTGCTCAATAGTTCATAATGGAGAAATATCCTCTTATGATGCCAACAGGCGGTATATAGAGATGTTTGGATACAAATGCAATCTACTTACCGATACTGAAGTAATAGCATATATACTGGATTTCCTTATAAGAAAAACAGGATTGTCATATGAAGAAGCAGCGATTGTGATAGCAGCACCTTTCTGGTCATCAATAGATAGAAAAGAACAGCAGGAAAAGGAAAAGCTCATATATCTGAGAAATACTTTCTCCTCTTTGCTCATCACAGGACCTTTTTCTATAATCGTGGGATTTACAGGAGGAATAATGGCCCTAAATGACAGGCTAAAGCTACGTTCTATGGTAGTTGGAGAAAAAAAAGATACTGTATACATAGCTTCTGAGGAATCAGCAATACGCAAAATATGCAAGGATTTAGACAGGATTTATTCACCAAGGGGAGGCGAACCTGTCATTTATACCTTAAAGGAAGGTGAATGCAATGCCGATTAACTACATATTCCCGCAATTTGAAATATTAAGAGATGAGACCAGATGTATAAAATGCAGGGTCTGTGAGAATCAGTGTGCAAACCAAGTGCACAGGTATGATAATGATTACAGGATTATGATTGCAGATGAATCCAAATGCGTGAATTGTCACCGATGTGTCGCTTTGTGTCCTACAAAAGCTTTAAGAATTATAAAGAACCCTCATTCATTCAGGGAAAACGGCAACTGGACTGCAGACATAATTACTGATATATATAAACAGGCTTCTTCTGCAGGAGTGCTGTTATCTTCAATGGGTAATCCTATGAATTATCCGGTCTACTGGGATAATATGCTCATAAATGCATCACAAGTTACTAATCCTTCAATAGACCCATTAAGAGAACCAATGGAAACAAGAACTTACTTAGGCCAAAAAAAGCATACGATAAAAAGAGACCATAAAGGAAATATTGTACCCAATCTAGGTCCTCAATTAGAGCTTTCTACCCCAATAATGTTTTCTGCTATGAGTTACGGAAGTTTAAGCTATAATGCGCATGAAAGTTTAGCACGAGCATCTAAGAGTTTGGGAATCCTTTATAACACAGGCGAAGGAGGGCTTCATGAGGATTTCTATCAGTATGGAAGCAATACAATAGTGCAGGTTGCATCAGGACGATTCGGCGTGCACATAGATTATTTAAATACTGGAGCTGCAGTGGAAATTAAGATGGGGCAAGGCGCGAAACCGGGTATTGGAGGACATCTTCCTGGCGCCAAGATAACTGAGGATGTGTCAAAAACTAGGATGATACCGGTTGGAACAGATGCTATAAGCCCTGCTCCTCATCATGACATATATTCTATAGAGGATCTCAATCAGCTCGTAATGTCTTTAAAACATGCGACTGATTTTAAAAAACCAGTAATAGTAAAGATAGCTGCAGTACATAATGTTGCGGCAATAGCTTCAGGAATAGCAAGATCTGGAGCGGATATAATCGCGATTGACGGATTTCGAGGTGGAACAGGAGCCGCACCTGTGAGGATAAGGGATAATGTAGGAATACCTATAGAACTTGCTCTTGCATCAGTGGACACAAGATTGAGAAATGAGGGTATAAGGGATAGTGTTTCTTTGGTAGTAGGAGGATCTATACGTTGCTCTTCTGATGTTGTTAAAGCTATAGCTTTAGGAGCTGATGCCGTATATATAGCAACTGCAGCACTGCTTGCTTTAGGATGTCATCTTTGCCGTACATGTTACAGCGGCAAGTGCAACTGGGGGATAGCCACGCAAAGAGAGGATCTTGTAAAGAGACTTAATCCTGAAGTCGGATATCAAAGACTTGTAAATCTCATTACCGCATGGACGCATGAGATAAAAGAAATGATGGGAGGAATGGGCATAAACTCAATAGAAGCTTTAAAAGGCAACAGGTTCATGCTAAGAGGAATAGGACTTAATCAAAAGGAGCTTGATATTTTAGGAATCAGGCATGCAGGTGAATAGAAATGATGAAAATTAAAGTAAATGAGAAATGGTGTCTTGGCTGTCATCTTTGTGAGTATTACTGTGCATTTGCAAATTCGGGAATTGAAGATATGGTAAAAGCCCTTAAAGATATGAGTTTAAGGCCAAAATTAAGAATCGAGCAGAATGAGAAAATTTCCTTTGCAGTATCCTGCCGTCACTGTGAAGATCCTATATGCGTAAAAAGCTGCATAACAGGAGCTCTTAGTATAAAAGATAATGTCGTATGTATTGATAAAAACAGATGCGTTGGCTGTTATACATGCGTGCTAGTATGCCCATATGGAGCGGTTATGCCTTCTGATGAAGGAGCTGTCAGAAAGTGCGAGCTGTGCATAGGCAATAACGATGCGAAACCTGCATGTGTGCAAGGATGCCCTAATAAGGCCATCGAACTGGCGGAGGTATAATATGAGATATGTGATAATAGGCAACTCAACTGCTGCAATTGCAGGTATTGAAGGTATAAGAAGCAAGGATAAACAAGGATGTATTACTTTGATTTCCATGGAGAATCATCATACATACTCAAAGCCCTTGATATCCTATCTTATGCAGGGAAAAACCAATATTGACAGAATGAAATACAGGCCGGACAGTTTCTATAAAGACAATGATGTCCATGCCATATTTGCTAAAAAAGCAGTCAAGATAGACCCAGATATAAAAAGCGTATTTCTTGATGACTCAACAGCTGTTGAATATGATAAATTGCTTGTGGCAACCGGATCATCACCTTTTATACCAGATATTTTGGGTTTGGATAAAGTTAACGATATGCATACTTTTATGACGCTAGATGATGCAAAGAGTCTCTTAGATTGTGTGACAAGCCAGTCAAGAATACTTATTCTGGGGGCTGGTTTAATAGGGTTGAAATGCTGTGAGGGAATTAAAGACAAAGTATCTTTTGTGACAGTTATTGATATGGCAAAGCAGGTTCTTCCTAGTATACTAGATAAAGAATCTTCAGATATAGTCACAGATTATCTTTTAAAGCAAGGCGTTAATATAAAGCTGTCCTGCAGTGTAAAACAGGCATATGAAAACAGCGCGCTTCTTACTGACGAAACAACAATAGAATTTGACACTCTTGTTATAGCAGTCGGAGTAAGGCCTAATATATCAATATTGAAAGCAGCAAAAGCAGATACTGATAGAGGAGTCCTTATAGATGAACACTGCAAAACAAGTATTGAAGATATTTATGCGGCTGGTGACTGTACCCAGGGATATGATATGACAGTTAATAATAAAAGAGTGCTTGCGCTTCTTGCGAATGCATACATGCAGGGATTTACTGCAGGTGTGAATATGGCTGGTAACGAAGCATCTTTTAATACGGGAATGCCAATGAACGCTCTGAGCCTTATGGGTATGCATATTCTGTCTGCTGGTGTATATGAAGGAGAGGATTATGTTGAAAAAAATGAAGCGAAGTATAAAAGGCTGTTTTATTCAGAAGATAAGCTAAAAGGCTTTATACTTGTTGATGATATAGAGTGTGCAGGTATATATACGGCAATGATAAGGAATAAGACGCCATTAAGCTCAGTAGATTTTGACCTTATAAAACGTAAACCTTCCTTATGCGCCCTTGCTATAGAAAAAAGATCAAATCTGCTAAACGGAAAGGAGACATGGTGAGATGGGAAATATAATCAGGTTATCAGATGAAAAATGCCTTGGAGTCCGATATCTGGCATGTGGCGACAAAGATAATCAGTATATAATCAGCGGAACTCCCGGCAATGCTTTAGGCGCATATCTTGATGGCGGTAATATTACTGTTTATGGAAATGCACAGGACGCTACAGGGGACACTATGAATGCTGGAGAAATTACTATTCACGGAAGCACAGGCGATGCAGCGGGATATGCTATGAGAGGAGGTCAGATATACATTAAAAAAGATGCTGGCTACAGAGCAGGTATACATATGAAACAGTACAAGGATAAACTGCCTGTTATGGTTATTGGCGGAACTGCTGGAAGTTTTTTAGGGGAATATCAGGCAGGCGGTATTATTTTAGTTCTTGGCATTGGCCATGAGCGAAGGTCTATAGCAGGAAATTTCTGTGCAACAGGAATGCATGGAGGTATAATGTTTTTACGCACTGAAAATGTACCCAAAAGCATGCCTTCGCAGGTTTCAGTCTTGAATGCGAAAGCAGAGGAACTAAAATTGATTGAAGACTATATTACAAGATATTGTGAGAAATTCAATGAAGATAAATACAAGATAATGGATAGTAATTATTTAGTCATAAGGCCTAACAGCAATAATCCATATAGGCAACTTTACTGTTATTCGTAATTAATGTAAAATATACTAAACATTTCGAAAGGAGCACACATGTATTATTCAAAAGAAGAAGCAATTCAGTTTATAGAGCAAAATGATGTAAAGTTCATAAGACTTGCATTTACCGATATATTCGGCAAGCAGAAAAATGTCTCTATAATGCCAAATGAGCTTAACAAAGCATTTGAATCAGGTATAAGTTTCGATGCATCTGCAATTGAAGGCTTCAAAGAAGAATCCAAATCCGATCTGTTTCTTATCCCCGATGCAAGAACCATGTCTTTGCTGCCATGGCGTCCTACATCAGGAAGGGTAGTCAGGTTTTTCTGTGATATTTATGATAAAGAGAAAAAGCCTTTTATTTCGGATTCAAGATATATACTGAAACAGGCAGTATCATATGCCGCTGAACAAGGATATAGTTTTCTTTTCGGTCCTGAATGTGAGTTTTATCTGTTCAAGACAGATGAAGAAGGCAATAGTACTAATATTCCTTTGGATAACGGGACATATATGGATATAGCTCCTTGTGATAAAGGAGAAAACGTGCGACGTGAGATATGCCTTACCCTTGAACAGATGGGTATAAATCCGGAAAAATCTCATCATGAAGAAGGACCTGGACAAAATGAGATTGACTTTGCATATTCTGATGCAATATCTGCTGCAGATAATTTAACAGCTTTCAAGGCAGTAGTAGCAGCTATAGCAGCCAGAAACGGCCTATATGCAGATTTTTCTGCAAAACCTATTAAAGATAAGGCAGGAAACGGGCTTCATGTAAATATGTCAGTGAAATCCATAAACAAGAAGGACACAACGACAAACACAAGAGATTACATGATTTGTGGCATACTTAACAGGATAAGAGAAATAACATTATGGTTGAATAATTCAGAAAATTCATATCAGAGGCTTAGCAAGTTCAAAGCTCCAGGTTATGTTACCTGGGCATATTCTGACAGATCACAGCTTATCCGCATTCCTGCAAGTATTGATTCTTTATCGAGAATAGAAGTCAGGTCGGCTGATCCTATGGCGAACCCATATCTTTCATTCGCTTTACTTATTTATGCTTCAATGGAAGGTATAAACAACAGAAATACTCCTCCTGCGCCTATGGATATGAACTTGTACAAGTCAAACATAGACACAGTTAGAAGTATACAAAAGCTTCCTGACAGTCTCAATGAAGCAAAAAGAATCGCATCAGAAAGCGAATTCGTAAAAAGACATCTTCCAGCAGACATAATTGAAAGCTATATAAACCGAAGAACAATAGGATAAGAAAGGGTATGAATGGAGCGGCGTTACAACAGCACCATACTAATAGTTGCTTCAAATGACAGGCATATAGATTTTTTCAACTGCACTTTGTGTGATGAGGAAAAGTATGTCAAAACAGTTGTAAAAACGTCAAATGAAGCGAGAAACCTATTAATAGAGAGAACTTTTGACGCGGTAATAATAAATGCTCCTCTTCCTGATGAATTTGGAATCGAACTTGCTAAATTTGTCTCTTTGGAAAGTGAGAGCGGAGTCATGCTTCTTGTACGCAACGAGACTTTCGAGGAAATTGCATATTCGTTAGAACATTATGGCATATTAGTTGTCTCAAAACCTGTAATAAAAGCAGTCTTTATGCAAACACTAAAGCTGGCTTTAGCCACAAAAGGAAGGTTTGAAATTCTGGAAAAAAAGAATCAAAAACTGGAAAATAAGTTAGCACAGATAAAAATAGTCAATCATGCCAAATGGCTTCTTATACAATATCGGAAAATGGATGAATACCAGGCACATAAATATATTGAAAGACAAGCAATGGATAACCGTATAACACTTAAAGAAGTTGCAGAAGGGATAATAAAGAAATATGAAGGATAAACAGATTGTTGTAGTTCTGGATTTTGGAGGGCAGTATAAGGACCTTATTGCCAGAAGAGTAAGAGAATTAGGGGTATATTCAATAATATTATCTGGTGATACCACAACTGATGAGATTTTGTCATACAACCCGATAGGTATTATCACTACTGGCGGACCAAAAAGCGTATATAAACCAAACTCACCTTTATGTGAAAAAGAATTACTAGAATCAGGAATACCTGTACTTGGCATCTGTTACGGAATGCAGATGATGGCATATATTTTAGGCGGAAAGGTCAGTAGCGCATCTGTAAGCGAATATGGACAGACAAAAGCCAAAGTAATACATGAATCAAAATTATTTGCTAATACAGACAGCGAACTAAAAGTGCTTATGAGTCATACAGACAGGATAATAACCTTGCCTGAAGGATTTGTTGCAACAGTAAAAACTGAAAACTGCCCTATAGCAGCAATGGAGAATAATGATAAGAGGCTTTATGGAGTACAGTTCCATCCTGAGGTTACTCATACAATAAAAGGAAAGAAAATAATACGAAATTTCTTGTATAATATATGTAACGCTAAGGGGGACTATAACATGAAGAACTATATCGAAACCGCAGTAGAAGAGATAAGAAAACAGGTTGGGAACGAACAGGTGCTTTTAGGCTTATCAGGCGGAGTGGATTCTGCTGTATGTGCAGCTTTAATTTCCAAAGCTATTCCAAATCAGCTTGTATGTATATTTGTAGATCACGGATTTATGAGAATGAATGAAGCAGAGGAAGTTAAGCAAGCTTTTGCTGATAAAAGCCTCAAACTGATAGCAGTCGATGCTTCTGAAAGATTTTTAAAGAAACTTGAAGGAGTAACAGATCCTGAAAAGAAAAGGAAAATTATTGGAGCAGAATTCGTTGAAGTATTTAATGATGAAGCTTTGAAATTAGGCAGAATTAAATTTCTTGCGCAAGGCACAATATATCCGGATGTGATTGAATCAGGAAATGGAAAAGCAGCTACCATAAAGAGCCATCATAATGTTGGCGGATTACCAGAAAAGATGGGATTTTCCGGGCTAGTCGAACCTTTAAGGGGTTTGTTTAAGGATGAGGTAAGGAAAGTCGGCAGGGAGCTCGGATTGCCAACAGCAATTACCGAACGTCAGCCATTCCCAGGTCCAGGCCTTGCAATAAGGATAATAGGCGAGATAACAAAAGAGAAGCTGGATATGTTAAGGGAAGCTGACTATATCTACAGAGAAGAAATAGGAAAAATGAAGAAGAAGCCTAGCCAATATTTTGCAGTACTCACTAACACCAAAACAGTAGGCGTTATGGGTGATGAGAGGACATACGGTTATGTGCTTGCTCTAAGAGCAGTAGTAACAGGGGATTTCATGACAGCGGATTATGCGCATATACCTCAAAGCATATTAGCTAAGATATCAAAAAGGATTACCAACGAAGTACACGGTATAACGAGGATAGTGTATGATATTACCGGAAAACCGCCTGCAACTATTGAGTGGGAATAAATAAATAAGTGCTTAAATACCCAGAACTATTTGTAATTGAAGGTTTCTGGGTATTTTTTTGTTCTATACTTTGCTTAGTATAAAACTCAGACACTTATTTAAATATTGCAATAGAGGCAAACAAATTTTAAGTTTGATAAGAAAGATTTAAATAACTAGTGCTAAGAAAGTAACTATTCTTGAAAAGGTGTAAATTCTAAGTTGAATTATTCAAGAATTGGGGGTATAATGTATTTATATTTGAAAAGGTGTATTTGCAGCTAAGAATTATTCTTGAAAAGGTGTATATTATGAAAAGAAAGATTATGCAGAAACTGCTAAATTGGAAAGAAAAAAGCTCTGGGAAAACAGCTTTGCTGATTGAAGGAGCGAGGCGAGTCGGGAAAAGTTACATTGCTGAAGTATTTGCAAAAGAAAACTACAAATCGTATATTTTAATTGATTTTAATCAAGCTGGAAAAGATGTTCACGCCCTTTTCGATAACTATTTACGAGATCTTGATGTATTCTTTATGTATCTTTCGGCTATATATGGGGTGACACTTTATCCAGGTGAGTCTCTGATAATTTTTGACGAAGTGCAGTTATTCCCACGCGCGAGAGCTGCAATAAAATATTTGGTGGCAGATGGGCGGTTCCATTACCTTGAAACAGGATCACTGGTATCAATACATGAGAATGTTGATGATATAGTGATTCCATCAGAAGAACGTCACATAAAAATGTATCCTCTTGATTTTGAAGAATTCTTATGGGCAATGTCTGAGGAACAGCTTTCTAATGTAATTAGAATGAATTACGAAAGTAAGAGAGAAATGGGACAAGTACTTCATCGTAAGTGTATGACTTTGCTGCGTCAGTACATAATAGTCGGAGGGATGCCACAAGCTGTACAAACTTACGTTACAACAAAGAACTTTGAAGAAACAGATGCTATAAAGCGCGATATTTTATTCCTTTATCGACAGGATATTGTTAAACATGCGAAGGGATATGAACGTAAGGTTACATCAATCTTTGATGAAATTCCGGAACAGCTATCCAAGCATGAAAAAAAGTTTGTTCTATCATCACTTGGAAAAGGTTCAAAATACAGAGATTATGAAAGCTCGTTTCTTTGGCTTGAAGATTCCATGATATGCAATATCTGCTATAATTCAACAGACCCGAGTATAGGGATTAAATTGAATCGGGACAGAACAACTATGAAGATGTATATGGGCGATACGGGACTGCTAATCAGCCATGCATTTGATGAGAGCAGTCTTGTCAAGGAAGAAGTTTACAAAAAACTGTTACTTGGAAAACTTGAAATCAACGAAGGAATGATTTTTGAGAATATAGTTGCACAAATGCTAACAGCAAGCGGGTATAAATTATATTTTTACTCCAATGCTTCACGAGATGATAAGAATAATCGTATGGAAATCGATTTCCTTTTAACAAAAAGCAAAGTAACGAGCAGACACAATATTATACCGATAGAAGTTAAATCCGGGAAGCGCTATACATATAATTCACTGAATAAGTTTTCTGCCAAATATCATGAACAATTAAGTACACCATATATTCTTCATACTTCAGATTACATAGAAAAGGATGGCATTGTATTTTTACCGGTATATATGGTTTGGTTACTTTAAAAAGTAAATTATACTCATATCGCAAAGCGTGATAGTAAGAATAGTTTATGATATTACCGGAAAACCGCCTGCAACTATTGAGTGGGAATAATATAACATAAAACTCCTGGAAACCTTTAGGCAGAGGATTTCCGGGCACTATTAATATTTATATAATCCCTAATGGTATAAGGACTGCTAAAAGCAGTATGTTAACTGCTGCTAGACCGCCGATAAAGATTTTCTGAAACTTTGGACTTCTGTCCGGAACCAGAAAAGCAGCAAGGAAAAACGGAATATATGTCGTAATGAATACTGGTAACACTCCCCACCATGGATAAACCCAGATAAATGCCGGGGTGGAAGCAAGGAAAATTTCCATTACGCTAAAGAATGCCGCGTTTCCAACAGCAAAAAGGATACGATTGTTAATGCCTAATATTTTCTTTTTAGGATCTTGTGGCAAAAGTTTGCTCATTATCAGCCCTGCTATGGCAAACATCATGGACAACTCCCAGCTTACTCCGATGAGAAGCATGAAGCTGGTACTCTCTGGTGAGACTGTCCAAAGCGCATATCCGGTTGTTGTACAGATTATGGCATTCATAATTTCATAAAACCAGTGAACCATGTACAAAGACAATCCCGCAATTACAAACCGATAATTTTTCTTGTGCAGTTCAGTGGCATATACATATACCACAAATGCAAAAAGTGCGATAAATGTCCAGTCAAAATTAGCGGTACTCCGAATCGCTTTTTGTGCAAGGTCGGCTGCTCCTGCATTACTTAAATCTCCAAACCACATAAATATTACTTCCTTTCAATTTTATTTATATACTGTTTCTTATAATTAATAAGTTAATATATTTACCCAGTACAGTACTGCACACGGTATTTTTGTTTTATAAATGGTGAGTAGTCGGTATTAGGTTTACTATATTTAACACCTTTTAAATACATTGTATTCCATCATCTTAATCCATACAAGGTTTTCATATCATCGTTTATTCTATGAATGACTTGCATTCGCATCTTCAAGCACATATTTACCTGTCTTTTGGATAAATAAGTTTATTATTCTACACAATTTGTGTATGGATGTAATTATATCTCACACATTCTGCAGCTAATTATTGATACAGACAGGTATAAATATTAGAATAGAGTTAATGAAACATTTAGGAGGAAGAAAATGTCTTGTTATTATGTTATAGGTGTCCGTATTGATAACAGAGTCAATGTATCTTTGAAGTTACAGGAAGTGCTCACAGAAAATGGTTGCAAGATAAAGGCACGTTTAGGATTGCATGAAGTAAGTGAGGATGTATGCGCAAATGACGGTTTGATAATCCTTCAGCCTTGCGGGGAACAAAAAGATGTCGAACAGCTTGTAAAGGATTTAAACAAACTTGAAGGCATAAAAGCAAAATTTATTGATCTAAATTAGTTCTTGTAGTATAGAGTAAATATTTCATGATACTTAGCTATACATAATGGAGTTTCTTGGAGTTAGATTTTTATGATATATTTTACGTGTGATATACATGATTGGGTTTCCTGGAGCAAGGTTTTTCAGGATATAAAAGCATGGAAACCATTAATTGAATATATTTTAAGATTAGAAGATTTACCTTATGCGGATATTGAGCATCTGACACCAGGCACTAATGCGGTATTCAGGTCAGGGGATTATGTTGTTAAGATATTTGCACCTATTGAATCAGGAATGGACATGTATTCAGATTTCAGTACTGAGAAATTCGGACTAGTAAGGTCTGAGTCTTTAGAAGTCTCAGTACCAAGACTTGAAAGAAGCGGAATTATTCACGACAAGTATGAATTTATGTATATGGTAATGGAATATGTAGATGCTGAGGAGCTCGTAAAAGCAGAAGAGAGCTTTAGTGATTTACAGAAAGAGGAGATTGGAAGAAAGCTTCGGAAAATCTGCGACAGGATGAATACTCCTTGTGAGGATTTCGATAATATAGATGTAATTAAAAGGGCTATCAAAGCAAAACGCTGGAGTAAATTTGCAGATAGGTTTCAACAGGAAAGAATGGATTGGTTATATAAGTATAAAGAAGAGGAAAAAGTGTTCGTTCATGGTGACTTGAATCCGGATAATATTCTTATTGATAAAGATATGAATATCTATATAATTGATTTCGCTGACAGCATACAAGCACCTTATGAATACGAATTAGCTGCACTTTTGTGTGAGACATTTGAATTTGAATATCCATATATGAAAGGATTTTTTGGAGCAGATTATAATGTTTCTGATATAGCTAATAAGATATTACAAGCATTACTGATGCATGATTTTGGGGAAAATATCATAAAGAATAACTTTGGTGAGCCTGAAGAAATTACCGGATTAAGTGATTTGCATAATCGTATCTATTCAGCAATTTCTAATAAGAAAATATCTGAAAACGGTAAATGTGACTGAATAGCATTAATAAATATGAATTAATTTATTATATTATTAAGAAAAGGCAATATCATGCAAAGAGAATTATATTAACCGAGAATTATCGATAAAACAATAATCATCGGGAGTAAGCTGTCTTTATCCATGTCATACTCATAGGGTAATACATGTTAACTGATGAAGAGGATTAATACTCTGAGCATAGAGGATGCAACTATAAATTAGTGTTTGGAATTTCTGCTGCGATGACTCTCTATGTCTTATATAATATATTAAAAGTTTTTAAATATACCTAGTCCGCTGTTTTATCAATCAGGTCAGATTATATCTGCAGGAACATGGTTTCACGCCTTCTGCTTTAAAATGCAGGACTACATCTGGAGGTTCTGCAGGATTTCCAAGAACAATCCTATTAAATGTTGCAGTACCCTCGGTTGCTGAAGTTGATAAGTTGCGAGTGATATCACGTTCTTCATTACCTGTGATTTCCAAAGAGACCTTTGGCTCTGCAGACTGTATAATTTCACCGTTATGCTTTATTTGCGCATATGTGTAAATATAGTAAGGGAGCCATTTTGATCCCAAACTCAGACGGATTCTCTTTGGTGGATTTATAACTACATCAAAAGTGCCTATAACCATATCTATATTTATAAAGCTGCTTTTCAGGGCTCTGCTTTTTGCAGTTACTTTCGCTGTTCCAGGGGTTTTGGCTGAATAAAGATCCACATTAGCAATACCATTTACAGTAACTATTTCTACTTTGTTTTGATTGTTATCGAAAATACCGGTTCCTGCAATCTCAAATGTTATTTTTATACCGTCTGATTTTACAATCAACCCTTCTTTGTCCATTAATGAGGCTGTAATAGTCGTTTTGCTTTGTCCGTCACAGAGCAGCACCGGATAACGACTGGTTAATTTTAGTTCATATGGCTTTGTGCCATATATTCTGTCAAGTGTGCCTTTATAGATGCATAGGTCAATTTCACAGGATTTATAAGGTTCTTCTTTCCACTGCGTTTCAGCATTATAGAAGCTGATCAAATCAGTCTGTTTATCGTGCAGTTTCCAGACATTTTCCGGTTTTACTGTCAATATACGCATTAAGCTGTCATAATTCCATCCGACTTCAAAAGAACAGAGCAGTCTGTCAATTTCTTTATGCATCGGTAAAACAGTTTTGCCAGACATTACTTTTTCTGGTATTTTCTCTATATGGATTCTTAACAAACGGGCTTTTTTGTCGGGTTTATTTACATATTCACCTGTCGGTTTGCCGATATGTATCAATACATCGTTATCAGACTCAGTACATTGCACATGTGTTAATGCATAACGGCCGTTTTCATAATCAAAAGATTCACCGTCATCTTCATAGATATCCGTACTGGTAATACCGTCAGGGTAACAATCAAATATCATCATTGATTGATCGTTTAATGATATTGAGTCATTTGCCGAGGTCATAGCGATTATTGCGCCAGCCTTTACATACAAAGGACCTCCGACGGTTGCAGGCCATGAAGAAGTATGCCATTTTCCATTGCTTTCAACGGTTTTTCCTGACCAGTAATCAATCCATCTACCTTTTGGGAGGTAAATGCTGGCCGTGTTCTTATTCTCGGTCCTGATACTTGATTCGTTTACATCTTTCAGTGTTTCTGCAAATGTGGTGCCTACTAACAGATATTCGCCGAACATAAACTGCTTATCCAAAGCTGCGGTATTCATATCCTCCTGAAATTCAAGCATCATCGGACGCAGCATAGGAATGCCTGTCGTATGCGCCTGCCTAAGCGCTGTATACAGATAGGGGAAAAGACTGCTTCTTAATTTAGAATAGAAACGCGTTATATCTTCATTAGCTTTGGAATAAAGCCAGGGTTCCCTGTAATAAGCCCAGCTGTCTATTATGGAAAATGGCGTAAGAAATCCAAAGTGAATGCCTTCTGGGGATTCATTGTCCATATCCTGGCTTACCATAGCATGTCCGGATAAGCTTGCGTTTAATGCGCCGTTTCCCAGTTTGAAGTCTCCAGCCCAGGCGGTAGGATACATCTGAGACGATGTTGATGAATTATATGCATGAAGCATGACGATGGTTCTTTTACCTGTCAGTCTTCTAAATCCCTCAAATAGTGTCGTGGTATAAAGGGTATTAGTGATATTCTTTGTCTCTTCTTCTGTATATTCATCTGTGTCTTTGACAAAGATGCTTACATCCGGGTCAAGTACCATTTCTGTGGTCGTGATACACCTTGGATAGGGATCATCCTGCTTATAGAAAGAAACTCCCTTATTGATACTTGTATCAACGCGTTTTAAAAACCATTGTTCACGGACTTTCGGGTCCAGATATCCTTCTGTAGGAGCTTTTCCGGATTCCCACAGTTCAAGCTTATAACCCAGCTCATTCAGCTTCTTGATCATTTTTTGTGGTTGAGAGAAACGTTCCTTGTTCCATATCCAATCCATGCTGTACCAATGTTCTTCCCAACCTGGTTCAAGGCCGAGCATATCGCATGGAATTTTTTCCTTTCGAAAACGTTTAGCTATATCCAAAAGCCCTTTATCGTTTTCAAAACAGCGGGCTATATAACACATTCCCATAGACCATTTTGGGACCATTAAAGGGCGGCCGGTCAAAGCGGTGTATTTATTGATAATATTCTTAAAAGACGGACCGTGAAAAATGAAGTAATCTACATGTCCGCCTTTTGCATAAATAGTAAAGTATTCATCATTGGTAAAATCAAAAGTCTGGTCAAAGGTATTAGCTGAGAAAAAACCATAACCTGCACTGCATAAAAAATATGGAACTGTAGCTTCATCCCAGCGGTAATTGCGGGTAAAAGTCAGTTTGTGCCCTCTTGCATCCAATGTCTTGCGTTGGAAACCGAAGCCATAGAAATGCTCATCTGAATTCATTTCAAAACTTAACAAAGAACCTTTGCCGACTTTTATCGGAATGGTTTCGCTTGTCTTCAAAAAGCATTTGTTTTGATTGTCAAAGCATTCAATCATTAAATCCTGTTTTCTGACCTTTACTATTAACATATCGGTGCTTATTCTATAACTTTCGTTATCTTCTGAAAGAATAAACTTGGTTTCTTCAAGTGTTTCTTTTACATACCCTAGTAAAACCATTATGGAAGGACGTGGGTTTTTAACTGCACTTATGCGTACTCTAAGTATAGATGCTTCTGGAAAACTCAAAGTTAAGGTTAAATTGTCCTCACAATCGAAAATAATGTCATTACCGATAATTTGTGAAGATAAGATTTTTTTTTGCTGTAGCATATATTACTCCTATTTTTTTTACTTTTGATTTTCAAGCAGAAATGTGTTTTTTAAAAAACTTAAGCATTAAGTTATTAGTTATTTTACTTTCATGCCATTCATAATGCCCTATATGGAAGACATGGCCAAGATGCGCTCCGTCTTGCTTTGTCCATATTATACTCTCAAACTCACTTCCATGCTTTTCTAAATTTTCCATTAACCATTCAGTTTGCCTAAAGAAGGGATCATTCTCAGCCCCTATTACCAAAACGGGAGGCAAAGAAACTGTTTTCGCCATCACTTGTGAAAAATTCATGAAATCTTTCCAAGCAGCCTTCTTTTTGGATTTTCCAAGAATCATGCTAACAATTTCTTTATCTACAAGTTTTGTTAATCTGCCTAAATAGCTGAAATATTCATGCATCTCACAGACGCCATTACTGATTGCGACTGCGGATATATTTGATTTAAAAGGTTCTACTTTGTATATATCCTGTAATTCCTTGCTTTTTTGAATGCACATAACAAGACTTGCAAGATGACCTCCAGCAGAATCTCCGGTAAGAAGTATTTTAGATAAATCAAATCCTCTTTTAGGACCGTGTTTTTCCAGCCAATGGATGCTATTGTAAATATCAGACACCATACCCTGCAGGTCGGTATACGGTAAAAGACGATAACTCATTCCCATTACGCAAAAACCTTCACATGCAAGATACTGGCAGTATCTAAAATTTGTTTCTTTATCTCCATACATTAAACCACCGCCATGAATATCAATAATTACAGGAAGCAAACCGTTTTTATTCATATCATATCCGTATGGATAATACAGGTTTAACTGGTGAAGTGGATTTATACTTTCAATATATGGGATACTGCTTTCATAATTTGTATTCTGCAAAGCTGGCTGAGTTGAAATACGTTTTGTATCAGCTCTTCCAATTGCTTTCCATGCCTGTTTCATAAAGAACCTTACTATGCTCATTTTATCTCCTTCCTGAACAGAAAATGACTGAGTAACAGATAAATAGGTATATTAAGTATATGCTAGAAAAACGTGAATTTATACTAAATTTTATCTTGTTTGATACAGTGAATGACTGTCTATGCTCCTTTTTGAAAATAGATAGAAAAAAAGCCCCTTTTATGGGACTTTTTTGATTGGATTTTCCTGTCGCAGCCTTATATAAAGCGTTTACAGAAGCCCCCGCTGCTTCTGTAAAATTGATGCAATATAATTGGGATGCTATACAGGTATAGTTTTTATGATGATTTTCCTCTCAATAGACAAATCATTTATAAATAACTGGATATTAAAATGTGAAAGTTCATCAGCATATTAATATTATCATGCTCAACCTAAAATGAAAGAGATGTCACAAAGCTGTCAATGACAAAACATTGCCAAATATAGGATATTGCTGTAATATTACTATATTACCTTTTAAAAGGAGCATATCGTGAAGGAAAAATCAAATTCATATCTGTCAGATAATTTAAAGAGTCTGTTTAACATACTAGGGTGCACAAATTCGGATATCGCGGTATATGCTGATTGTTCAGCTTCCAATATATCCAGAATGCGTTCTGGTTCAAGAACATATAATAAAAACAGTAAGACTGTCATAAATCTTAATGAAGGCATATACGAATATTGCAATGCAAGCAATTGTCTTGATAAACTTTGCTTGATAATATCATGTGACAGAAAAGATGCAAAAGAAGATATCAAAGCTTCCACTATAAACTGGTTGTATTCGGAAAACAGCAACATCAATCAATTGACTGAAAATTTAATGAATCAGAAGAAGATACATTTTCGCTTTTTCGGTGAAAAACTCAATGCTATGATGGATATGCTGAAATTATCAAATGTCAGGATGGGAAAAGCGATTAATGTCGATCCTTCATATATAAGCAAACTGCGAAACGGCGTAAGAATGCTTAAAAGAAACAGCGAATTAAGTGAGGATATTGCCAAATATCTTCTTGAAAGGATCATAGAACAAGATAAATACAAGCAGTTGTCAAGAATAATGAACATATCCATGGCTGTTTTACAAAATGAAGCATATATTAAAACCGCTTTTTTACATTGGCTTACTGATTTGGACAATGACTCTAGTGCATCTGCAATAGAAAAACTATTGGAAAGCATTGATGGATTTACTCCTGCAATACCAAAAGAGCTTCCGGATATAGCATCTATTATTACTCCTTTAGTAATGAAGGATAAGGATAGCGAATATATAGGGATAGAAGGTTTGAGAAAAGCTGTAATCAAATTTTTATCCAATGTGATTATGAGCAGATCTGGAGAAATATGGCTTTATTCTGACCAAGACATGGCATGGATTAATGATGATAAAAGATTTTTATCAATATGGACCGTGCTTCTAGGCGCATGTGTAAGAAATAGGGTTAAGATAAAGATAATACACACGATAGACAGGGATGCTGATGAAATGATAAAGGGTATTGAAAACTGGCTTCCTTTATATATGTCTGGTATGGTGGAACCATATTTCAGTAAAAAACGGTCGGATTTACGTTTCAGCCATTCCTTATTTATTTGCCCTAATGCAGCATGTGTGGAGTCTTTTAATGTCAAGGGAAGTGAAGATGCAGGTTTATACAGATATCACAATGACCAGGCTCATATTAAGATATTTGAAGCGCAGTTTGATTTTCTTCTTGCTTCATGCGAACCTCTTATGAGGATTTATACACAATCAGATTTAGCAAAGTATATTTTTTATATGGATAATGTATTTAATAAAAGCGGGATAGTTACTATGCTCAATTCTTTATCTATAGGTCTTCTTCCTAAGAAGACCTTAGAATCCATGTTAAAGAGGGTAAATATAACTGATGAGGAAGAAGAAAGAATATTTGCTTTCCATCTTAACAGGGTAAATATGTATAATAACGCAATAAATTATGCAAATGTATATGACATTATACCGTTACCTAAACCTGATGATGTGGCACAAGGCAAGATATCATTATCTTTGGATAATATATCAAGTGGCTTAAGGATTCCATATACCAAAGAAGATTACGAGCAGCATGTAGCAAATGTTTTGGATTTAATAAGGACAAAACCTTCATACAATCTTGTTAATCTTCCAGAAGTCCCTTTTTTAAATGTTCAGATAATCTTAAATGGAGATATAGTAACTGTTGCAAAAAGCAATGTTCCGCAAATAGCATTTGTAATTTCCAATTCATTAATGGCTCAGGCTTTCAAAGATTACATCAAGAAACTTATGAATAAATATAACCAAAGCCGTAAGGACATTGAACAGAAACTATCCGAGTATCTTGCGTAAAATAGTCAATATAAAGACATTCCTATAATAATTCCTAGAGCATAAGCAAGATATGTAACTGAATCCACTTATTTAAAAAATAACTGGAATATGATTCATATTAATGATAAAATAACTGATAAGGTTAATTCATCATCTCAAGGTGGGATAATCCGCATTTTATGCGATTTATATATTTGAATTGGATATAGTAATATACCCGATTATTGAGGGGGAAAAGACAATGGAAAACTTGACAAAATACATATTCGTGACTGGAGGAGTGGTATCAGGACTCGGTAAAGGCATTACTGCAGCTTCATTAGGAAGGCTTTTGAAATCTAGAGGTCTTAAAGTCGCTGCTCAGAAAATAGACCCTTACATTAATGTAGATCCCGGCACAATGAGCCCATATCAGCATGGTGAAGTTTTTGTTACAGATGATGGTGCAGAGACTGACCTGGATTTAGGCCATTATGAGCGTTTCATTGATGAAGATCTCAATAAGTATTCAAACCTTACATCCGGAAAGGTATTCTGGAATGTTCTTAACAAGGAAAGAAAAGGAGAGTATCTTGGAGAAACAGTACAGATAATCCCTCATATAACCAATGAGATTAAAAGCTTCATATATCGTGTTGGTAAAAAGACAAATGCTGATGTCGTTATAACAGAAATAGGCGGGACTATAGGTGATATAGAGAGCACATATATACTTGAAGCAATAAGACAGATATCTTTGGAAGTAGGAAAGAATAACTGTCTGTTCGTGCATGTTACTTTAGTTCCATATCTGTCGAGTTCAGGTGAATATAAATCCAAACCCACACAACATTCAGTAAAAGAGCTACATTCCATGGGAATATCTCCAGATATAATAGTGTTAAGGTGTAATGATCATTTAGATGAAGCGCTAAAAAAGAAGATATCGCTTTTTTGTAATGTCAAAGAGGATTGCGTAATAGAGAATGTGGATATGGATGTTCTATATGAAGTGCCTTTGGAACTGGAAAAAATGAATTTCTCAGCGTTAGTCTGCAGAGAGCTTAAGATTAAGACAAAAGAACCTGATTTGAGCGAGTGGGCTAATATGATCAAAAAGCTTAAAAGTATAGACAACCAGGTAGTTATAGCGCTTGTAGGGAAATACACCCAGCTTCATGATGCTTATCTTTCGATTGTTGAAGCGCTTAAGCATGCAGGATTTGAAAATAACGTGAAAACAGTAATCAAGTGGATTGATTGCGAGGAAGTTACAAAAGAGAATGCGCAAGATATTTTTGAGGGCTGTCACGGCATGCTTATCCCTGGCGGATTTGGCGTAAGAGGCATTGAAGGTAAAATTACAGCATGCAATTATGCAAGGGTAAATAATATCCCATATTTCGGGATATGTTTAGGAATGCAGATAGCTGTAGTGGAGTTCGCACGTAATGTATGCGGTTATGCGGACGCTAATTCCGGTGAGTTTGACGAAAGAAGCTTAAATAAGGTTATTAATCTCATGCCGGACCAGTATGTAAGCATAGCAAAGGGCGGAACAATGAGATTAGGAGCATATCCATGTAAGATAAAGGATGGCACTTTGATGAAAAAGGCATACAAAACATCAGAGATATCCGAGCGCCACAGGCATCGTTATGAATTCAACAATGATTACAGGAAGATATTTGAATCTGCAGGAATGAAGGTATCAGGGACATCGCCGGATGATGTAATAGTGGAAACAATAGAAATACCGAAAAATGATTTTTTTATAGGAGTGCAGTTCCATCCTGAATTCAAGAGCCGGCCAAACAGAGCACACCCGCTATTTGTTTTATTTATAAAAAATGCTATCATGAACAAGAACAAAAGTAAGTAAAGTTGTGAAATAACTAGTATAAACGAGTATTTTGAAGCATTAAAGGGATATATGCGAATAAGTTGAATATTTGATGAATTTTACGGTTTGCGACAATTTAATATGTAAACTACAATATCTTTAGCACTCAAGCCATTAGAGTGCTAAATACAAAAATAACGGAGGTAAATTATGGTAATAAGACCATTAAGTGACAGAATAGTAATCAGAATGTTAGAATCGGAAGAAACAACCAAGAGCGGAATAGTGCTTCCTGGATCAGCTAAGGAAAAGCCACAGGTAGCGGAAGTTGTCGCTGTTGGCCCCGGCGGATTTGTGGATGGAAATAAAGTGGAAATGGAACTTGCTGTTGGCGATAAAGTGCTCATCAGCAAATATGCCGGAACAGAAGTAAAGCTTGACGGTGTGGAATACACAATCTTAAGGCAGTCTGACGTATTGGCAAAAGTTGAATAATAAAAGGAGAGTATAATATGGCAAAACAGATTAAGTATGGGATTGATGCAAGAAAATCATTAGAGTTAGGCGTAAATAAACTAGCTGATACAGTAAAGATCACGTTAGGGCCTAAAGGCAGAAACGTTGTTCTTGATAAGAAGTATGGCGCTCCTCTCATAACAAACGACGGTGTTACAATCGCAAAAGAAATAGAGCTCGAGGATGCATTTGAAAATATGGGCGCACAGCTTGTCAAGGAAGTTGCTACAAAGACCAATGATGTAGCAGGTGATGGGACAACTACTGCAACATTGTTAGCACAGGCAATAGTAAGAGAAGGGCTTAAGAACTTAGCAGCTGGAGCAAATCCAATGATTCTTAAAAAGGGTATCGAAAAGGCAGTTACAGCTGCTGTAGAAGGAATTGTTGAGAACAGCAGCCACATAAAAGGAAAAGAGGATATTGAAAGAGTAGCATCAGTATCAGCAAATGATAATGAAATCGGAAAATTGGTTTCAGATGCTATGGGAAAAGTTGGAAATGACGGAGTAATCACTGTTGAAGAATCCAAGACTATGGGAACAAACCTTGAAGTAGTGGAAGGCATGCAGTTTGACAGAGGATATCTTTCAGCATATATGGTGACCGATACAGATAAGATGGAAGCTGTTATTGATGATGCATATATTCTTTTAACAGATAAGAAAATTGCTAATATTCAGGAAATACTTCCTTTACTCGAGCAAATCGTGCAGTCCGGCAAGAAGTTATTAATCGTTGCTGAAGATGTTGAAGGCGAAGCTCTTGCAACTTTGGTTGTAAATAAATTAAGAGGAACATTCACATGCGTAGCAGTTAAGGCTCCAGGATTCGGCGACAGAAGAAAAGCTATGTTAGAAGATATAGCAATACTCACAGGCGGACAGGTTATCTCCGAAGAGCTCGGACTTGATCTTAAGGAAACCAAGATGGAAATGCTTGGAAGAGCAAGACAGGTAAAGGTACAGAAGGAAAACACAATCATTGTTGACGGCGCAGGAGATCCTGATAAGATTAAAGCAAGAGTTGCTTCGATAAGATCACAGATTGAAGAGACCACATCAGAATTCGACAGAGAAAAACTTCAGGAAAGACTTGCCAAACTTGCAGGCGGCGTAGCAGTTATTCAGGTCGGTGCAGCTACAGAAGTTGAAATGAAGGAAAAGAAATTAAGAATTGAAGATGCCCTTGCAGCAACCAGAGCAGCAGTTGAAGAAGGAATTGTAGCAGGTGGCGGAGCAGCATACGTAGATTCATTACCAAAGGTTAATGCTGTAGTTCGCGCGCTTTCTGGCGACGAAAAGACAGGCGCTCTTATAGTAGCAAAAGCTCTTGAAGAGCCTATCAAGCAGATAGCTATAAATGCAGGAGTTGAAGGTTCCGTTATCCTTTCAAAGGTTATGGCATCCAAAAAGGGTGTAGGCTACAATGTTATTTCTGAAAAGTACGAAGACATGATTGAAGCAGGAATAGTAGATCCTACTAAGGTTACAAGAAGCGCTCTTCAAAATGCAGCTTCAGTAGCAGCTTTAATACTTACAACAGAATCATTAGTTTGCGACATACCAGAAAAAGAACCCCCAGTACCAGCAGGAAACCCGGGAATGGGCGGATACGGGATGTAATTAAGCAATCAAAATAACAGTTTATTAAAATTAAGGCGCTATCGATAAGATAGTGCCTTTTTTCATATTATCTTATTATTCGGTCCTATAAGAAAGGATTTATTATTTTAACACCTCGGACTATCTGATTATGCTGCATATTCTCAGTCAGGATTGAAGTGCATCCTGAAGATAATGAAGATGCGATTATTAGCGAATCATAGAAACTGTATTGTGTGCTTTCACTTATCTCGAGAGCAGAAAAGTAAAGTTCTGTTCCTGGAAAGACTGAACACATTGGAATAAGGAACTCTTGTATAAAGTATCGGCAGTCCCCTGCAGACATAGGTATTTTAAATTTTTTTAATGCTACATTACAGAATTCCTGGATAACCTGATAACTTATACAACCAAAGTTTGATTCAAGAGCTTCTTTAACAATTTTGACAGCTATTTCTCTTTTATCGGGATGGTCCTTGTCAAACATATATATTATTATATTGGTATCTATAAAATATCTATCTTTCATTAAGCTCATCTTTGGTAAAACCTCTTCCGCTTGTTACATAATTTGTTTTAGACAGGAATAATTCCAGTTTTCCTGACAGGTTTTTATCTCTTGAATATGACGAAAGCCAGTGTCTGAATACTTCATTTAAAGTCGTATTATTCAGCTTTGCCTTTTTTCTTGCCTCTTCAATGTGTTTTTCTTCTGCACTCAGCGTAATATTTTTAAGCATTCATATCACCTCCTAATATAGTGTACAATATTTTCGTGCGTTTTCAAGAGGCTACTTTCGTTATCTAAATAGGAATAATTCCTCCTGCTTTTTCTTTGTATTATCCTCTTATGATGTTAAAATGAATCTAGTACAATTAAATGCATTATAGGAGGCACTATGGAATTTACAAAAATAATAGCAAGCAGTATCGCGACACTTGACAGTAATGTATATATAGGCGGAGGAACTGATGTTACCAGCATTCTTCAGAGCATACTGGATAAAGCGGGAAATGAAAAAGGGATACATCTGGTTATGGACGGAGCTGCTCTCATAACAGGACTAGATTTGAATTCCAATACCACTATTGAGTGCTTAAGCAAAGATTGCGGATTCTTTTTAAAAGACGGTTCCGACCGCTCTTTAATCGACCTTAAGGAGAGAAGCTATACTGAAAGGCTTACAAGGAATGTTACCATTATTGGAGGGACATATAACCACAACAATAAAGGACAACAACATCACGTCCCTATAACCGATGAGAGATACCGTTTCGGTATAAAAGGCATATCAGATGACATGGGTGCAAGCAGACTGGTTGTGGCTTTCGAATTCTTTGGAGTGGAAGACCTTGTTATTAAAGATATAACCATAAGGAACCAAAGAGCCTGGTCTATGATGTGTGTTAATTTTAAAAATGTCACTATGGAGAATATATACATAGATCTACCTAACTGGATGAAGAGCCAGAATCAGGACGGGTTGCATTTCTGGGGACCAGGACAGTTTTTGACACTTAGGAACATTAAGGGCAGATCGGGAGATGATTTTCTTGCACTGGCTCCTGACGAGCATGACCTTGTGTCATCCATTACTGATGTCCTAATAGATGGTGTGCATCTGGAATATGCTGACCAGGCTATAAGGATGCTTTCTAGAGCAAAAGGAAGACTGGACAGGGTCATTGTACGTAATGTGACAGGTACATACAGAAGTTATGGCTTCTTTATTAATCCGTGGTTTCCTGGAGATGGTTTCGGAAATTACGGCCATATCACTATTGAAAATGTAGATTTAAGGCCGATGGACCATGTCTATCCATACAGGACAGCTACGCTGTTTGATATAGGAGGGAATTTTGACTGCATAACATTTAAGAACATACACCACCAGGATGCTTCAGATGATAGGCCTTTATTCATATTCGGACTGCCTTTCCACAGAAATGATTTAAACTATTCAGCAGATTTCCGGCCGTATATAAAAAATGTAGTAATTGATGGATTAACGATTGTGCAGTCAAAGGATGATCCAAAAGTCAACGAATATATACAGGTTTATGACCGGGTGGAGAACCTGTTTTTAAAGAATGTGATCGTGTCTTCAGATAAGGATGCAAAAAAGACAGAATCTTTTATCGGATTCAAGGCTTTTAAGAACTGTGACAGATTAGGAAAAATTGGGAATCTAGTCACGCATGACATATATATGCCGAATGTAAACAATCTTGTAACACAGCCGATGCTTGTAGAGCATAAGGCTAATACATGATATAATCAGTAAAGAAATGCGAGGTGCTGACATATGAAGAAATTTCTGACACTATTATTAATAACAGCAATATTACTTACTCTTACAGCCTGCCATACATATCTTTTCGGTGAATATATAAACGAGGAAACCGGATACAAATATGAATTTATGAATAATGAATTTACGCTGACTAAAGGGGAAAATGTCATTACTGGCACATATACAATAAAAAATAAGACTATCATATTCAAATATGATGATAATGAGATAACCTATTCCTATGAGCGTAACGGGACAAATGCTATTATAGACAACGTTATTTATACAAGAGGCCAGTAATGGATTTCAAGAAAGCTATTAAGGCGGTAATAAATGCTGGAAGTCTTATTGAAGATAAGTCTTTTCGCAATACCGCGATTAAAAAAGGTGATAAGGATTTTGTTACAGAATGTGATTACGCCATACAAAAGCAGATTTTAGAGGCTTTATCCTGTCATTATCCTGATGTGCCTGTTATTGCAGAAGAAAAGGATAATAATGGCCTTTATTCTGACCTAGTATTTATACTGGACCCTTTGGACGGCACTACAAATTTTATGCATGGGTATGAGCCTTCATGCATTTCCTTAGGCTGTGTACACCACAACGAGCCGGTTTTTGGAATAGTGTATGATCCGGTGCGAAAAAAAACCTATATAGGAAAGAAGGACAAAGGAGCAGTCCTTAATAACGAACCAATAAAGGTTTCAAAGACCGACAGACTAGAGCAAGCATTGATAGCATGTGAGACCAGCCCATACGAAAGAGAAATGACAGATATGCATTTTGAAAAACTCAAAAAGATTTTTATAGCTTCAATGGATATAAGGATAAGCGGGTCAGCCGCACTGGACATTTGTCATGTGGCGGAGGGAAAGGCAGACGCTTTTTTAACAAGGAATCTAAAACCTTGGGATTATGCAGCCTCAATATGTATTTTGAATGAAGCAGGCGGCATATGCACAGACTGGGAAGGATTTCCTCCTTCTTTTTCGAAAAAAAGCGATATACTTGCAAGCAATGGATTATTACAGGAGGTGCTTTATGCGTATATCAGAAGATTATGATGATTCAATACACAGCATTAGCGTAAGCAAAATTATCGATAGATATGAGCTTGACAGGATTTATATCCCGGAAAATATCGAGCAAAGAAGTATATCTGTCGTAGAAGTATACAGACCAGGATTACAGCTGGCAGGGTACCTTGAGGGATTCAAGCCAGAAAGAGTGCAGCTTTTCGGAAGGACAGAAATGAATTTTCTAGGCACTTTATCCCGAGCTGAAAGACAGCAAAGACTAGATGAATATATGCATGAGGATATTCCATGTATAATAATATCTAATTCGTTACCGGTATATGATGAAATTATAAAAGCTGCGAGGTTCAGAAAGGTCCCGATATTAAGGACTTTTGAAACTACATCCGTATTCTTAGCCATGCTCATAAGCTATCTTAACCTGGAACTTGCAGAAAGATTAACTATACATGGAGAGCTTTTGGAACTATATGGCGTCGGTATCCTTATTACAGGACATAGCGGTGTCGGTAAATCCGAGACCGCACTGGAACTGGTAAAAAGAGGACATAGGTTGATAGCCGATGATGTGGTAGAGATAAGGAAGGTAAGCCAGACTACATTATTAGGGACTTCACCGGATATCATACGCCATTTTATGGAGTTAAGAGGTGTAGGTATAATTGACGTCAAAGGCTTATACGGAGCAGGTTCTGTAAAGGATATTGACAGCATCGATCTGATTATAAATATTGAAAGATGGGATGATGATAAAAAATATGACCGTATAGGGGTGGAAGAAGTGTATACAGAATATCTTGGCATAAAGATACCTTCTATAACACTGCCTATAATGCCTGGAAGGAATATGCCTATCCTAATGGAGGTTGCGGCTATGAATTTTAGGCAAAAGAAGATGGGATATAATGCTGCAAAGGAAATGTATGAAAGGGTAAACAAGAAATTTGAAAGCAATTCTTGAGAAATTTGATTTCATAAAATTTAATGAACCTATGAGCAACTATACCGCATATAAGACTGGCGGGCCAGCGGATATGCTTGCAATACCTGAGGATACGGCATCTCTTAAGGAATTGCTTTTGGTCTTAAAAAAAAATCAGGTACCAACATATGTATTCGGTAATTGCACAAACCTTATTGTAAGGGATAAGGGTATAAGAGGTGCTGTAATATTAACGAACAAGCTTAATGGCCTTGAGGTTAAGGACAATATTATAACGGCATCATGCGGTGTTTCCATGGCAAAACTTGCAGCATTCGCATATGAGATAGCCTTGTCAGGAATGGAAGCAGTATCCGGTATTCCAGGTACAGTAGGCGGAGCTGTGTATATGAATGCAGGTTCATACGGCACTTCAATGGAAGATATCCTTATAAGCTCGGAATACTTAGACCAAGATATGCAGATACATACCCTGACAAAAGAAAAACATGAATTCGGATGCAGGAAAAGCTTTTACACAGACAGTAATCTTGTAATTCTGAAAGCAAGCTTTAAGCTTACCCCAGCAGATAAGAATAATATAAAACAGGATATGATAGAGTATGCGAAAAAAAGAAAATCCAGCCAGCCTTTGGAGTATCCTTCCTGCGGAAGCGTTTTTAAAAGACCAGTGGGATACTATGCCGGCAAGCTTATAGAAGATGCAGGATTGAAAGGTTATTCGGTTAATGGAGCGGAAATTTCCACGAAACATGCAGGTTTTATCATAAATAAAGGCAATGCAACTTCAAAAGATATTTTGTCAATTATAGACTTGATTAAAACGGTTGTGTATAATAAATATAAAGTAGATCTCGAACCTGAGGTCAGGATAATCGGAGAAGAATAATGGAGCTGTTCATAATTACCGGGATGAGCGGAGCCGGCAAATCTTATGCATTAAAGACCATGGAGGATTTAGGTTTTTATTGTATAGATAATATACCTCCTTCTTTTATTCCCCAGTTCGTTAAAATGGTTAATGATAATAAGAAGATTGAAAAAGTCGCCCTAGTCGCTGATATACGTGGAGCAGAACCATTAGAGAACATATTATCAGCACTGGATGATTTAGATGAGCAGGGTTTCACATACAAGTTAATATATCTAGTGGCTTCTGATGCCATGCTCCTAAAGAGATACCGTGAAACCAGAAGGCACCATCCCATGGAAAATGAATCCATGAATACATCTCAAGCAATTGAAAAAGAGAGAGAACAGTTTCACGCTGTAAGCAAGAGAGCCGATCATATAATTGATACAAGCCAGCTTCTGACAAAAGAATTCAAGCAGGAGCTTGCTGAGATAGTATTAGGTGGGCCATTAAAAGAATCCCTCATAATAACATTAGTCTCATATGGAGTGAAATATGGCAATCCGGTTGACTGTGACCTCATATTTGACTTAAGGTTTACTCCAAATCCGTACTATATAGACGAGATGAAGGAGATGACAGGAAAAGATAAGCAGGTTAAGGATTACGTGCTCGGGCAGAAAGCCACACAGGATTTTTTAAACATGCTTTCAAATATGATTGAATACCTTATACCTTTGTACATTAAGGAAGGAAAGACATCATTAGTAATAGGGTTAGGCTGTACAGGAGGAAGGCACCGTTCGGTGGTTATTGCAGATGAATTTGCAAAAAGATTGGAAAAGAACCGCCACAGGGTAACAATACAGCACAGGGATATAGAAAAGGATGCCATAGTAAAAGAGTATGGCAAGAGATAATGTCATACACAGCTTTTGTTAAAAAGGAACTTTCATATAAAGATATATCTAAAAGCTGCTGCGAGAAATCACTATTAAGCGCTATAGTAAGGCTTGAAGGCAAGTTTATACATGAAAAGAATGGATACTATTCTTTAAGGATTAATACTCAGGATAATTCTGAAGCAAGATGGTTCATATTTGCAATGAACAGAATGTACTCTTTGCACTCTGATATCCGGATAAGAAAAAGCAGGCTTAATGACAGTTCTGTTTTTTTAGTAAAAACTGAAGCAAGTTATGCATCACAGGCCGCATATTCGGATTTGGGATTTATGGATGCTGATGATGAAGGAAATGGAAGATTTACAGATATATCAGAACTTCTAATATCTGTGTGCGACAGATATGCATATTACAGAGGAGCTTTTTTATCATGCGGTCTTATAAAAGACCCTGATAAAGGGTATTATCTGGAAATCGCATCAAAAAATGGAATAGAGATAAACAGGCTGTTTAAGATGCTGCAGGAAGAATCATTAGTTAATGTAAAAAGATCCAGAAGAAGGAGAATGGAATATTTATATTTCAATAACTCCGAAGATATTTCGACTTTTTTAAATATGATAGGCGCACATAATTCTTTGATGGATTATGAAAATAAGAGGATAGAAAAAAGCATTCGTAACGATACGAACCGTATGATAAACTGTGATGAGTACAATGCGGATAAATCCGTGGATACCAAGATAAGGCAGATAAATGCAATACGGTTTATACAAAAGATCAAAGGTTTGGATTTTCTGAATGACAAGCTTAAGGAAACTGCTATGTTAAGGCTAAACGAGGATCTGACCGAGTACAACGAGATAGCTGAGCAGCTTAAAGTTAAAGTATCAAAGTCCACGGTGCAAAAAAGATTGGCAAAAATTGAGATGATTGCAAAATCACTCGGATATAACGAATAAATAAAGGAAGTATTATGAACGATTGGCTGGAACTGGAAAAAGAATGTGCTGAATGTAAAAGATGCACATTATGGGAAAACAGGAAGAATATTGTTATTGGAAGGGGTAATAAATCAGCAGATTTCATGCTGATAGGCGAAGCTCCAGGAGAGGAAGAGGACAGGCAGGGAAGAGCTTTTGTGGGAAAAGCCGGGCAGCTTCTATCTATGGCTTTGTCCGCTATGGGAATTGAGGATGATAAATACTATATCTGTAATGTTATAAAATGCAGGCCACAGAATAACAGGACGCCGTACGAGGAAGAAATAGAAAGCTGTATACAATATCTAGACAGGCAGATTGATATGGTGAAGCCAAAAGTTATTGTACTTTTAGGAAACATTGCAGCTGTCAGCCTTATTAAAAAGAATATCAGGATAACACAGCAAAGAGGAACATGGGATGTATATAAAGGAATACCGGTTATGATGACTTATCATCCAGCAGCCCTTTTAAGGGATGAGTCCAAAAAGATAGATATGTGGAGAGATTTGAAAAACGCATGGAAAAAACTGCAGCAGATAGTCTGAAAAAGCTTTATGAGAGATATGCAAATGAAGTAACTTCTGTAGATCATGAATATGATTTCCAGTTTGTTTTTTCTGATGGGCTTATGAAAAAAAACATAATGCTCATAGGCGAAGCTCCCGGAAAGGATGAGGTAGAACAGAAAAAACCTTTTGTCGGTATGGCAGGAGGCAAACTCAAACAGTTTATGGACTCTTTATCTCTTGAAAGACAAGATATATTTATTACTAATGCGATAAAATACAGGCTGTATGATAAAAATGCTAAAACCGGAAGGATGAAAAACCGTCCTGCGTCAAAAAAAGAAATAGAACAGGGAATGGCGTACCTTGAAAATGAGATAGAAATAGTCAGACCGAAGATTATTCTTACACTTGGTAATGTGCCTTTACATGCCCTTACAAAGGATTTTTCCATGACTGTCGGGATGTGTCATGGGCAGAAACTGGATTACAAAGGGATAATCCATATCCCTCTTTATCATCCTGCAAGCCTTATATACAACAAAAACCTGGAAAAGGTTTTCCAAGAGGATTTGAAAACTGTAAAATCCTTAATTATTTAACCACGGACAATATTTTATCCAAAGCTTGTGAATAAGTCATTACAGAGACTTCTTTTTCGTCACGTCTTTTAAATTCCACCATACCGTCTTTAGCGTTTCTTCCCACAGTTATACGAAGCGGGATGCCTAAAAGATCAGCATCATTGAATTTGACCCCAGGTCTTTCATCCCTGTTATCAAGTATGCAGTCAATGCCTTTTGATACCAGCTCATCATGCATCCTGACAGACATTTCATATATTATAGGGTCTGTTACATTAGTAGGCAGTATATACGCTTTATAAGGCGCGATTTCTATTGGCCAGATTATGCCTTTTTCATCATTGTACTGCTCAATGACTGCAGCAAGAGTCCTGCCAAGCCCTATACCGTAACATCCCATTATCATAGGCTTTCTTTCACCTGCTTCATCAGTATACATACAGTCTAAAGCTTTTGAGTATTCATCTCCCAGTTTGAATATATGTCCTACTTCAACCGCATTGCTTATCTTTATACCACAGCCGCATCTTGGGCAGCTGTCATCTGGCGTTATGACGCGAATATCACTAAAATCGTATTTATTAAAATCCTTAAGATTAACATTTTTGTAATGATAATCGGTCTT
>Ga0116148_1000739_pt1 | contig 39040 bp, 31 predicted proteins | sample AD_UKC055_MetaG_FD_89786 | JGI IMG/M metagenome (GOLD analysis project Ga0116148, IMG submission 89786) | Active sludge microbial communities of municipal wastewater-treating anaerobic digesters from USA - AD_UKC055_MetaG | ecosystem: Engineered > Bioreactor > Anaerobic > Digestate | place: USA...
GTGATGATTACAGTAAGATTTTGAGGTACATCAGGTGCCGGGTTCCAGTTAACCGATCCTGCCTGGGACGCTGTGATAACCGTTGTTCCGGCGCCAACAATATGAACAAGAGTCCCGGTAACTGAAGCTACTGTGGGATCACTGCTTGTAAAGCTTACGGGAAGACCTGAGCTTGCTGTGGCAGTCAGGTTGAAATCGGGATCTCCTATATTTTTATTTGGTATTGTGTTGAATGTAATTGTCTGATCACCTTTGTTAACTGTGAGCGTCCTTATGAATTTTGCAGGAGCATAGGTTGTGTTACCTGCCTGACGTGCAGTAATATCAGATGTTCCCACTGATTTAAGCGTGGCAACATTTCCGCTTATTGTACAGACAGCTGGATTGGAGCTGGAATAAGTCATCCCCAGTCCACTTGATGCTGTTGCCGTAAGTGAGAAAGGCGATTGGTTAAGTTTTTTATCGAGAGATTGTGTAAATGTGATTGTCTGGGCTGTCAGTGTTACCGGCAGATCGGTAAATGACAACAATAAGCCTCCTGTAGTCGCCGTTACATCACCCTGGGTATATGAAACAAGTACAGTCTCTGTTCCTGCAAGAGGTGCTGCCAGGTTCAGGACAATTGTATAGGGATCACCTGTTTTAAGGTTCACTGTACTAATTGTAGCCGGAGTTCCATTGACCTTGACTTCAAACTGGCTTTGTTTTCCTGCCGGGTCATTCATGGTCCTGTCGAGCTGGATTTCAACATTTGTGCTTTTTGCTGTATAAAGTACCTGGGGGATCCCGGGAGGACTCACATTTACTTTGATTGTTGCTTCTGGAGAATCTCCTGTTCCGTCATTCATCTTGAAATTGAAATTTCCCACACCATTACCGGCAGAACCGGATGATGCATAAATTACATTTCTGTTTGCATCTGTGACGGTTGCAGGAACAGCAGTAATCTGAGCTCCTCTGGCTCCGGCATTATACTGGTATAGTGTACCCTGGGCCGGCAGTGAAGTCACAATTGCAGTTTTCGGGCTGGCATCTCCTCCGGTATAATTTAGTTTTATCGTTTTATCCTGACCCTGTTCGGCCCAGATAGTAAGAGGTACCGCAGCAAGAGGTGGTGTGGAAGATGTTGTGAATTTCCTTATCTCACACCATGTGGTACCTGTTGCATTTGATGCAAATACACCCCAGTAATATGTTGTCCCTTCAGTCAATCCGGTAACATCATAACTCAGATTTGTACCCGCATCATAGCTTATGGCTCCGCTCAGGTTTGAATTGGGTGAGATCCTCAATGAATAATTTGCAGCGTATGGCGAAGGATCCCATTCGAAAGTATGGCTTGTTCCGATTATTGCATTTTCAGTCGGACTTGTAAGCGCGGTAATCCCGGGATCGGGCAGAGTTATATTTGTTGTAAGATAAACACCATCATAAAGTGCATTATCATCCATCGTATATGTAGCTCCTGAGGGAGTAAAGGATATAGCTTTTCCAGTGTTTGCTGCAGCGCCATTATGGTGTGCATACTGGACACCAGCGGTACCGTCGGAATTTTCAATTCCTATTGAAGCAGATTCTCCATGTGCAAGTGGAATAGAAGGAAGTATTATTACTCTGTACTGAACCTGAATCTTGTTGGATGTTTCGTATAAAATCACAGAAAATGTACCAACGTACACAGGTCCTGAGTAGAATCCCATATTTTTGAACTGAACGATGAGTTTTCTGTTTGGAGCTGCACCGATAGTGGTATAAAGTATATTTCCTGAGGGATCAATAACCAGGTCATCCCAGAAAGCTGCAATCATATTATTAGGAGTGGCTGCTGTTGGTATCGGATCTTCCGAAGGATCAATGGAACCTGCTCCGAAGCTTACCAGTCCGTTTGATGAAACATAAAACTGGTTATATATATTGCCGAAATATGTAAAATCAAACCCGGTGTTAAATGGTCCGTAAGATTCATTGTTTGCATATCCCGATTTAACTACCGTTCCGGAATAAGTAATTTCACTCTGTCCGGAGACAAAGCCGGTAAACATTAATAAAATTCCTAGGGCAAGAATCCTGGTTTTCATCTTATGTAGTTTTATTCAGATTAATACTGCATATCTAATAAACCTTAAAAGTACTAAAATAGTTGCATTAGTGTCCATTTATCTGGTCTTAATGTCACGAATATTTAAACCTTTATAAGCTAAAAGAGCACTTGTGACAGTGCTCTTATAATATTTTCAAATATATTTATCATTCAAATGGTTTATCTCCGAAGGGACTCTCGAAAGGAGAATCGATACCTTTACTTCCTCCTTTAGGTGGTTTCCCCGATCTCGGTGGAGGGTTAGGCGGCCCCACTGTCATCATAACAAGCGAAATGGAGTTATCAAGGATTATCCTCGTAACTACAGGCTTAATGTATGGTTCCTTTATTAATATTTTATGAAAAGTAGTCTTCAAATGTGGAATATTAAATTTGAATTGTCACAAAATTACATATAAATTTATAAAGTACAAATTATTTTACGGGTTCCGTTTGGGGTTACCGGCTAGCGGCTAGCGGTTACCGGATGCCGGATGCCGCTTACCGTATAACCACCTTCCTCACATATCTTTTAACTCCCGATCTTATTTCCAACATGTACAATCCGTTTAACGCGGGAGCCTGTACCTGTGTTACACTTGTTTTGCTGAATTCAGTATTTCGGAGATCTGAAACAGTCTTTCCTGAAATATCCATTATCCTTATAGATCCTCTTTTCCCGTCCCATTCGTCAGCAAGCGTCTGGATGTTGATCAGGCCAAATCCGTCGTAAATATTAAACTGGTCATCTCCTGTTTTTGGATCCTCGATTCCTATTGTTATATTGCTGATCTTTATTAAGAAACGGTTATTTATCAAACCTGCTGCTGCAGGAAAAGACAAGGAGGGTGTTTTCTTAAGATCTGTTTCAGATCCTGTAGTTTTATCAATCAGGTAGATATCATACTCTTCGAGGGATTGTTTACTTTTAAGAGTGATTGTATGATTACCGTTTGATAAAACTTTAACAGATAACGGGATCTCAATGAATGTCTCCGGCTGAAGGAAGGGCTGACCGTTAATGGAGAATTTATTGGTACCAGCAAGAGTATATAAAGCAGGTTTATTATCAGGCATAAACATCTTAAGTGCATCGTAGCTGTAATCAAGACCTGTTTCTGCTTTTTCTGCAAATCTTACAACTGTTTCATCAGAAAATCCGTTCTCGTTGATAATGAGTCTCAGAAGAGGGATCTCAGATGTTCCCTTGAAGCGTGGCCAGATATCATCATGCGATCTGGCATCAGTTGTCAGATTAATGACATTGTTTTTCGAATATGTTTTAACAAAGAATCCCTGCATGGGAGGTATTACACCTGAGGGTGTTTCTCCGTTATCCGGGGTCATTACTCCTGCAATATAATAATACTGTTCGTTGTCCTTTGTAAAAATTATACCCTGACTTGTGTTATCAGGATAATCAGTATTCTCAACAATATAGTCCCAGTCGAGACCTGAGGTGAAAGGATTGCCAAGGAGATTATATCCGTTTATATATGCGTCACCTGCAAAATTCAGTGTCATGGAGACATCATCAGTGTTCAAGGTGCCTGAAACAGTATATGTTGTGTCATTACTATACCATAAATTGTAACCTTTACCATTTACGAGATGATCAAATGTCGGACCGCTGAATGATTCAGGATATGAATAATAGATATAACCATCATACGCCACCCATCCCTCTCTGATTGAACCTGCACCCTGTATTCCGTCCACCCACTGGGCAAGATTGTATGTGGTTGTTGTAAAAATCGGATCGATGCTAAGGTTATTTACCGGGGAGGAAATATAATGCCATTTCCCCTCATTATATTCAGGATCGCCAATATAGCCACCTGTTACACGTAGTTGTAATTCTTCTGAAGCATTCGTTCCTCTGGTATAAGAGTTTAATATGAGTGAGGAGAGCGCGGAAGCATTTGCATTTAACTTTAATGTACCATTATTCGTAAGGCTACCCAGGGTTAATCTAGCACCAGGTTCAATTATCATTTGTTTTCCGGTGCCGATTGTGTGGTCTGGTCCTGGAGATGCAGTCGGATAATTGCTAGCCCCGGCAGGAATAATTACATCTTTTGTTGATGTTGGAATACCTCCGTCCCAGTTACCGGGAGTAGTCCAGTCAGTTGATGAGGCTGTTGTTTTCCAGCGACTGTACTGGACCTCATAGGCTCCTATATCAGTCGTAAGAACCCGGTTATTCCCAAGATAGTCTGTCGCAGGTATAACATTTGGTGAGCCAAAACTGTTTGTGCCGGCATCGCGGCAGGGGGAGATATATTTAAGAGACCAATCATCATTTGTGGCATCATTAAAATGATCACTTGCAACATTGCTGATTATAATTGAATTAATTGCGTTAGCAGGTTTTGCAGCTTCAAAAGCACAAGTTACGATTGTAGACGTATTTGAAGAACCTGCAAACTGATCATTTGATCCCCAAAAAATTGAATTAACAATCCTCATGTTTGAGGAAGAATAAGAATAGATAGCATCTCCAGCCCTGTCTGAGGTGTTTTCAACAAAAGTACAGTTTAGTACTTTCGATGGATTTGAAAAACTCCAGATTGCCCCGCCTGAATATGAAGATGTGGCATTCCCTTTCGAATAATTATACGCAAAAATACAGTTTTTAATCTCTGCAGTTGAATTAGTATATATAATCATCGCACCTCCGCACTCATAAGCTTCATTGGATTCAAAATAACAGTTACTGATTTTAGTATTTCTGTTAGAATTAATCATCACAGCGCCTGCGAATGTTGCGTAATTATCAATAAATGAGCAGTATGATATTACGACATTATTAAAATCCACCTGAATTGCCCCTCCAGCAAGTAGTGGTTGTGAACTGGTTCCAGTTGTATAGCCATACTCAAAAAGACAATTTGTAAAAGTTGATGAAGCAGGATTAGTTCCCATATTTTGAAAAGAAATATGTCCCCAGTGTGCTTTCCCGGGATCTTTAGTGAATTTAACCTGAATACCTTCTCCTCCGGCTGTTATCTGGCCTGTTCCGGTTATGAACAAATCAGAATTAAGTTGAGTAAAAACCAGGGTGAGGCCTGGTTCTATAATCAGGTGACCGTTGGTTATAACGGAAAGGTCGGGTGTCGAAGTATTTCCGATAAATACAGTATTATCAGTAAATTCCCCTATTGCCCAGGTTTCAGTGCTGCTCAGTGTTCCACGGAATGGGTTGGAGGAAGTTCCATCACCTGTTAATTGAGCACTTACAATTAAGGTTGATACACTGAAAATTATACCGAGTAAAACCTTTTTCATATAATTTAAATTTAATATTATAATTTCAGATCATAGGACTAGCTTACATTTGGATGATGCCATTAGGATTTAATGCAAATATAACATATAAAAATTAAAAACAGGAGGCCGAAATAAAAATGTATCCGACATCATAATCGGTGTTCAAAATATTGTCAATCTGAGATCTGCATTTTGAACTTAAATTATTCAAATTATAATATAGTTGTGCATTTGCTAAATTCAAAACATCGAGTAAATTTGTTACTCAATATACTGATCTGATGCTTGACAGTCTGATTACCTCGGAGACAAGGATAAAACTACTGAAGAAATTTTTTCTTAACAGCAGTACACGGGCTCATTTAAGAAGTCTGGAAACTGAATTCGGCGAATCCTCCAACGCGATAAGGGTTGAACTTAACCGGTTTGAGGAAGCCGGACTGTTAAATTCGATATGGGAAGGTAACAAAAAATTGTTTCAGGCAAATAAAAGACATCCTCTTTATAAAGATATTCACAATCTGATCTTAAAAGAGACAGGGATTGATCGTGTAATAAACAAGGTTATTCACCGTCTGGGGAACCTGATTTGTGTATATCTTACCGGCGATTTTGCAAGAGGTATAGATAGTCCGGTAATAGAGCTTATACTGGTAGGAGAAAGCATTGACCGGGAATATCTTGCCAGAAAAGTTGTTCAGGCTGAGAAGATGGTCGGTAGGAAAGTAAGTTATGTAGTTCTTGATCCTGCTGAGTCTGGATCATATCTATTAAAGTATAAATCTACGGATCTGCTTCCTGTATGGAATTATGATGGAAGTGATGCGGTTGAAAAATAAAAAGGTTAATGTTGCCTTGCTGCTGTAAATAAAGCAGTGAAATACAGATTAATAATAGCTTGTCAGACATCTAAGAAGATGTGACTGACGGGACGGGAGTATATCATTTTAAGTAGTACTACTTTCAGAAATCTCACCATTAATTATGGGAGCTGTGTGAAAAGTCCTAATCTACCCCTAAACCCCCCACGGGGGGGCTTTATAAGTATCAGTAGTTCAATAAGTCCCCCCTGATAAAGCCATTTGGCAATGATATCGCCAATATGTCTTTATCATTATTTGTGCCAAATGTCACTGAATCAGACATTTGATAAAAATATATAAAAGTAAAAGTTCTATTTTTATCAAATTTGACATTTGGCACAATTATAGGGGGATTTAGGGGTAAGACGATAAAAGGATGCTTTTCACACAGCTTCTATAACCTAAGGTAATAAATATAGCTCAAGTCAGTAAATGGATATTATTGAAGCATTCTGGGACCAGCAGGTTACCAGATTAAAGACCTGTGAAGTATTATTCAAAACGGGAGAGACCTATGAAGATTACCTTAAAGCAGATGTCGAAAGGAAATTTCAGTTTATTGTGGTAAAGATACCTGTCGGTAATCTTAAACTGGTACATAAGCTTGAGGACGATGGGTACAGATATCTTGAAAACCAGTTTTGTCTTTCATTCAAATCTGAGCAAATTGATACTATAGACTTAAAATGGCACAGACTTTTTGAAGGATTCAGTTATAAACAAGTAACAACTCAATCTAAAATCGTATCAATTACTGAACAGGTTAGTCTTAATATGTTTGAGGCAGACAGATATTCGCAGGATCCTTTATGGGGGAAAGATTTTTCTTCACAGCGTTATGTAAACTGGATAAATAATCTCTTCCTGATGGAGAACGTAAAGCTTTATATTATGGTCAGGAATGAGAAAGAGGTTGGATTTTTTGCAGTAAAGAAAGAAACAGATAAAATCAATAGTTGTCCGATAGCCGGAATCTATAATCACTACAAATTTGCCGGGTATATTTTTGTGCTTGTCTGGTATATTCTGGATATAAGCCGCAGAATGGGAATGGACAGATTCATAACTTCAATATCTTCAAATAATAAGAATCTTTTAAGCTCTTTTTCAAAAGCTTTTAATTACCGGGTCGATAATACTTACATTGTATTAAGAAAATCTTTAATACGGGATCATTCATGAAATTATCAGTTGTCATCCCTGTTTTCAGGGGAAAGACAATTCTTCCAATTCTGTTTACTAAGATAACTGATACGTTAACAGGTAAATATGATTTTGAGGTATTATTCATATGCGATGGTTGTGATGCCGTTTCTAAAGAAAATGTTAAGTTACTGAAGGCAGAAAACCAAGATATTATAAGAACTTTTTTTCTGAATCGTAATTATGGTCAGCACCGGGCGTTACAATATGGATTGGGAAAAGCGACCGGAGATATCATTGTTACTTTAGACGAGGACCTTCAGCACGATCCTGCAGATATTATTAAATTTATCAAAATTCAGGAGAAAGGCAGATATGATGTAGTTTATGGTAAGTTTGAAGAGTTGCATCATAAAGGCATAAGAAATAAAATTTCAGTTATGCTCAGGAAAGTATTAAAGAGCTTTATACCGGATTTATGCGAAAACTATTCTCCTTACAGACTTATTAAAAGAGAAATTGCTTCTAAAATCTCAAATGCCGTTGGCCCATATATCTTTATAGATGATTTGATCAGCAGGATAACGAAAAATATCGGATTCGTTGTTATACAGCATCATCCCAGGCTCAATGGGGAAAGTTCATATAATTTCTTAAAATTGCTGAAACATTCACTATTAATAGTATTAACATATTCCGGATTACTTAACTGGTCTTTTGTGGGCGGAGCATTATTTCTGGCAGGAGGGATCTTGATTTTGACATTGCGAACATTCCTATCCTTGCCGGATTTTCTCCTGAATGTTAATCATAAAATACTAATATTTATTGGATTGATTTTTATTGTTGCCGGTATAACGGGAATATTAGTCAAGTATCTTAACCGTAAAATAAATTTAAAGCCTGTGCAAAGTATTTTATAATTTTTAAAAGAAAGTCAAGCCCCCGGGCAGTACCAATTCTGAATTTAAAATTTTTCTGCAGCTATAATGAAATTTACCAACCTGATAAAAAAACATTGGAAGTTGTTTCTTGTGCTGATATTGATTGTTAATTTCCTGATAAGGCTTCTGATTTATCGTGAAACCAATATACCAGGTTTATCTGATTCCGGGTCGTATATTAATGGTATAGAAACAATTCACGAAACAGGATGGATTAATCTTAAAAGTGGGAATTTTTTATATGCATTGTCTTATTTAGGGTATTTCGCAAAATATAAACTTGGCAGCATAGATTACTTTTTTTATTTTAATTGTTTGCTTGGAACCATTGCAACATTTATTATTTCAATCCTTGTTGTACAAATTACCCGACAGGAGATTACCGGTGTTATTACTGCTTTAATTCTTACGTTTTACGTTGAGTTTATGGTTTTTTCAAGTGTTTTTTATACTCCTGTCATAATGCTTTTTCTGTTATCGGCATTTTTACTATTATTGTTTTATTACCTACAATCTAAGACAGTGATTTCAAGTCTTTTATTACTGACTATTATTCTTTTTGTCTATCTGGCGACTTTTTTATTTAAACCCGAGCTTGTTGCTCTTCCAATATTTCTGCTCGTTCTGATATTTATAGCTTACAAAAAAAAGAAACTAATTAAGAAATATCTGATCTTAACAATAGTATTATTATTTGGAATATTTCTCGTCAATTTATCAGGTATTTATAATAAAAACGGTGATACAGGTATCGGAAATGATTTTGTTTTTTTCGGGCATACTGATTATGGAGGAGATGGTGGAGAAGGTGCTTTTATTTATGCGGAAAATAAAGCGAGGTATGATGAAGCATTTAAGAAATACTGTATAAAAAACAATTTGAATGACCCATCCTTAAAAGACAGGAACAATTTCCATCTGGATGAAATTAAGAGATTTATTATTCAGCATCCTTTGAAATGGACGGGTATTCAGTTTATTAAATTTTTCAGGACTTTCGGAGTTGTGCCCGAATCAACAAGCTTTAAGATATTGTATTCGGGATTATTAAAAGATAAATTATGGCTTTCGGCAATTCTGGTTGTAGCGCCAGTTGCACTTATTATAGTTTTGTTTATTTCTCTTTTTAACTGGGGGACTTTAAAATACATTAATTGTGAAACAGATGAAAAAGCTTCTGCGAACAACTCTTTTTTTTACATATACATTCTTTTTTTTATTTATTACCTGATTGCTACTATATTTCTGGGTCAATATCAGGAGCGCTACCGGTTACCGGTAATGGTTGTTTTTCTGGTACCGGTACTAAGTTATTTTATTGCTAATTTTGACAAAAGAGAATTTCTGAACAGAACGGCATTAATTAGAAAAGGGATTATTATGGCAGTATTTTTAGTGATATGGATTATTCAGGCAGAAAAGACAATTTCAAATAAAGAGAGATTGAGCAATTTGATAGAATCCATAAATAATCATAAATAAAAAGTTCTGCATTAATACTGTTAATTTTTAAATTAGACATGTAAGAGATATAAATTATGTAAAATGAACCAATTAAAACAATATTTAAAATTTTGCTATTGAACTGTATATCAGATAAAAACATATGAAACAGTTAACATTTAAGTTATTCTTATTTTCTATTCTTGCAGCTTCCTGTACCACACAGGAAAAACTTGCTTACCTTAATAATCTGCCTGAAACCGGAAGTGTTGAGACGTTCACAATGACTATACCGGATTATAAAATCCAGCCCCGTGATGTGCTTTATATTACGGCAAAAGCTATGACTCCTGAAGGTGCAATCATGGATTTCCTGGCTTCGGCCAGAACAGGTCCATCAATAAATTTAGGACAGGGAGAATCCGGAGGTTATCTCGTGGGATATGATGTTGATTCCAGGGGATTTATAAACCTGCCGGTAATTGGTGCTTGTAAAATAAGCGGATTAACTCTTGAAGAAGCAACGGACCTGCTTCAGAAATATGTTGAAAATGTTTTTAAAGAGGTCACAGTAGAATGCAAATTGTTAAGTTTCAAATTCACGGTTATTGGTGAAGTCAGAACGCCGGGATCTTATGTTAATTATAACAATTATCTTACTGTTCTTGAGGCTATTGGAAGGGCAGGTGGTATTAGTGATTTTGGGCGACGGGATAAAATCCTGGTTATAAGGCCGGTATCGGGGGGAACAAAAACATATACCCTTAACCTGCAGGATAAAGCTCTGCTTTCGAGTGAAGCATATTTTTTACTCCCGAATGATGTTATTATTGTAGAACCGGAAGCTAAGAAAATTTTCAATCTGAATTTGCCCACATTTTCTTTTATCCTTACAACAGCAACTTCTCTCCTCACAACAACACTTCTGTTGATTAATTATTTTGGTAAATAATATGGTGCTTTTAAATGGAATATTAAACTTTAAGCTGAAAGAGATATAATATTTATACCGACAAAATAAAAAAAAGCCATACTGAATGAATACCCCCCAACCCACCGGTTCCTATCCTCAACAGTCTTATGCATATTCCGATAATGAGGATAATATTGATTTTAAAAGATATATATCGCTTTTTATTAATAATTGGTATTGGTTTGCAATATCACTTTTCATTACCCTTAGCATTGCCTATGGTATTAACCGCTGGTCAGAGAAAATTTATACAGTTTCTTCAACCCTTCTGATCAGTGATGATAAACTCGGAGGAGGAAGTTCTGATCTGAATATCTTCCCCGGAGCAAATGTATTTCAGAGCTCACAAAATCTAAATAACGAATTGGGGATCTTAAAATCGTTCAGCCTTAACCACAGGGTTATGCAGGAGTTGCCGGATTTTCATATTATATATGTAAGTGTCGGGAAAAGAGGTATTGCTGAATCAAGGATGTATAAAAACTCTCCCTTTAAAGTTATTTATGATAATCTGGAAAATCAGAGGATCGGAGCGGTGCTGTCTGTAACAATTTTATCGTCAGAAAGATATAAGCTCGAAATCGATGGTAAGAATAATTTCAGCAAAGAACTGGCTTTTGGAGAGAATTTTAATGAAATGGGATTTAATTTCTCGATTTTTCTATCTAAAACATCAGGATTTAAATATGATGAAAAGGATTCGAATAGATATTATTTTTATTTCGCAGGCACTACCGGGCTTGCCAATCAGTACCGAAGCAAATTAAGCATAGTTCCGGTCGCAGAAGAAGCAACCCTTGTCACGTTGTCAACAAGCGGTTATGTTGCCCAGCAGGAGGCTGATTATCTGAATAAGCTGATGGAAGTATATTTACAACAGGGTCTTGAATTCAAAAACCAGACAGCTGAAAGAACCATTGCATTTATTGATGAACAGGTTGGATCAATATCAGATTCTTTGAGAAAAGCAGAAAGCAGTCTTGAAAACTTCAGGCTTTCAAACAGGCTCATAGACCTTAGCAGGGAGGGTTCAATCATACAAAATAAACTGCAAACATATGAAAATGAGCGTAGTAGTCTTATTCTCCAGAATAAGTACTACGGGTATCTGCAGGACTATATCAATTCAAAGAATGAAACCGGTGATATTGTTGCTCCCGGAGCAATGGGGGTTACAAATTCCTCCGTTGAAAGGCTGGTTCAGGAGCTTTCGGCATTACAGCAGCAGAAAAACAAGCTGAAAGTAAATATTTCTGAGGATCTTCCAGCCATAATACTGATTGACAACACTATAAAGGATATAAAAGCTATATTAACAGAGAACATTTCAAGCAGTAAGAAGACTCTTGGTTTTGCTTTAAATGAGGTGAATGATAATATTTCCCAGGTTGATGATGAAATTTCCAGGCTTCCGGGAACTGAAATTAAACTGATTAATATACAGAGAAAATTCGACCTGAATAATACTGTTTATACTTATTTGCTTGAGAAGAGAGCTGAAGCCGGTATTGCCAGGGCATCTGCCGTCTCAAGCAACAGGATAATTGATCGGGCTGAAGTGTTTAATTCATACAGGATAAAGCCTAAACCCAAACAGAATCTTATTAAAGCTGTTGCTCTTGGGTTCTTCATTCCTGTTTTGCTAATCTTCCTGATTGATTTCTTAAATAACAAAATAATTGACAAAAAAGATGTTGAAAAAAGTACCCAGGCTCCCATCCTTGGCTGCATAAATCATAATACATATAAATCAGAACTGCCTGTAAATGAAAAACCTGGTTCAACAATGGCAGAATCATTCCGATCTATCAGATCGAATCTGAAATACTTCTTAAAGGATAATGAGAATGCTGTTATTGCTGTATCATCGACCATTAGTGGTGAGGGGAAAACATTCATTTCAGTAAACCTGGCCAACGTATTGGCTATACTTGGGAAGAAAGTATTGGTAGTCGGACTTGATCTCCGTAAACCAAGAATACATAAAATGCTGGATATTGAAAACAATAAAGGATTAAGCACTTATCTGAGCGGGATAGATAAGTATAATGAGATTATACAAAAAACGGCAATTGAAAATCTTTATTATACTCCGGCCGGCCCTATCCCCCCGAATCCAGCTGAGCTTATTGAAAGTCAGAAAATGAAGGAATTTTTCGATAAAGCGAGGAAGGAATTTGATTACATAATCATTGATACACCTCCGATTGCTGTCGTGACTGATGCCCTTTTAATCGCATCTCTGACGGATATGTATTTACTTGTTGTAAGGCAAAGATATACAAGTAAGAATACTCTTGGATTGATTCAGGAGCTATATAGAAACAAAACTCTGAAAAACATAGGTATTGTTATTAATGACATAAGTGTATCCGGTTATTATGGTTATGGATTAAGATATGGGTATTCCGGAGGTTATGGTTATAATTATGGGTACAATTATTACAATTACTATGGAAAATACGGTTATACAGATATATCAAAAGAGTATTATACAAATGACTAAAGGTTATGCAGATTATTTTGCTCAGGACTGTTTCCAGATCTTACAAATTGATCATTTTAAGATGAATATCTAAAAAAATAATTTATTAAAAACTAATTATAAACGTTTTTAAAAGACCGACATGGATAAAATACTCGTCACGGGAGGTGCAGGCTATAAGGGGATTATTCTGACTACTAAATTATTAGAAAGTGGTTATAACGTAACCATTCTCGATAATTTTATGTACGGTTATGAACCTGTACTTCATCTTGCAACCCATCCGAATCTTGAAATTATTAAAAGAGATATTAGAAATGGCGTCGAAAAACTCGGGCAATATGATGTTATTTTTCATCTCGCTGGGATCAGCGGATTTCCTGCATGTGCTTCCAATCCTCACTCTGCTCAGTTGATAAATGTCGAAGCTACAAGATTACTTGGCAAATCTGTTAGCAAAGATCAGATGCTGATCAATGCTTCAACTACTTCTGTTTATGGAAAATCCGGCTTACCATGCGATGAAGACACACTGGTTGATCCTGTAAGCAATTATGCTCACACAAAGCTTGAGGCAGAAAAAATCCTGATGCAATATGAAAATGTAGTCAGCCTGAGATTTGCCACTGTATTTGGTTTTAGCCCCAGGCTTAGGATGGATTTGATGATAAATGATTTTACATACAAAGCTGTAAAGGAGGGAGTACTTGTACTTTTCGACAGTTATGCCAAACGTACATTTATGCATGTTAAAGATGCTGCGGATTGTTACATTTTCACGATGGAGAACTATGATAAAATGAAAGGAGGAATTTACAATGCAGGAGGGAACCATCTGAATTTTTCCAAGGCTGAAATTGCTGATATGATCAGTTTAAAAGTAAAATACAATATTATAAATTCAGAACTGAGTGATAAGGATCTTCGTCATTTTATTGTGAACTATGATAAAATCGAAAAAATAGGATTTAAACCTAAAATTTCAGTTCAGGATGGTATTGATGAGCTGATCAGAATTTACAGTTTTTATGAATATTATTCTCATTTCAAAACGATTTGAAAATCAAAAAGACTTTTCAGGTTTTAAAAAGTAATCATGATAAATACAGAAAATAGCTTATTGGCTATCAATGGAGGCAGACCGGTAACTGAAGAAATGCTGCCAATCCACAAACCTTATCTGGATGAGGAAGATTTTAAGGCTGTTGAACAGGCTTTAAAAACAACATTTGTTTCAGGAGACGGACCGGCATGCAGGGAGTTTGAGCAAAGACTGTCTGAATATCTTGGAGCAAAGCATGTACTTTTTGTTAATTCAGCAACCTCAGCTCTTGAGCTGGCTTTCAGAGTTAAAGAATTCGAACACGGTTCTGAAGTTATAGTACCGGATTTCACCTATACCTCCACAGCTCTGGGCGCTTTATATAATAATTTGAAAATAAAGCTTGTGGATGTTTGCTCTTCTAATGGCAGTATCGACGTTTCAAAAATCGAAAGTGCAATTAATCAAAAGACGGTTGCAATTGCTCCGGTTGATTATGCTGGAATTCCTGCGGATATGGATAGTATCAATGCTCTGGCCAGAAAATATAAACTATATATTGTACATGATACCGCACAGTCACTCGGGTCTGAGTACAAAGGAAGAAAAACAGGCACACTGGCAGATGTTTCAACATTCAGTTTTCACGGAACAAAAAACCTTACTACAGGTGAAGGCGGCGCGCTGGTAACTGATAATGATCTGATCGCAGAACGTATAAAGATCCTTCGCGAGAAAGGTACTGATAAATATTCATTCCTTACTGATAATAAGACAAGGGGATATTACGAATATGTTGATATCGGGAATTCTTATGTACAGTCAAACATCCTGGGAGCCCTGGGCGTAAGTCAGCTCAAAAAGCTTGACTGGATGAATAATATACGCAGGGAAATAGCTCAATATTATTTAAAGGAGCTGACTGGAATAGGCGGACTTGATTTTCTCAGGATTCCTGATTATGCCAGTCCAAACTGGCATTTGTTCGGAATTCTGGTCCCGCCGGAACAAAAATACTGGATCATGGATGCTTTGCGTGCAGAAGGCATTTTGTGCAATGTCCATTATACCCCATTACACAGGAACAGATTTTACAGTCATCTGGCAAATGATATTGAAATGCCGGGATCAAATGAGTTTTTCTCACGTCTTCTGAGGTTGCCAATTTACCCGTCATTAACCATTGAAGAGAGGGAATATGTTGTAAAAACAGTTAAAAAAGTATTTGATCGCGCGGATAACTTTTATATTGAAAAATAAAGTTTACAAAACATCCATGTAAAAATTCATGGTTCAATCTCTATGTTGAAAAAAGCAGCTTTTTTAATTGAAGATTTAGGATGGAACCTGAAATGCCGCTATGGCTACTGGCTGCACGGGCCTTATGGTTTATGCAGGGTGATCGAAAAAATCCCGTTCAGGTTCCTGGTAAAATACCTTAGGAAATATGGAGCACAGGTTGGTGATGATTGCATAATTGAGAGGGGAATAAGAATTCACAGGCCATTCGGTAAAATGCCATTCGAAAATCTCAGCATTGGGAAAAATGTTTATCTGGGACATAATGTTCTGTTAGATCTGACTCAAAAAGTCACTATAAATGATTTTGTTTGTATTGGGGCAGATACTCAAATCTGGACACATTCAGGTTATTATGATAACACTGATTGTAAATATCTGGAAAACACCGGAGCAGTTTTGATTAAAGAATATGCAATAATTTATTCTTCGGTAATTTTGGCACATGGTATAACTGTTGGGAAAATGTCCCGGACCGGTGCCAATTCATTCGTGAATAAAAATATTGAAGATAATATATTTGCTGCCGGAACACCGGTAAAAACTATTGAATTGAAATAATCCTTAAGTAGAATGACGGTTCCAGTAAATGTTAGTATCCCTACGTTTAACAGTAGCAAGTTTATAGTTGATGCACTTAACAGTATTATAAAGCAAAGTGTTAAAGTTGAGAGTATTAATGTATGCGATGATTTTTCAGACGATGATACATGCCTTATTGTTGAGAAGTGGAGAAAAAATCATCCAGAAATTGAACTTAACATCATCCGTAATGAAAAAAACCTTGGGTATGGAGGTAATCTGGATGTTTGTTTAAATAATTGTTCAAGTCAATACCTGCAAATACTTCATGCTGATGACATTTTAAAAGAAATGGCGATAGCGAATAGTTATAATAAATTTTTAGAATATCCTGAATTAGCTTTGGTCGGAGGTCAGGAAGAGTATGTGGACCGCAATCTTAAAATTGTAAATTCTGCTAAATCCGGTCACGAGATGTTTTTTAATAAAGGTGAGATTTATGAGTTCGTATCTGAAACGGCTCATTATATCCCGGTTTCATCAGTTATGTTAAATGCCGAAAAGGCAAAAGAGATTGGTAAATTTAATCTTAATAATCTGAGTTACGATGAGTTTTTTTGGCTGAGAACTTTATATAAATATCCTATTCTGATTCAGGGAACTGCACAGATATCAAGGAGGTTACATGGAGAAAACCTTATGCATAAATGGTTTTATCACCGCAAAGATGATTTTCTTAAAGCTATTAAATTCTTTATTACAGAAACGCCAAACCTTGAAAAAAGAGCGGATAAAAGGATATTATTAATAAAATATCAAAAAGAAAGATATGTTAGATTACTGCTTGGTTGTGCCGGTTCTGTGATTAAAAAATTCAGAAGTTCTGAGACAGCTTTTTTTTATTTAAAGGAGGCCTGTAAATTAAGCCCCTTAAGCGCCATATCAAATTTGTCTTTTTGGAAGATTTCTGCTTTAGTGCTACTAAATACGACTCATCTTTACAATTTATTTTTCAAGCTGAAACTTAAAAAAGGTTAATTGGTTGATAATAGAAGAATTAGTATATTAAATATACTGAGATGACATTACGGGAAAAATTTGAAATTACATTAGTAATACCTGCATTTAATGAAGAACAATCGCTTAAAGAATATCTGCCTGTGCTAATGAAATCTTGTCAAAATAATAATTGGAAAGCCATCATTGTGAATGATGGTTCAACCGACAATACAAAATCTATTTTAAGTGGATTTGTTTCTAATAATTTTTTTTCAATTATCAATCATAAGGTTAACAGAGGTTATGGTGGTGCATTAAAGTCAGGTATTCTTGCTGCAGAAACGGAATTTGTTGTTACTATGGATCCAGACGGCCAGCACAGGGTTGAAGATGTCTCCGTGTTACTTGATTTCTTAAAAACAAACAATGCAGATATGGTTGTCGGGAAACGGGAATATGACAGGAATCATTACAGAACTATCGGAAAAAAGGCAATACGGTTTTTTGCACGGATGTTAATGAAAGTCCCTGTTGAGGACCTTAATTCAGGTATGAAGATTTACCGGACGGAACTTGTAAAAAAGTATTTAAAACATTGTCCCGATGGAATGGCTTTCAGTGATATAATTACACTTCTGTTTATCTATAATCGTCATCTGGTGCTTGAAACTCCTGTTGAATTGAACAAAAGGAAACATGGTAAAAGCACTATTAGTTACAGAACAGCAATAAATACAGTATATGAAATACTTAATATTGTTTTAATGTTTAATCCCATAAAGATTTTTTTACCCACCGGGCTTGTTTTCATACTTGCCGGCATTGCCTGGGGGATCCCGATAGCTCTTGCAGACAAAGGGATCAGTGTTGGTGCGTCATTAAGTATGAGCGTGGGAATCTTAATAATTTTTTTCGGGTTACTGGCAGAACAAATATCTCAGATAAGAAAAAATCTTTAGGCAAACGGCAATAAAAATTAAGTTAGTAATCAGAAATAATTAGCGTTCTTCTGACAAACCGATGTTAAAGAATTTGTTAAATACCCTTAAGGAAAAAGAAAAACCGGCAATATTAACGTTATTTTTCCTGACACTTCTTTTGAGATCGGTTTATGTATTTTTTGTTTATAAAAATGAAGGATTATCAAATTGGAATGACGACAGGTATTATCTTTTATTAGGAGAGCAGATAGCTGCAGGGAACTGGTACCCGGCTGCACCGGGCGAAGCCTATATGAGAGTGGCCCCCTGGATACCTATAGTGGTTGCTGCTTTTATCAGGATTTTTGGTGATCCGGTTTTCCAGTTTTTTATTTACAATATATTATTATCAGGTATTCTGGTAATAGTATTGTTCAGGCTGGGAAAAGAATTGCTGAATATTTCTGCAGCATGGTTTATGGCTCTATGGGCTTGCTTTAATATTGAATTTTTCAAGTATGTCCCACACATTTTAAAAGAACCAACGATTTACCTACTGATTCCGGCAATATTGCTGTTTCTGGTTACTTTTAATAAAAATAGCTTTTATATTTTAATCCTTTCTGCCTTATTATTTACAATTCTGATTCATACAGACGAAAGGTACTTCATATTTCTGCCTGTATTTCCGCTATTGATTTTATTTAAAAGACAATTATGCATAAAGGTAAAAATTAAAGGTATTATTATCTGGTCATTAACTGTAGTTTTATTAATGATACCCTGGGCGATAAGAAATTATAAGTTATATGGTCAGGTCGTAATTATAAGTCACAGAACAACTCCGTTTACGTCAAAATTATGGGGTAAGGATCTGTATCATATGAAGTTTTTCACGGATGATCCGGGCAGTGCCTTTAAAAATACATCATCAGAAGCTGTGGAAGGATCAGACAATGGGAGTGAAGGTTCTTTAAAGAAATCCGGGAAGTTAACTTTGTATGTCAATACATTTATTAATACCTGGAGACCTGCATACTTTAAGCCTGTGGAGGTAAAATATTCCTGGTGGGACCAACCCAGGAATCAGGTCTGGTCGATGCGACATAATCTGGTGAGTCTTCTTTTCTATGGAATATTTTTACCGTTTTATCTGATCGGATTAATAATGCTGATTGTAAAAAAGAATCCATATATGGTATTTATCGGTATGTTGCCTTTAATTAACAGTCTGCTTCATACCTATCTGGTTATGCCGGAAGAAAGGTACAGGTATCCTTTTGTGTTTATTATGGTAATGATTGCGTTTTATGCTGTCAGCAGAATAGTATCAGCATTTCAAAGTCGTAAACAAATCCTTTAAGATTTATTTTCTAAAATAGTTTTAGCCGTGAGCGAATCTGAAGACTGGACAACAATAATCAGGCCCAGAACAAAATTGTTTGAAATTGATTTTGCCGAGATATGGAGGTATCGTGACCTGCTTTCCCTGTTTGTAAAGCGCGATATTATTACACAATACAAACAAACGGTTCTGGGTCCGGCCTGGTATTTCATCCAGCCTGCCTTGACGACAATTATGTACATGGTGGTTTTTGGAGGCATCGCTAAGATATCCACCGACGGTCTGCCACAACCGATGTTTTACCTTGCGGGAATTGTTTGTTGGCATTATTTTTCCGATTGTCTTACCAAAACATCCACGACATTTACAGTAAATCAAAATATATTTGGTAAAGTATATTTTCCCAGACTTATTGTACCACTTGCAACGGTCTCTTCTAACCTTGTCAGGATGGGTATACAGTTTTTGCTTTTTATAGCAGTATATATCTATTTCCTGATAATGGGAGTTAAAGTAGCTCCTAACATCTATGCTCTTCTTATACCGGTTCTTATTTTAATGCTTGCGGGACTTGCCCTGGGTTTTGGGATACTGATATCTTCAATGACCACCAAATACCGTGATCTGACCATACTCTTTACTTTTACTGTCCAGTTATGGATGTATGCAACCCCGGTGATTTATCCTCTAAGCACAATGTCACCTGAGCGACAATGGATTATGGCAATTAATCCGGTTACCTCAATTCTTGAAGCATTCAAATACGGTACAATGGGAGTAGGCACTTTTAACTGGTGGCAACTGGGTTATTCGTTTGTGTTTATGCTGGTTTTGCTGGGAGTGGGGGTGGTGGTGTTTAATAAGGTGCAGCGGTCGTTCATGGACACGGTTTGATGCGAATCAATGCGAATGAATGCGAATTTTAGCGAATTATGCGAAGATGGAAACAGGAGAATTAATCTTGTATCAGTCTGATGATAAGTCAACTCAACTTGAGGTACTTATCGATGAAGATACAGTATGGCTTACTCAGTCGCAGATGGTAGAGCTTTTTGCTTCTACAAAACAAAATATAAGTCTTCATACTAACAATATTTTCAAGGAAGGAGAATTAAGCCAACATTCAACTGTCAAGGAATACTTGACAGTTCATCCCGAAGGATTAAGGAGTTTATTGCTAGGAGGATATTAGCTAAAACCTCGATGTCCCAAAAGATGTCCCAAAAGAAAGCAGGGTAGAATACCTCTTATCTTTAATTTCCGAAAACGACAGGATTACAATTTCAGAGCTTGCACAAAGATGTAAGGTAAGTATTAAAACAATTAAGCGTGATATTGATTTTTTGAAAGCTGAAAATCGCCTGAAAAGAACAGGAGGTAGGAAAGAAGGAAAGTGGATTATTTTTAAACCCTGACAATTTCCTCAATATTAGATGGATAAGAATCATGAATATGCCTGACATAGTATTCAGGGAGGAAAGTTACAGAATTGTTGGTTCTTGTCTCGCGGTCTTCAATAAACTGGGATCAGGTTTTCTGGAGTCAGTTTATCAGGAAGCATTGGAAATACAATTCAAACAAGACAAAATCTCTTTCGAGAAAGAGAAAAGATTACACATAAGATTTGATGATGTTCAGCTGGACAAATTTTTCAAAGCTGATTATGTATGTTTTGAATCAATAATAGTAGAATTGAAAGCAACTCCATTTATTCATAAGAATGACCTGGCCCAGGTCTTAAATTACCTGAGGGCTACGGGAATGAGGCTAGGAATACTTGTAAACTTTGGCGAGAAAAGCCTCACATATAAGCGAATCCTCAACTCCCACTCTTCGCATTAATTCGCCTAAATTCGCATTATGAGTATAGCAATTAAAATAGAGAATTTATCAAAGCAATATAGGTTAGGACTGGTTAGCACCCGCACTCTTTCGCATGATTTGAACCGGTGGTGGCAGACTTCCATTCTCGGCAAAGAAGATCCCTATCTTAAAATTGGTGAGACAAATATCCGGGAATCAAAAGGATCAAGTGAGTATGTATGGGCATTAAAGGATATAAATCTTGAAGTTGAGGAAGGTGAAGTTCTGGGTATTATTGGTAAAAATGGAGCAGGAAAATCAACATTATTGAAAATACTTTCTAAGGTAACCTCTCCAACAACAGGTGTAATAAGAGCCCGCGGGAGGATTGCTTCATTGCTTGAAGTCGGAACTGGATTTCATCCGGAAATGACAGGAAGGGAAAATGTATTTATGAATGGGGCAATAATGGGGATGACTAAAACTGAGATAAGAAATAAGTTTGAGGAAATCGTTGAATTTTCAGGTATTGAACGCTATATTGACACACCTGTAAAGAGGTATAGCAGTGGAATGTCAGTTCGTTTGGGATTTGCTGTAGCAGCACATCTTGAGCCGGAGATACTTGTAGTGGACGAAGTTCTTGCAGTTGGCGATGCAGAGTTCCAGAGAAAGGCGATTGGCAAAATGCAGAATATCTCCAGAGAATGTGGGAGAACCGTGCTTTTTGTGAGTCATAATATGGCTAGTATAAAAGCAATGTGTACAAAAGGGATTACAATGCATAATGGAATAATCACTTTCCAGGGGGATATAAAAGAAACGATTGAAACTTATTTATCATCTATTACAACATTAAATCAGGATATTAATCTTGCGAAATTAGAGAGGCGTGATGGAACGCAAGTTGCCCGTTTAGTTGATTTTAAAATTCGTACTAATAATAGAGAATCAGAAATAATTCAATCTGGGCAGAATGTAACGTTCCATTGTGATATAGAAAGTAAAGAGAATTTTGCTGATTGTCAGTTGTATCTAACAATTATTAATGCAAAACGAGAAGTTATAATTTTGTCCAATTCTAAAGTAACAAATTCAGATAAGACTCCACTTAAGAAAGGGCTTAATAAATATGAATGTAAATTCGATTATTTTCCTGTACAAGTTGGTGAATATATGGTTACATTTACTTTGAAACGAGGAATAGGTGGAGAGGTGTTTGATCGTGTTTCAAATATCGTGTTCCATGTTGAGGCTGATAATGTTTTTGGAACAGGTAAATTATGTGGTCCTAATGAAAGTGCTTTGTTAATTCCTCATCATTGGATAAATGTATAGTCTGTGATTCAGATAACACATAAAGCAGAATGTTGTGGTTGTAATGCTTGCGTCGTAGCTTGCCCTAATAATAGCATTGCAATGAAAACAGATTTTGAAGGCTTTTGGTACCCAGAGGTCAATCAAGATGTATGTTTAGATTGCGGCCTATGTGAAAAGGTATGTCCTATGATAGATAAGTTTAGAGACCTAGAACGTTATAAAATTCCCCGTGTTTTTGCGGCTTATAATAAGGACCATGAAGTACGGATTGATAGTACATCAGGAGGTATATTTTCAGCACTTGCTATTGAGGTTTTCAATAAAGGTGGTTATGTTGGTGGAGCAGTTTATAATAATGACCACACTGTAAAACATATCGTGACAAATGATTCATCTCGTTTAGCTGATATTCGTAGTTCCAAGTATTTACAAAGTTATACTGATACGATTTTCCCTGATATAAAGAAATTACTTTGTGAAGGTGAGAAAGTGGCAATTTGTGGTTCTCCTTGTCAAATTCAGGCACTATATCAATTCTTGAAAAAGGATTATGAAAATTTGGTTACCATAGATTTTATCTGCCGAGGAGTGAACTCTCCAAAGGTATTTCTATCATATATAGATATGCTTGAAAAGAAATTTGGAGCTAAAGCAACGAAGATTAAGTTTAAGGCCAAAAAGTGGGGATGGCATAACTTCTCAATGCGCATAAATTTTGCCAATGGAAAAGAATATTGTCAAGATCGTTGGCATGATCTGTTTTTTATAGGTTACTTACAACAGGGTAATTTTGCAAGGCCATCTTGTTATCAATGTCATTTTAAGGGATTTCCACAAAAATCTGATATTACTTTAGCTGATTTTTGGGGTATTGAAACAATAGATCCATCAATGGACCAGGATTGCGGAACATCACTGGTTATGGTGAATTCCAATAAAGGGATGAAGCTTTTTGAAAGTATTCAGTTACAAGTAGTTTTTAAAGAATTTACAATGCAGCAGGCCGCTAAATATAATCCATCAATGAATGAACCGTTGAAACCCTTGAAACCGAATCGAAATGAATTTTTTAAAGCAATAGACGAGAAACCTTTTGATAAAGTTGCTCAGAAATTTTTTATCCTTCCAAGAAAGAATAATATTCTAGACAAAATTAAAAATAAATATCGTGTATTCAAATCGATTTGTAAATATATTCGCCCATTAGGTTTTAATATTAGAGCTTGGAAGTTGTTTTTTTATTATAATTTTCTTTCTTCAAAGGTAAAAAAATCAAAGAAATTAGCTCTTCAGAATTATAAATATTGTCGCATTCAACTTGACAAGAACTCTTTTATTCATTTGAATGGAAACCTTGTTATGGGATTTCCACAGGTTAAGGGTTCTCATTTGGAAACTAGATTGTTACTTGAAGAAAGTGCACATCTGATAGTTAATGGTGATTACACATGTTATGCAGGATCCTATGTTCGCATTGTGCGAGGTGGTACTTTAATATTGAATAGTGGTTTTATTAATGAGAATGTTCAAATTACAGCCGGATCAACAATTAAGATTGGTGCTGATTGTGCAATTGGCCGTGATGTTATAATAAGGTCCTATGACGGACACTATATTGAAGAAGAAGGTTATCAAATTTCATCACCTATTACCATCGGTAATCATGTTTGGATAGGGCAAGGTGCAACCATATTGAAGGGAGTGACAATTGGAGATGGAGCAATTGTTGCATCAGGCGCTGTAGTTACCAAAGACGTGTCTTCGCATACTGTAGTAGGCGGAGTACCAGCCAAAGTCATAAAAGAGAATATAAAATGGCATTAGTAGTATGAAAATGCCTAAAATAAGACTGAATAATGGAATTGAAATACCGGTAATTGGTATTGGACCAGGGATCATGAAAATACCACCATATACTTTAAGTAATTCAAAAAACTGGTTTGTAAAGTATATAGACTGTAAAATTAATCAGCTTCGAACGAAATTTTATCTTGAACAGTTTGCAGAAATAATTGCTCATGCGATAAGTATTGGATTCACTTTGCTCGATTATTCTGCCGCTTATGGTAATGAAAAGTACATTGGTAAAGCCATTGCTCAAAGTGGCGCATCTCGAAGGGATTTAGTTTTGACGTCAAGGGTAAGCAACAGTCAACAACGTTTAGGACATATTCATGAACAATTATTACGTACACTTGATTATTATGGTACCGATTACATTGACATTTTTATGTTCCATTGGCCTGTCCCAAAATTATACCTGAAAACTTGGGAACAGATGATTCGGTTGCAGCAGGATGGATTGGTTAAAACATTGGGTGTGGCAAACTGTCATCAGCATCATTTAGATTATTTGATGAAAGAAAGCGGATTCATACCCTCAATTAATCAATTTGAAGTTCATCCCCTATTTACACAAAAGCCATTAATTGAATATTGTAATTCTAAGGGAATTGTTGTAGAAGCTTATACCCCGATTGCCCGTTTTGACGATCGTTTGGTGAGGTTACCTCTTTTGCATAATATTTGTCGGAAGTATAGTAAATCTGTTGCACAGGTTGTTTTACGCTGGCATATGCAGAACGGCATCATCCCTGTTGTTCGCTCTCACAACAAAGATCATCAGCTTGAAAATATATCTATTTTTGATTTTGAGTTGACTACATCTGAGATTGCTGCTATTGACGGCATTAATATCAATTCCAGGCTTCGTTTTGATCCGGATAATTGCGATTTCTCAATATTATAAAATATATATATATCCCTTATTCTGATCCTTTCGCAGTCTCAAAATATACGCTTGGTAAATGAATTTATTAAGATCAATAATAATATTGCTATTAAGTAAATTAAATATTTTTAATCGTTCAAAGATTTTAATAATACCTGCAACAATTTTGGATGGTGGTTTTGGGGATGAAATAATGGTATATTCTTGCATAAAGAATTTTTCTAATAAGGAAGTAACTTTATATACACAGAAAATAATAAAAAGGGATGATTTATTTAAAAATTTTAAAAATTTTGAATATCTGTCTTGGAAAGAAAAGCCTAAATATTATAGATATTCAAAAATTGTTCTATTGGGAGCAGATAATCTTTCAGGGACTTATGGAAATAAAGAAGTTTTGGATAAATTTAAGTTGCTTGAAGAAGCTCATAATCATAAGCTAAGTATATATATTTTAGGTTTTAGTCTATCTGAGAATATTAGTCCTGTTGTAGAGAAAGAGATGAAAAGAATAATAAGATTTTCACAATTTTTTCTTAGAGATCCGGATTCTTATCAAAGGGCAAAAAATTTTCTGCCGGAGAATAAATTGAAACTAGTTGCTGATGTTGCTTTTAATTGCCCTTTATTATCTTGTAGTGATACTAATTATTTAGAGTGGACGAAAGAGCAAAAAAAGTTTGGCAATAAAATAATTGCAGTTTGTCCAAATTCTATTCATTCAAGGAGTTATAATGTAAATTTATATGCAGAAGAATACGCACAATTATTAATAAATATTTCTAAGAAGCAAAACGTTGCATTTGTATTATTATATCATGATTTAAGGTTGTTAAACAAATTATGGAATGATAAAAAAATAGCTGAATTAATTTACGAAAAAATTAGTTCTATATTAAATTCATATTATACAGCCGAAATAAAAAATGGTGTAGAATTAAAATCTTTTCTTCCTTTTTTGGATGGGACTTTTACTAGTAGAATGCATTTAGGTATATCTGGTTATTCTGTAGGGAAACCAATGTTCGGAATTACTTATGAAAACAAATTTTCTGGTCTGCAAAAAATGTTTCATTTACCTCCAGATAAAACTCTAGTGGAATATACTAACCTTTCAGCGGCAGAAGACCATCTTAACGATTTTATAATCAATATTGATTATTATTCAAAACTTGTCCAAAATAATATTGGTAAAATTAAAAAACTATCAGATCAAAATTTTATATGAATAAAAAAATACCTATATTAATAATAACTCATAACATACCATATCCATTAGATTCAGGTGGTAATATTTCACAATTTGCACTTCTTGTTGAATTACAGAAGTATATGGATATTACTCTTGTATTGACAATTCATAAAGAATCCGAATCTGAAATAATATCAAAACTAAAATCCAATTTGAGCCAAGTAAATATTAAGGTAATCAATTTATCGAAAAAGAATCTACAAACTAAACAACATTTAATATGCAAAAGAGCTAAGAATTTAATCAAAGCTTTAATTTATAGTATGATCTTAATCAAGAATGATAGAAATGTTCAAGTTGTTAATCGACAAACTGATGAATTTGATTTACCATATAGGCTACAACCCATTTATTTAAAGAATAAAACGTTCATAGAATCACTATCAAACATTATTGAAGATAAGATATATAAAATTATTCAAATAGAATTTTTTGAATTTCTAGAATTGATAAACTTTATTCCACTAACATCTAAAACTGTATTTGTTCATCATGAAATAAGATTTGAGCGGCTTCTTAAGTCATCAAAGATAGATAATGCAAATAAATCATTTAATAAATATATTGTTAATACTATTAAAAGTGTTGAGCTAAATATGTTGTCAAAATATAATACCATCATAACATTCAGCGAATATGACAAAAATTTACTTTCTAGTTTATTAGATAGAAATATTGAAGCAATACCATTTCCTGTCTTAAAAGAAGAATTTAACTTTAGTATAATTGATTTAAAAATTGATAAACTGATTTTTATTGGATCTGATCAACATTATCCAAATAAAGATGGAGTTGATTGGTTCATAAGAGATGTTTATGATGAAATTTGGAAAATATATCAATTACCTTTCTATATTATTGGTAAATGGAGCGTTGAAATGAAAGCAAAATATAAGCATGACAAAAGAATAATATTTGTTGGTTTTGTTGAAAATCTGTCCCCTTATTATAAAAATTCAATTTCTATTGTACCAGTTAGAATTGTAAGTGGTATCAGGGCAAAAATATTATATGCAATGGCGAATAGGTCACCTGTGATATCAAGTAAAAATGGAGTTGAAGGGATAGAATTACATGAGGGAGTCCATTTTCTGCAAGCTGATAGCAGAAATGAATTTTTAGCAGCTATTAAGAAACTCTTTGAAAATTGTACTCTTATAAAGAATATTACAGACAATGCCTTCGACTATGTTTTAAAAAATTACCATCCTGATGTAATTGTAAAGAAAAGACTTGAACTCTATGCTAAACTAATAAATAATTAGAGTCCTGTCCAATAAGCGCAATTTAATATTCTTTCATTTTTCGTTAATATTTACCAGCCATATGTAAGACCCATAGTATGGGGCAAAGATATAGCGCAAGTTTAATTTGGAACAAAGCTGCGAGTTTACAAAATGGTTATGCAAGGATCAACAGATTAAGTTAGGAGGCTTATAAATAGGGGACCGATTTATAGAAACAGGTTAAGGCGTATAAAAAGTAAAATTTGTGTTATCCGGAAGTTGTGATCTTGGATAAGATATATGGGACGAAAGAAAACCGGCAATGACTCAAAGACATAGGAATCTGACATTTTAAAAAACTATTAAGACATTTGGCATTGAATTTGAAAAGGCAACGTTAGAACTCCCTAAATTATTGGTTCTAATGACATGCAAGCACTATTTACCTAAATCAGTTTGGATTTGCCTCTATTTTAAGTATCGAGCCAAAGTCAGCAGTATTCCATATTTTAAGTCTGACAGTAGAAGCATTAAAAAGATACTAAAAAATATTAGATTCGGAATTTTAGCAATAAACTTAAAATTTATTTATGATTATTCATTTGCCCATAATAAAATGATAATATAAGGTATACCCATATGAATACTTCTCATGCACTTTTGTAAATTGGGATAATACACCAAGGCGTAGAGAAAATGGTATTATCATTAAGAATAGCAATCCTGAAATATTTCAGGATTTTCTTGAAGCAAATATTTTTAAATTTTAAAAGATGAATATATAACCTGAAGAAATTTTTGTATTTATTAATGCCTTGAATGAATGGGCTGAAGGTAATTATCTTGAACCGGATGATAAAAATGGAGTATCATACCTAGAAGCTGTTAAAAGAACATTAAGTAATAAATGAAATGCCAGAAATAAGACCTATAGCAATTTATTTACCTCAGTTTCACCCAATACCTGAAAATGATGATGCATGGGGTGAGGGCTTTACAGAATGGACCAATGTTAGTAAAGCAAAGCCTCTTTTTGGAGGTCATTATCAGCCTCATATACCACACGAAAGTACAGGTTATTATGATTTAAGAGACCCTGATGTGCTTGTACAACAAGCTGCTATGGCAAAGAGGTATGGGATCTACGGATTTGCTTTTTATCATTACTGGTTCAATGGAAAAAGGCTACTGGAAACTCCGCTTGATAATATGCTCAAACATGGGAAACCAGATTTCCCGTTCTGTTGTATATGGGCAAATGAGAACTGGACAAAAAAATGGGACGGGGGCAATAATCAAATAATAATCAGTCAGAATCATTCTCCTGAAGATGATCTGGAGCATATAAGATTTTTATGTGAACATTTTTTTAAAAGTAAAAATTATATAAAAATAAACGGCAGACCTTTATTTATTGTTTACAAACCATTTTTATTGCCAAATCCGACTGAAACTGCTCAATTATGGAGATCAGAAGCCGAAAAATATGGCATCAGGCTGTATCTGTGTCATATGGTGTTTGGCTATTCCTGGAACAAAAATCTTCCGGTTAAAGGTTATGATGCAGTAATTGATTTTGAACCTTTCAGTATAAGACGAAGGAATATTTTTGATCAAATTAGTAATAACAGGAAGAATAGTTTAAAGCTTTATGAAAAATCGATAATTCAACTTTTAAAATGGTTAAATATTAATAAGAAATTTTTTTCAGTTCAGTTTAATAAGATCGATTATAAATGGATTGTTGAAAACCTGGAAACTTTAAAAAATTATCCTGTTAGGATCTATCCAAGTATTGTTCCGGGATGGGATAATACTGCAAGAAGAAATAATGATCCTGCTTTAATATTAACAAATTCAAATCCTCAATTATTCGAAAATTTCCTTCAAAAGATACTTAAAGATTTCACGCCATTTTCTGATGAAGAGAACTTTATTTTTATTAACGCGTGGAATGAATGGGCAGAAGGTAATCATGTTGAGCCATGCAAGCGACACGGGACTGCATACCTGGAAACAATTGAAAGGAATATCAAAAAATAAATTAATGTCCTTAAGAATTCTGGCATATTATCTGCCTCAGTATTATCCCATCCCAGAAAATGACGAATGGTGGGGCAAGGGTTTTACAGAATGGACAAATGTTGCAAAAGCCAGGCCATTGTTTCGGGGTCATGTTCAACCTAAAATACCTGCTGATCTTGGATTTTACGATTTAAGGGTACCGGAAACAAGGCAGGCTCAGTCGGATCTTGCAATCAAATATGGAATTGACGGTTTTTGCTATTGGCATTATTGGTTTGGAAATGGCAAAGTATTACTTGATTATCCGATAAAAAAAGTACTGGAAACCGGGAAACCTGAGATCTCATTCTGTTTTGCCTGGGCAAACCAGACATGGGGTGGATTGCCCTATGGAGATGGATTTGAACGTATCCTGATTGAACAGACTTATCCCGGCATAAAAGATTATGAGGATCATTTTTATTATGTACTTCCTTATTTCAGGGATAAAAGATATTCCAGAATCAATAGCAAACCAATATTCCAAATAAATCATCCTTCTGACCTCCCCGATGTATCTTATTTTATCTCATTCTGGAAGGAACTGGCTGTATCTAACGGACTTCCCGGAATATACTTTATTGCCCATGAACTGCCTGAATACAAGTATATGGATTATGGATTTGACGGATTGAGCTTATTCACGCCCCAACATCTTTTTATAAGGTATAACAGAAGTATAAAAGAAAGATTAAAGCAAACTCTATATAACAAAATACGCAAAAATAAACTCAGTATTTACGATTACCGCAAAATTGTAGAAGCAAGTAACTATAATGATCTTGATCAATCAGGTAACTATTTTCCGGTGGCAATTCCTAACTGGGATCATTCACCCCGAAGCAAGAATAAAGCAAAAATAATTATTAACAACACTCCTGAATTATTCAAACAAAATCTCATTAATTGTTACAACCTTATCAGGAACAAACCGGAAGAAGAACGAATAATTTTTATTAAAGCATGGAATGAATGGGCTGAGGGTAACTTTCTTGAACCGGATATGCAGTTTGGCCATAGTAATCTGATATCGGTAAGGAACTTTAAGGCCTCAATTATTTAATATTAAGCCTGTTATTTCCATTTCTGAATTAGAGAAATATTATATCTGTGACTAAAGTTTCAGTAATATTTGGTACACGTCCTGAAGCTATTAAGCTTGCTCCCGTAATTATTGAACTAAAAAAGCATAATAATATACAATGTCATATATGTGTCACGGCACAACATAGGCAGATGCTGGATCAGGTTCTCGAAGTTTTTAAAATAGTGCCTGATACTGATTTAAATCTAATGACTCCCAATCAATCGCTATCTGGTTTTACGGTGAAAGCCGTTGAACAGATTGATAAGTATTTTAAAAAGGAAAAACCTGACTTTGTCCTGGTGCAGGGTGATACTACTACAGTATTTTGTTCAACACTTTCTGCATTTTATAATAAAATTCCTGTCGGCCATGTGGAAGCCGGACTTCGAACCGGTAATATGCGTTCTCCCTGGCCTGAAGAAGCAAACAGGGTACTGACTTCAAGATTGGCCGATCTTCATTTTGCTCCGACTGAAATTAATAAAAACAATCTTTTAAATGAGGGGATACCTGATCAAAGTATAATAGTAACGGGAAATACTGTTGTAGATGCTCTTTTCATTGCACTGGAGATGATAAAAAACAACCCTCCTGAGATCGAAGGTCTTCAGGAAGGAGATTTAACATATATATATAATGGTAAATTCATTTTAATAACAGGTCACAGACGCGAAAACCTCGATGAGGGTCTTACTAATATTTGTTATGCTATAAAGGAACTATCCTTTAGATTTCCTGATATTCACTTTTATTACCCGGTACATCTGAATCCTAAAGTTCAACTGCCTGTAAAAAATATTCTTGCCAGCGAGGAAGTCCTTTCACAGAACAGGATTCACCTGATACCTCCTCAATCATATTTGCCTTTTATTTATTTAATGTACAAGTCATATTTAATCCTTACCGACTCGGGCGGCATTCAGGAAGAAGCTCCAAGTCTTGGGAAACCCGTATTGGTTATGCGTGATACTACTGAAAGAACAGAAGGATTGAAGGCAGGAAATGCCAGGCTTATTGGAACAGATCCAGCTAAAATAATAAAGGAGGTAACTCAGCTGCTGAGGGATGTTGATTTATACAGGAAGATGGTGCAAAACACAAATCCATATGGAGATGGCAAAGCCAGTTCCAGGATAGTTAATTCGGTTTTAAAGAGAATACAAAAATGAACATAATAGTATTTCAACCTGAACCGCTTCGTCAATATCCACCCACTGTCTCATTGCTTAGCATTCTGGCTGAAAAGTATAATGTAGTTTTTATATCCTGTGCAGATAATTCGGGTTATACTTCATTTTTTAAAGAGAAAAAAATTAAAAACACAGATGTTATAAAAAAATTAAGATTCAGGAACGGGTATTTTCCTGCTTTATTTGAACGGTACAGAAATATAAAACAGTTATTGCAGGTAATAAGTGATAATTATTCAGACGAATCAATTATCTGGTTCACAACGGATAAAGCTGCCGTTTACCTCGGCAATAAGATGAAAGATAAACGATATATCATGCAGCTTATGGAGTTGATCCAGGTTGAAGAAGTAAATAATATTTTCCCTTTAGCTAAAAAGGTTAATCTGAAAAAGATTGCTCAAAAAGCAAAAGTTCTTGTCAGTCCCGAATATAACCGGTCAAGGATTCAGTCTGTATGGTGGGACCTGAAAATTCCGTCTAGAGTATTGCCAAATAAACAACATTTGCATCCCAGGACAAAAAACATGAATATTTCTGACCTGGGAGCAAAAAAAATTGTGGAAGAAATTTTAAGTACAGGGAAAAAAATAATTCTGTACCAGGGCGTTTTTCATAGGCAGAGATCGCTGGGCTCTTTCATCAAAGCCTGTGAACGGCTTTCGGAGAAATATATTTTCCTTATAATGGGTATGTATACTCCTGCAGTAGAGGAACTCTTAAAACTAAGTCCTGTTGTTAAGCATATTCCATGGATTGATGCTCCCATGCATTTAGAGATAACAAGTATGGCCAATATCGGAATTTTATCTTATTTGCCGGGTAAATTCAGATATGTATCAGAACTAAATGCATTGTATTGTGCCCCCAATAAAATATATGAGTATTCGGGTTTCGGGATACCCATGCTTGCAAATGATTGCCCTCCTTTGAGAACTGCATTCGACCACTGGAACATAGGTAAAATTGTTGATTTAAATGACATTGATTCTATTATTTCAGGGATAGATCATATTGAACGGAATTATAGCGAGATGACCAGTAATTGTATGGACTTCTTTGATAGTTTTAATATGCATGAAATAATTGATGATATAATTTCAACAGCAAAATGTTGATTTCTCTTTTCAAGCTCTCTTCAGATCTGCATCATTATACCATTTTATTAATACTATATGCCTTCTTATGCCTGAACCGGTAATTTCGTGCATAATACCAACATATAACAGGGCTGAATTACTTAAATGTGCTATTGAAAGCACTATTAACCAAACCTTTCCTTACTGGGAATTAATAATAGTAGATGATGGTTCCATTGATTCAACAGAAATGACGGTTTCATCATACTGTAAGAAATATGATAAAATATATTACTTTAAAAATCCGGGAAAAGGAGGAGCGGCGGCTCGTAATTACGGCCTTAATAAGGCAAAGGGTGAATATATTGCTTTCCTCGATGATGATGACATCAGTTTGCCTCATCGATTTGAATCGCAGCTAAATGCAGCAAACAAAGCCGGAAGCGCCTTTATTGTTTCTGGTTATGAGGTGCGCGACAGAAATTCAAAAAGGATAAAATCACAGATAAAACTGGAATTGAAGGGAGCAGGGGCCGGCTTTCCATCACGGTGGTTAATAAAAAGGGAGTTGCTGGAAAAGGTGGCGGGATTTGATGAAAGTTTTCCTTCAATGCAGGATATTGAGCTAAGTTATAGATTAGCATGGTACGAATCATTCGTGCTTCATGATGATATTGTAAGTATTATTTATCCGACTGAAAATTCAGTTAGTAAAAGACCTGAGAATTCTTTGGCTGGAAAGATGTTACTCATGGAGAAACTTGCTACAACAATGCCTCCACCTGAAGCTGCAAGCTGGTATTTTAATATTGCAACTGGACTTTATTCTCTTGGAAGGCCAAAAGAAGCTGAGCATTTCTTCAGGTTGTCATCTGATTTTAAACATTTGCCATTTATTTTTGGATATTATTATTACAACCTGGCAAGATCACTTTCCGGACCGTTTAAAAAAATCAATATTAAAATATTACGTTTTTTTGGAAGATGCTGTTTCCCCATGTTAGTACAACATAAGATAGTTTCAGGGGAATGAACCTTATATAGAAGATTTACAGGTTTTTCAGTCATTCTTGTCTCATAAATTTATTAATTCATGTAATTACGATATCGGATGAAAGTAATGCTGATTTGTCCACAGTTTTACATAATTGATAATATCTTTATAGAAGGTTTTAAGGCAAATGGCTGTGAAGTATTTTTACATAATTACCGTAATTATAATTCAGTATTTTTTGAGAGATTTAATTCAAACAAATCGAAGCTTCCATTCAAAATAAGATCAAAATGGGAACATTTTTATTTAACAATTATTAATAAAAAACATTTAGAAGTATTTAACCAGATCAGGCCAGATCTGGTACTGGTTTACAATAATGAAATGCTGCTTCCTGAAACCGTGAAACTATTTAAGGGAAGCGCTAAAATATTTTTCTTCCTGGGGGATAATCCTTACTACAGCCAGTCGACCAATAGATATAATCTTGCATTACTTTCACAGGCTGACCAAGTGTTAACTCCGGATACATACTGGAAAATGCAATTGGAGCAGATAGGATTTACCAACATTCATTTTTTTGCTTCTTCATTGTCCGATGGATCCGTTGCCGCCGGTAAAATAAGTAATGAAGAAAAAGAAAAATTTGGATCAGATATCATTTATATAGGCCGGAATTATCCTCATTCATGGGGATACAAGAGAACATTGTTTCTTAGTAAACTAAGTGATCTCAATCTGAAGATTTATGGCGATAAAGGATGGGAACAGTGGATCAGAATGTTTCCCGAACTTAATGAGAAACTGGTTAAAAGCAATGGCAGATTAAGCCATGAAAAGGTAAAAAAAATAATGACCTGCTCGAAAATATACCCTGTTGATGCCAATCCGGGAATACTGAACGGATTGCACCTGCGCATCTTTGAATGTATTGAAAATGAGATATTGCCTGTTGTGGAATTTAGAAAAGATATTGATCTTGTATTTAAAGGAGTCGAAATCCCGGTAATTTATAATTACAATGAATGCAGATCAATTGTACTAAAGTATCTGGAAAATGATACAGAAAGGATAAGAATAATAAAGGCATTAAAAGAATATGCCGGCAGATACTATTCGCCGGGGAAATCAGTGGCTAACGTTCTGAATTTATTCTAAGACGTCGAACATAAAATGGTAAGTGCCATACAAAAAATATTCCCGTACGGATTTAGAAAGTTTCTTATACTTGTTATTATTTCAATAGTATTCAACTATTTTGCTCCGGCTGTAATTAAAGATCTGTGGTATTTTTTTGTGTTGTATTTATATTACAGGTCAAAAGATGAACCATTATGGCTTGTATTTTTTCTGGTACTGAATGATGGTTTCGGTAGTTTTTTCGGATACAGGGGGGCAAATATATCATCAATCCCATTTCTGCCTCAGTTTGAAGTCGGGCATCTTTATGTAATGATGAGTGTTTTCAAAATATTTAAACATAGAATAAAAGTACCTGTATTTTATTCAAGATTATTATTTATAATTCTTTTGTACATTATCTTCCTTTATATTTATGGGTTGTTTCAGGGTATACCAACGGATTATAATATCCATTTTAGGAGCATTCGCATTATTTTCCCATTGTTTCTCATTTATACAGTTCCTCACTTGTTAAGAACTCCTGAAGATTTTAAACGGTTTTTTTCATTCATTTTTATAGTTGGCATTACAGCTTTTCTTTCGCAGGTATTTTCTATAATTACAGGAAAGAGCCCGATAGTATTTTTGGGAATTAGCGAAGGAGTTGTTACTGAGGTATCCGAAACAACGACTTATCGCGGATTTTACAACGTATCAGCAACTTTACTCTCATTTTTTGCTTCAATGTATTATCTAACAGTCAGGACGAAAGTCTTTGATCGTAACTATCTGCAGATTGTTCTGGTTGCCTCGCTAGGTACGGCACTTTTGTCAGCAACAAGGGGTTGGTTTTTAGGATTGGGATTTACCTTAATACTTTTTTTGATTGTTGTCAGCCGGTTAAATATAAAGCGGTTCCTGATGTTTGCTGTTCCTCTGACAATTTTATTACTTATTGGATTATTACAGCCTAAAATAAATCAGCAGATTCAAAACGCTATAAAACGTTTTCAAACACTGGAAGCTGTTATGGAAGGTGATCTTTCAGCAGGAGGAACTGCGTCCAGAGCCACAATACAGGGTCCGGCCGTACTAAAAGTCTGGAGGGAGCATCCGATTCTTGGATGGGGGTATTCAGATACTTTCTATAAAAATCAGAATGGCCATGTCGGAAATGAAAATGTACTTCTTCATTCAGGTATTGTCGGGGCGGGTTTTATGATAGCCTTCTTTATTTATTTCCATTTGAAACTTGTTTATCTCTCCGGCAGGTTAAGTGGATTCAATCCTTACGGGAGATCTTTATTAGTTTTTCCTGTTTTTTTTGTTGCAATGTTCATAATTCATTCGACCTCAGGCCAGATTTTTGGATATATGACCACATACAGAGCTTTCTTTGTACAGGCTGTATTTTTTGGATTTGGAGCTGCCGTTTATAATCAGGTTATGAGATTGAAAAAGAACCGTGAACTAGATTTACAGATGCAGGGTAAATGACAAAATGTGTTAAAATTGTCAATATTATCCGGTCGCTTCAGATCGGAGGTGCAGAAATATTGGTAAAGAATATTATTAATTCGAATAACAATGAACAATTTGTTCATTATATTTTATATATTGATGCGGGTCCATTATTGTATCAGGTTAATCCGGAAAAACGTAAACAGCTTATACAATGTAAATACAGGAATCCAATTCTTTTCATAATCTTTTTGAGAAGAATTCTGAGAAATTTAAATATCGATATAATTCATACCCATCAACCTGTTGATGTTTTATTTGCCGCATGTGCCATTATTGGTCTGAAGATCAAAATTGTGAGAACCTATCACGGATTTTCCGGATTAATTTCTGAAGGATTATTAAGCTGTTTTAAAAGCAAGGTATTGAATTTCGTTATCAACAGAGTTAATTGTCTTAATCTTTATGTTTCTGAAACAATTTTTTGTTATTTCAAATCCGGAAATGCTGTTGATAAATCAGATATGAACAGAGTGCTTTATAACGGTATCGACATGAAGGGTGTCAAACGATGCAAAAGTACAGGTGTAAGACAGGATTTAGGAATTTTAGAATCGGGTATTATTTTAGGAATGATTGGAAGTTTTAATGAACCGGCAAGAGATCAATTTACAGTTTGCTTAGCTTTGAAAATGCTGATTAAAGTTACACCTGATATTCACTTTCTTTTCATCGGAAGGACAAGTGGGAAATCGCACGATCCGTATGAAAAATGCTACAACTTCTGCACTGACAATGACTTGTTGAATAATATTCATTTTCTTGGTGAAAGGAGTGATATAAGCGAGTTACTTAACAATCTGGATTTATACGTTCATTCTTCCAATTATGAGACATTCGGGCTTTCTCTGATCGAAGCAATGGCTTACGAACTACCGTGTATAGCAAGTGATATAGGGATCTTCAGAGAAGTATCGGATAACGGAATTAATATTATCCTGTTTGAAAAAGGGAATGCCAAAGATTTAAGTGAAAAAATTCTGCTTGAAATTCAATATCTCGAAAGTAATTATACAAAACAAAGAATTTGGAAGGCAAAAGCGTTTGTTAAGGAAAGATTTTCCATTGAAAGACACATTTCCACATTACACACTTATTACCTTGAATGTCTGAAATAGCACTTTTAGGTGATATTGCTTTTACTGGCATAATAAGTTCTGAACCGGGTGAAAATCTTACACGGTTCTCAAAAATAACCCCAATAATTAAAAATCCGGAATTATTGGTTTTTGCCAACCTTGAAGTACCAGTAAGAGAAGGAGATGAGAGGAACAAATATAAAAGTATAATTCATTATTCTGATCCGGAGGCTACCGAAGATCTTCTCAGACAATTTAATATTGGGTGCGTATCGCTGGCAAACAACCACATATTTGACTGTGGGATTTCCGGTCTCAAGGCTACTGTAGCTCTTTTGGACAAACTAAATATTGCTCATACTGGTGCAGGGTGGCTATACGTACATTGTGAGCCGGTAATCATTGAAAAAAAGAATGTCAGGTATGGTTTCTTGGCTTATGTCGACAGAAGTACAAATCCCCGCACTGAAAATTTTCAGGAAATCCAGATAAATTACTTTAATATTGAAAAGGCAAAAAGAGAGATTGTATCGCTAAAAAAAAATGTAGATAAAGTTATTTGCAGTATCCACTGGGGAGTTGACTACTCATTTTACCCTACATCTGATCAGGTTAAAAAGGCCCGGCAGCTTGTAGATGCAGGCGCTGATATTATTATGGGTCATCATACACATACTTTCCAGCCGTTTGAAATGTATAAAGGATCTTATATTTTTTATAGTCTTGGCAGCCTGACTTTCGGTGATTATATAAGGGAAGGTAAAACTAAGTTGCAGGCGCTCTTCCGTAAAACAAAAAAATCAGCTATTGTTAAAATCGATTTTAATGAAAACAAGCTGAAATTTATACCAACAAAAGAATTGAAAGGTAATTTTATTGTTTTTGATAAAAGAAATTATAAAAAATGGTCATCGCGTAAATGGATTCATTACAATATCAAAAATTTATCCCCTCTATTAAATTCTTTATACACTATTAATGAAAAATTGTTTTATAGGATTTTTGAATATTTCTTTGGTTATTATAAAAATCCCGTAAGAAGACTTTTTGAGTTTTCAAATCTGAAAAAAATAAAGAAATTATTTCTGTAGGTTTATGAATGACTTTATTATTGCATCAGAACCTTTAACTTCCTTACAAAAAACTGGATTAGACCTGATTGTGAACAGCAAGTCATACCAGATATGGGGGAAAACAGAAGATTTTAAAAGAATTGATGAATTGGTAATATTTATCCGTGGATA
>Ga0116148_1000744_pt1 | contig 38955 bp, 28 predicted proteins | sample AD_UKC055_MetaG_FD_89786 | JGI IMG/M metagenome (GOLD analysis project Ga0116148, IMG submission 89786) | Active sludge microbial communities of municipal wastewater-treating anaerobic digesters from USA - AD_UKC055_MetaG | ecosystem: Engineered > Bioreactor > Anaerobic > Digestate | place: USA...
ACGCATTTCGCCTACAAGAATCACATCCGGGTCCTGCCGCAACGCGGCCCGCAAACCGTTCGCAAACGATACCACGTCAACATGCAGCTCCCGGTGCGTCACAATGGACCGCTGGTGCGGATGAAAGTATTCGATCGGGTCTTCAATCGTAATGATGTGCGTATCGCGTTCGCGATTGATATAATCGATCATTGACGCAAGGGTTGTCGTTTTGCCGGAACCGGTCGGCCCCACAACCAGAACCAGGCCACGGGGACGATGCAGCAGTTCCTTGATCGCGTCGATGGGCAATCCCAGCTGCTCGAAACTGAGAATCCGTGACGGAATGAGACGCATAACCATCCCGTAATTCCCCATGTTTCGGAAAATGGAAACACGAAATCGCGCCAAGTTCTGGAACGCATACCCGTAGTCGGCAGAGCCGATCTCCGCAATGGCCTCGCGGTGCATGTCCGGGGAGATACTTTCCATCAGGTATTCCGTGTCCTCGGGACGGAGAGGCTCATTTCCGAGATCCTCGAGCCGACCGTCAATCCGGATCACGGGGGGGCGGCCCACACGCAAATGAAGATCGGAAGCATCACGCTCCACAACGATCTTCAAAAGATCCTCCATCTCGTATTTAGTAGTTTTTCTTATGTTGGCCAAGGTCTAATCTGCCTCCGGTGCCTGAAGAATGAATTTCGGTTTATTTTTCGATCCGGGCTTATATCTCGTCGCCCGCGGTAATTCGTGCAACCTCAACCATTGTGGTGTCGCCGCGAAGAACTTTTTTCCAGCCGTCCTCACGCAGCGTGCGCATCCCCTGTTGCCGCGCCACCTTGCGGATCACGTCGGAACCAGAGTTCTCCATAACCAACTTCCGTATTTCGTCCGAGTTTTCCATAACTTCGTGAATGGCGGTACGGCCCTTATACCCTGTATAATTGCAAATCTCACAGCCTCGCCCCCGATAAAACGGAACGCCTTTGTATTCATCCGGGTCAAAACCGAGGTTCCGGATCACCGTGGGATCGGCTTCGTATGTCTCCTTGCATTCTTTGCAGATTGTTCGAACAAGACGCTGGGCAATCACGGCCTGAATGGCGGAAGCAACCAGGAAGGGTTTAATCCCCATTTCCACGAGACGAGTGTTCGCGCCAGGAGCGTCATTCGTGTGCAGTGTGGAGAAAACCAAGTGCCCCGTCATGGCCGCACTGATGGCGATTTCTGCGGTTTCCAGGTCACGGATTTCGCCGACCAGAATCACGTTGGGAGCCTGGCGCAGGATGGATCGCAGCGCTTTGGCGAAAGTCAGCCCGATTTCATCATTCACCTGGACCTGGTTAATTCCCTCGATCTGATACTCCACCGGGTTTTCCACGGTGACGATTTTTGTATCGACATTATTGATCACGTTCAGCGCCGAATAGAGGGTGGTGGTTTTCCCTGAACCGGTCGGCCCGGTCATGAGGATGATCCCGTTGGGACGACGGATCATCGACTTGAATTTCTCGATGTTGTCCTCCAGGAATCCGATCTGCTCCAATCCCAAAAGTACTCCGGATTTCTCCAGAATACGGAGTACAATGCTTTCTCCGTGAAGCGCCGGAAGGGCGGATACACGAAAGTCTAATTCTCTTCCGAGTACCACCTGCTGAATCCGACCGTCCTGAGGTACACGTTTCTCAGCCAGGTCCATACCGGCCATCAGCTTGAGACGGGACAGGATCGGCCCCTGCAACGTCTTGTCCGGCGATTGGATCTCATGCAGGACACCATCAATTCGGAAGCGGATTCGGAACTTATTCTCGAACGGTTCAAAGTGGATATCGGAGGATCTCATGCGCAACGCTTCGGTGAAGATCAAATCGACCAGCCGCTTGATGGGACCTTCCTCATCGGCTTTGACTTCTTTTAGCGCCTGCTCGTAAGTGGCGGGACCCTCCGAGGCGGACTCGCTGATCTCGGTCAGCATATCCTCCACGATTGCGGTTTCTCCGGTGTAGTAGCGCTCGATGGACCACTTGATTTCCTCCGGGCGGGCAAGAACCCATCGCAATTGCTTGCCGGGAAGGAGCAGAGAAACCGTGTCGATGGCCTCCACGTTGTGCGGATCGCCCACCGCCACCGTGACTTTTCCGTCCTGCGAATCCGTGACAATCACATTATACCGGACCGCCGTCTTTTTCGGCAGCAGATTCACTACTTCCGGCAACAGGCGGGACTTGCGAAGCTGAATCACTTCCATGCCCGTCTGTTTGGCAAGGACCTCCATGCGATCTTCAACCGTGGTGGTCTCCACGGTTGAATAATCGATGTCGGAAATGCGTTGCGCGCTTTCCTCTTCGGAGACGCCTATCCGGCCGGTCTTCGGCTCATAATCGCTGTCTTCCATATCTCCATTGAGGATCGCAATGTTTTCCGTTTGTTCCTGAGCCATAACTTCCGGTTCCTTTTGAAAAAGGTTGCTTTCGGATGGTTGCAGAATCCGCGCTGCCTTGGACGGCGTGATGATTCATCACCCATTTAAAAATGATAACCATTCTGTGAAAGAGTCGTCAAGCACTCATCCCGATATTGCCTTTCGACTCGTTCACTCGTTTCAGGCCCCCGAAAAGCCGATCCAGCCTGCGATGCGCTCGATCATCGCTCGAACATCCGGTTGATCGGGCTTATATCGCAGAGAGGTGGAAAGCGATCGGTGTGCCGCTTGATATAAACCCTGGTCCGCATACAACTGCCCCAGCAGTCGATGCCCGTCCGCCGATGTCGGTTCGATCCGCAGGGTCTTCTGAAAAGACCCTTCCGCCTCTGTATATTTTCCCAAATGAACCATTGTTACACCATGGTTCAGCCGGATCCAGGCATCATCGGGACGTAGTTTCGCGGCCTGCTCCAGGAGAAGCGCCGCCCTCGACCAGTCCTGCTCCATTTCGGCCAGATATCCATACAAGGCCAGAATAGCCGGTCCCGCATCCTCTCGAAACGGTCCCAGCAGATTCCGCACTTTCTCGATTTCGCCTTTGCGCAGCAGCAAGAGGGCATACTCTATGTTTAAATCCGAACGATCCGTGCTCGACTCCTCCGCTTCGGTAAAGTAACGCTCGGCGGAAACGGTGTCTCCGGCTTCCCATGCCAGGCAGGCCAGATTCCGCTGCACTACGCTTCGGTTCGATCCCAGCTGCAGCATGTCCCGATAGTACCCCTGTGCCACATCTAAATTTCCCCGAAGCCGGAAGAGATACGCGAGCCGGTCCAGCGCCGGAACAAAATCCGGATTCTTTTCCACAATGGAACGGTAGCGCAGGATCGCTTCTTCGGGCTGGCCGCTCTGCTCCAACCGGGAAGCAACTTCGTATAAATAAAACGGAGTTCCTTCAGCGGCAGCCGGGGTCTCCGCGCCGCCTGCCTGAGCGGGGATCCCGATTCGCAGCGCGAGCGCCTTTGCCGGATCATAAATGGGAGAATCGACCCGCGTAAGGCGATAAAGTAACTCCCCTGCCCGATTCCGATCTCCGGACATCGCGGCGCAGCAGGCCCGGATCAAATCGCACCAATCCGAAAGCGTCCGGTCCAGGTTTGCCTGAGTCGAATCGAATCGATTCAGGAGAATCTCCGCTTCGGAATACCGGCCCTGTAACGCGGCAAGCGCCGACTTGAGCAAGAGGTATCGGTTGGACGGCAACGGATTGTTTTGCCTCAGCGCCTCCTCGGCCTCCTCAAATCGATAAGCCCTCAGCAAGAGCTGGACACGAAGCCAGAGGTCCTCAGCCGTATTGTCACCGGAAACATGCGCCAATGCCTGCCGGAGGTGTCCGGCATGTTGCTCCGCCAATACGGAAATTCGCGTGTAGCGCGGATCACCAGCAAGTCGCACATAGACACGCGAAAGCGCCTGTCGCGCCTCAATCGGTCGGCCCAGGAAGAGGGCTGCCACCGCCGTATTCAGAAACGCCGCCGGCGGCGGCGCGGAATGACGAAGCAGGACCTCGGAAATCTCCAGGGCACGTATCGGATTGCCTTCCAGTAGTGAGGCCGTCTGCTGAAAGAAAGCCACCCAGACATTCTCCGGAGCGCCTTCCGATAAGGAACCGGCAAACGGCGGACCTGTCCAGCTCTCGCCGGCAGCGGATTGGCGGATTGCCTGCTCCAGAAGTCCCCCAACAAACACCGGCGATTCCCGGATCAACTCACGAAGGGTCAATTCCGCTTCCTCCCGTAAACCGGCGACCAGATACGCTTCATATAACTGAAGAAGCAGAATCGGCGACTCGACCTTGTCTTTGATGGGAGACAACAACTCGGTGACCCGGGTCGGCTTCTCCATCAGTGCGCAAATCGCGGCCAGATTCAGACGCGATTGAAGTCCTTCCGGGGTATTCTGTTCTGCGATTTCTTGAAGCGAAGACGCCGCTCTCTCGATAAATCCCTGGTGATAGTCCAGCAGCGCCCTCTGTCGGGCAACCGCTGGAGCAAGCGCGCCCAAATCCAGCGCCTCGCGGAAGTCGGACTCCGCACGATCGAATTGACGTTTTGCGAGTCGGATCTCCCCGCGCAACAGGTAAGCCCTTGCCGGATTCTCCATCAGGCGGATAGCCTCTTCTGCGGCCGATTCCGCTTCGGCCAGATTCCGCTCGGCAAGCGACACCTGTCCCAGAACAAGATGCGCCAGGCCGATTTCCGGATTCTTGGCTATTGCCAAATTGAGGAAATGGCGGGCCTCCGAAAGCAGTCGCTCAGAATAGCCGCCACTTTGAACCAGTTTCGCCGCGGCGGTCCCGATCAGCGACTGAGTATTGTACTCCGGGGTCTCGCCGAGCGCTAAGAATTGTTCCAGCGCAGACTGTGTATCTCCCGCATCCAGTTGGGTCCAGCCCGCCAGCTCCAAAGCCCTCGGATCCCGCCCGGCAGGCGGAATAAACGGCGTCAGAGTCAGCAGCGCCGCATCAGTCTCTCCCAGCTCCCGTTGCGCTTGCGCCACAATCAGAGCCACCTCCAGGTCCCGTTTGTTGCGTTCATAGACCGGCGTGACCGTTTCCAGCGCCTCTTGCCATTGGCCCTTTTTTAATTGCGCCTTTGCCACAATCAACGCCGAGCTGCGCTCATATCGGATATACAGCACAAATCCGATCACGAGACCCAGAAGCACGGCCAATATGAGAGGAATCAGTATCTTTTTCATAATTCATTCCTGCGGTTTCAGCCGGGCCAAGATCATCCCATCCTTATTGTACACGATTTCCAGAACGGAGCTCTGCCAAAACGCTTCCAGGTTCTGAAATCCCGGATCCGCTTCAATGGCGGTACGCACAGAGTCATGCCATACAATCACCTGCTTCCACCGGGCCGCGGCATCTTTCAACCGCAACGGCTCCATATCCTGCAATTGTTTAAGAAACTCTGCGCTTTGCTGAGCAGGAAGGCACAGAAGCCAATATGCAGGGAGCTCTATAGATTGATTATAGTCCTGAATAGTCTTTTTGTCATAAAGAACGTACCGGATCCCCTGTTTCGCCAGAACATCCGTGATTCCCCGCACTGTCCCTGTTTCCCGCGCAATACCAATCAACGGCGGCGTGTCGAACCAGTCCGCACCCAGGTATCGACGGGGACAATGAAAGTTGTAATGCTGCCCGTGAACCAGGATTTTTTCGTCTGGGGGAACATATTGCGCCACTGCCTCAAAACCGTGATAAAACGTGCGCGTTGTCTGGTTGATCAAACGCAAATACCGCTCCTCATCCACAATGCCCCCAACCACCCGCCAGGGGGAAAATCCGTTCCGGTCACAGAGTTTCCCGACATTCCATAGACCGTAATATGCCACCACAAACACCACCAGCCACCGAAAAATGATTTGTCGCTCCCAGAGACCCGCCGTGCCCACCGCCAGGGGAATCGCCAGCACACTCAAACACGGCAGCAAAAACCGGGCATCCCGGTACGTCCACGCCCAGACCACAAACAGCACACCCCCCAACACCGCAAGCAGTTTCTTGCCGCTCGCTCCCCGCCCAAAGAAAAACAAGGCCGGCAGAGAGATCACATACAACGCGCTGACCGGCCAGTCTCCGAAATTGTTCTTGGCGACATCAATCGGCGACCAGAGCGGCTCAATCAGCAGCCCCAGTGTGTTCAGGACCTTTTCGGGAAAAGAAAGAAATCTGGCCGCATTCAGATCCCCTTTCAATCCGGCATGAAAGGAAAAGAACGCTGCGTTCGCCGCAGACCATTCCCCTTCGCCGAAAACACTGATTCCCATCGGATAAACCGGATTCCGATGATATAGCACATTCTTGATATACCAGGGGGATGCGACCAGGAATGCTATCACAGACCCCCCAACGACTCCCCGGCATCTTCTCCAGTCCCACGGGCCGGAAAAGTATGGAATCAGCAACAATAAGGAAAGGGAAAAAAGGAAAATCAGCGCGGTGTATTTGCACCCCAGGAGCCACCCTCCCGCGAGTCCATACAAAACCGCGAATCGCGGGGAAAATGTCCGGTTGTTCGCAAGATGAATCCCGGCGGCAACTGACAGCAGAAGATACGCGCAAAGCCCCATTTCATTAAACGCCCACGATGCCAGAATCGGAACGAAGGGAATACTCACGAAAAACACCACGGCCAGTCCGCCCGCCACATACCCGCCACCGAGCACGGCCATCCGGTAAATCAATCCCAGGCAGGCTACCAGCATCGACCAGTGGATCATCTTCGCCACAGACGGCAATCCGAACGCCAGCGGGATCGCATATAGAATGTCGGTGGTCATCGGAAAATTGGAGAACGAAAGGTGCGGAATGCGTATAAAGCCGCCCTCTTCCAGCCAGATCTTTGGCGTGGTGAGGTGATACCGAAGCGCATCGGACTGAGTCTCCGGCAACAACGATGAGAAAAAAGAACCCGCCATCAGGACAAAACACACGATACCCAGAACAATCGCCGATGGGGTCCGGGGGATCCGAATTTTGGCCGATTTTTTTTCCTCTCCTTCTGGGTGAGGGTCGAGCGATTCTGCACTTTCTGACTCGGGATGAGGGAGCGGCGGTCGGCCTGCAATCCGCAATAAAAAGGGTGGAACAGGCATCTTGGCTGTGAAACATTCCCACACCCCCCCCATGCACCCCAATCCCAACAAGCACGCAATTTCCACAAAGTAAAACCGATGCAATACCGCCAACACGAACAGACCGTGCGACAGCAAGCCCCAGCCAACCAATGTTGACACCGCCCATGAGTGAAGCCGTTCCGATTGCGGAACCAGCCATCGAAGCAGGAGCCGCCCCGCTCCCCACCCGGAAAACCAGAACACCAGCAACAACGCGCACTTCTGCCAATGGTGTGTAATGGTCTCTATCCGAAATAGAGAGAACACATCCGCCCCATAGGCGTGAATAAAATCCCATCGAATGGGGGTTCCCTGCAACTGTTGGGGGAGAATCGCGAGTGCGATGACCACTATCAATCCCAGGCAACAGAGATCGCGCCGTTGTGTCATCATGGAGAATCCAATGGCCCGGTGTGCGGTTCCAGTTCGATCGGCATTTCTTTCTGAATCGCCTCGATGAACCGATAAAACTCACTCAGGCAGGACGGAGAAACCCAGAACACCACCCGCCCCTCTTTCGGCGCAATACTCCTCACCACCGCCAGTCCCTCGCAGGCATCCAGTTGCGAGTTCAAATATCCGATCTCATGCGGCGCAACCCGCCCCTTGATGATCCAGGCATCCCGTGTCGGGTTCATGATCGAACCAGGATATCCGGCCGCTCGTATGCCTTGCCGCCCACACTGATTTCCAGCATCGGCCAGTTACGTGCAGCCGTAAGAAATTCGACCCGCTTGGCATGGACCAGCAGAGTATCTTCACTCTTTGTTCCCGCAATGGAGGGATTCCAGGCCACTGCCTGCGCCTCGTGTACCAATTCCTTCGAATCGGGAGTCGCCGTAAATAATCGACCCAGGTAGCCGGATGGTCCCCCCTGGTGGTGCGATTGCCATTCATCCGCAAATCCCTGTTGCGCATAACAGGCCTGTCCCTTCCGAAATATCTCTCCATAGGAAACACCGGGCCGCGTCTCGTGAATAAACGTTGCATCCACCGTGCAGACCGCTTTGTGTTTTTGCGCCAGATCATCGGGAACAGGCCCGAAATGGACCAGCCGGGTCAGATTCGCGATCAGCCCCCACCGCCGGGCGCACAAAACCAGCATGACACAATGTTCCACACGGTTCGCGGTCGGAATGGGGTGGCGATATTTCCGAAGCCGTTCATCCGCCGCGACAAGGATCAGCACAGGCCATATCTCCCGCTTGTGCGCCTCAGCGGACAGGATCCCGGCAATCTCGAATTCGCTCATGCCCTTCTTGATACTCAAACAGGCGGCACGAACAGCCTCTTCGGAACGTCCCCCGATCCATCGGTATCGATCCTGCTCGGCTTCGGTCAGCACGCTATAGCATTCCAGAATATGATTCCGCACAATCGGGTCGGCTTCCGACACCCACTTCCCCCTGCCGACAATGTCTTCGATTCTTGTCTTAAGAGCGCGATATCCCTTGTGCCAGGGGTAGTGAAGGTCCGCCAGGTCAAGACCGGGAAACTCCTCCTCCAAAAGTCGCGAGGTCTCAATGCTGGAGCAGATGAGATGTACGGAATCCTGGGTCACCAGAAGCGGCCCGCACGATTCCACCGAGGCAAACATAATGAATGTCTCCGCCCCACCCGTCAGCCAGGCGATAGTGCTCTGCTCGGTCAACAGGAGACCGTCTAATCCAAGACTTTCGATAATTCGTCTGATTTTCAGCAACTTCTCTGCAAATTCATCGCGACGACTCTGTTCCACCGGCATTGTTTTTCTTCCTTTCGTGTGATGAAGACATTCTATTTTCGGGCAGCTCCTCAAGAGGGACAAGACCTGTGATCTCCCAGGGGTGGAATCGGCGTTGTCTGCCGTCCATTTCGCGCAACATCAGGCATCCGTCGAGGTCGATTCCCTCCACAATCCCTGCAAGGATCCCCCCCCGATAAGTCACACGCACCGGACAACCGACCGTCGAGCAGAGATCCAGCCACCGCCGATACAGTACAGGCCAACCCTCACGATCCAATCGCTGCCACCACTCTCCAAGCGCATTGAGGAGACCTGCCAGAAGGATATTGCGATCCCATGCCCGGTCACGGACCTCGCACAGGGAGATGGCCCTGTCGCGCAGCTCCGGTGGCCTGTCCGAGTCCCGACTGGAGACATTCAGACCGATCCCCACGACAGCAAGGGAATACCCGGCCTTCGTCTCGGCCATGACGCCCCCGATCTTCCTTCTGTTTACGATTACATCATTCGGCCACTTCAGCGATACCCCCACATCGGCGCCTCGAATCAACATCTCCGCAACGGAAACCGCCGCCCAGATTGACAGGTATCCGGACGGTTGCGACTCCTCCCACGGTGTCGCCACGGACACCAGGAGATCTTTTCCAACCGGAGATATCCACCGGCTGCCGGAACGCCCGCGACCCAATGTCTGGCAATCCGCCGTTACCACCGTTCCCATCCCCGCTCCCCGCTTGATTTCCACCCACAGCACATCATTGGTCGATTCACAGGATGGAATATGGATCAGCGGGTCCCCGAACGGATGCCCGTCCAACCGGCTCTGAACCAGTGGGGGAGAGATCACGCTGCGCCGGCCTGTGTCGAGCAAAGGTATTTCTCCAACGAAAATCCGAAAGGAAAATCAAATATCGCTAATCCCGGAGAACCACGATGAATGTAAAGCCCCAGACATCGTATTGCATGAAACAGGAGGATCAGCACTTCCAGTTACGCTTTCCGTGCTTTATCTTATGGGAATCCTGGCCGATTTCCTGGGTTCCTCGGTTGCCGACGTATGCGTGTTGAATTTATCAATCCGTTTCTCGAATCCGCCGATGAAGTGCTTCTTCAGCTGATTCAACTCAGGACTATCCGTGGCCGCCTGGCGCTGAAAATGCCGAACCAGCCCTATCCGGAGATCTGCATTGTCCTGGGCGTGGTCGGCAAGGTTGAAGGGCAGGTGATCTACGGCATGCAGGATGATTGCGCTCGAAATATCGCATCTCGCATGATGATGGGATTGCCCGTTGAGAGTCTGGACGACATGGCGAAAAGCGCTCTGGCTGAACTGGGCAACATGATCACAGGCCGTGCGACCATCGCCCTGGAATCGGCGGGGTATCCGTGCGATATCTCACCTCCGACTCTAATCAGTGCGAAGAACATCACGGTGTCTTCTCCCTCCACCCAGATTCTCGTGGTTCCCCTGGAGACCGAACTGGGGACCATCGATCTGCATGTCGGTCTCGAAGAATCGCGGGGAGAGAAAAAAAGACGGTAATGTGCGCACTCTCAGAACCCAAAGTTTGGGAGCAAAATACTTCCGCTCCCTTCTCATGCCCGGACCATTGACGTCATTCCAACGAAACCTGCAATTCATTATCCATAAAACCGGGTGGCACAGGTTTCCAGCCTGTGAGAGTAATCAAGTCAATCCCATAATCAAGCGAATCATGGTTCAGACCTCCTCCTTTCACGCCATAAACCCGCTTGATTTCCGGCGGACAGAAGGTAAGTTAAAAGCGATAGATAGGAGGCGAGTAAATCCCGGGGTCGAACAACCTGGAGGAAAACTTTCATCCAACAACTTCCTGACCGGGTGGTTGATTGTGTCTCGGAGGAGAATATGCCCGTTATCTCAATGTTTTATGGGGTTATTTTATATTTATATTATATTAAGCGCCACTTAAACGCCACAAGAAGCCGCATATTCATGTACGATATCGGGAACATGAGGCCGTGATTCGAATCCCGGAAGGAGATCTGCTGGAAGGCGAATTTCCGGGGAGCAGAATGAGGCTGGTCCTTGCATGGATTGAGATCCACAAGGATGAACTCATGGCAGATTGGGAACTTGCGGTTAATGGTCAGCCGCCATATAAGATCGAACCACTGAGGTAGAAATGAACCCAAGGGTCCAATCGGTGATACCGACAGACAATTATCAGCTGATCATCACATTCACCAACGGCGAGCAGGGAACATACGACTGCACATCGCTGCTGAACTTCGGCGCTTTTCAGGAATTGCGGAATAAGGTCTACTCCAAACAAGCCCGGGTGGTTGACGGAACAGTTGTCTGGCCTCATGAACAGGACATTTGTCCCGATACGCTCTACATGGAATCGAACCGGGCAACGCTGGCCGACGAGGAGGAAGATCGACCGGGTGTTGCCGGGGTCAACCATGCGCGATAATGATCGACCTTGAGGAACACCGGAGCCAATCCTTCTCGGGTGGGAGGTTTCAATGAAAAATTTATTTCAGGCAAAGCTGGCATGTGGGTGTCTGGTCGGCGATGGCGGCATGGGAACCCTGCTTCAAAGCGCCGGGCTGCCGGTCGGTGTCTGCGGCGAATTGTGGAATGTGGAACAGGCCGAGAAAGTTGTTGTTTTGCAGCGGCAATATGTGGATGCCGGTTCCGATTTACTGCTGACAAATACCTTCGGCGCAAATCCGCGTAAATTGAGTTCCTACAGCTTGGCAGACCGCACCGAGGAACTCAATGCGGCCGGCGCTCGCGTGGCCCGCCGGGCAACCGAAGACACTCAAACCCTGGTCGTGGGCGATATCGGACCCAGCGGCGCGATCCTCGAACCGTTCGGCGATATGGAATTCAATGTCTTGAAAGAACAGTTTGCCCGGCAGGTGAAGGGGCTGCTCGATGGTGGTGTGGACGCGTTTATCATCGAGACCATGATGGATTTTGGTGAAGTACGATGCGCATTCGAGGCCATTCGTTCGCTGTCCGATTTGCCCGTGATCGTCTCGATGTTCTTCGACACCGATAAGCAGAATCCGGGACAATTCCGCACCATGTACGGCGACACGCCCGCCGCCATCTGTGAAAAAGCCGAGTCGCTGGGCGCCGATGTCGTGGGCAGTAACTGCGGACTTTCTATTGATGCTTACGTGGACCTGGCTACCCGCTTCAAAGAGGTCACTTCAAAACCGATTATCCTTCAGCCGAATGCCGGTCTCGGACGACCCGCCGAAAACGGAACAGTGATTTATGACGATCCTCCCGAACGCATGGCGACTCGCGTGGAGGATCTCTTCAATAACGGGGCAACCATTGTGGGCGGATGTTGCGGAACCGGACCGGAATACATCCGCCGGGTTCGCAGAATCGCGGACCGACGATTGGGGAGAGAAAACTGAGTTCAAGTTATGCGGGGGATTCCGGAAACGCCTCCAAGAGCAAAGCCGTTCCTGGCCAGTTGACAATTCTGTAAGGGCCTGTTCTTGAGTTTGTCGAAAGGCCGGCCCATCGACAGGCTCAAGACAGCCACCGCGCCGCGTCTTTCGCAAAGTAGGTCAGAATCATATCGGCCCCTGCACGCTTGATCGAAGTCAATATCTCCAGCGCGACCCGCTTTTCGTCGATCCACCCGCTTTGAGCAGCAGCTTTTACCATAGAGAACTCCCCGGAGACATTATAGGCTGCGATGGGAGCATCGAATCGGTCGCGGGCACGGCAGATGACATCCAAATATGCCAGCGCCGGTTTCACCATGACAATATCCGCACCCTCCTGTAAATCCAGTTCGATCTCCCGAAGCGCCTCCCGGGCATTCGGCGGGTCCATCTGGTAGCTGCTTCGGTCCCCAAACGATGGCGCAGAGTCTGCCGCCTCTCGAAACGGTCCATAAAACCCGGAGGCATATTTCGCCGCGTAGGCCATGATCGCCAGATGTGAGAACCCGGCATCATCCAACCCTCGGCGAATGGCGCCGATTCGCCCATCCATCATGTCCGATGGCGCAAGCAAATCCGCGCCTGCCTCCGCGTGGCTGACCGACATCGCCGTCAAAATCTCCAGTGTCCGGTCATTATCCACCTCCTGCTCTTTCAGGATCCCGCAATGTCCATGACTGGTGTATTCGCACAGGCAAACATCCGTAATTATCAGGAGATCCGGCGCTACCGCCTTGATTTTCCGAATCGCCTGTTGGATGACCCCATTCGGGTCCAGGGCCGAGGAACCGGTAGCGTCTTTCTTTTCCGGAATGCCGAACAAAATCACAGCGGGGATTCCCAGGTCCCGGATCTCCCGACATTCCTCTGCGGCGAGGTCAGGAGAGAGATGGAAATTACGGGGCATGGCCGCGATCTCCCGGCGGATTCTGCTGCCCTCGCACACGAACAACGGCATAATGAAATCATCCACATCCAACGTAGTTTCCCGTACCAGGCTTCGCAGCGCAGAGTTCCGCCGAAGCCGTCTCATTCGATGGGTCGGAAAAGCCATGGTCGTTCCTCCTGACAATCACTCATTTTGCTCATAGTATTGCCTTTTTACAGACATACTCGAAAGGGCGGGAAGGAATTCCTGCGATCACGTCTGCATTCCGGAGGGAAAACATATTACTATCCCAGGCAGGCGATCGGCAGGCCCAAGAATTTGACATGGAGGCGACATTTCTCCCCAGGTTGGGAGAGGGGTATAACAGCCTGAAGGAAGAGCGGGGATTTCCGCAACTCGAGCGTAATTTGTATTGTAGATGTTCTGCATCTGTCATCCTGCATCTTCCTGATTCCAGGTTGTTCTCCGACAAACAGACAGTCCCTCGATCTATGCAAGGCGAACACGATAGCGATAGTAGTCCGCCCATTTCCATTGTTGCGCATCGCGCTCGCCGAATCGGGTGGCGAAAATTACAATGTCCCCATTTTTACGATCCTGGTAATAGCGGAAGTTCGAGATTTGGGTGCGTTCGGAATCCTCCGGGCCTTGCCGGTCGATCACTGTAATGGTATCACGTTTAAGGCGGAAGGAACTCTCTTCGATCTCAGCGATCACCAGGGGGCTGCGCGGCCAGTTCCCGTCTGCGTGGACATTCTCTTCACAGAGATTTCCGATGAAGTAGATATTGCCGGTTTTGACGGATCGAAAGCAGGCGGCTCCGGTAGCAGAAGATTCAATCGTGCCGCCATCCGTACACATCAGCGGACCGGCTTCCGACCAGGTTTCTCCCTCGTCCTCTGAGAAGCTGAGCCATTTGTAGCCGGGCACCTCCGCCATGCCGTAATTGCTGCCCCTGCAAACCAGCGCCAGGCGACCGTCCTGTAACTGTACAGGAGTCGATTCGCTGAATCCGCGCGATACCTTTTCCGGATCGGCCTTCAGCGGGCTGCCGACCCGCCACGTGAGCGAACCATTGGGATGGTACTCCGCCAGGATCATTCGCGCTTCATGGATCACAAGATTCGATTTCGGGTGGTGAAGAAATGCTCCGTTTGCCCCCAAAGCCAGACATGTAGCCGGAATGACAATTCGTCCTTTTGATGTTTTAATCGGGAAACAGAAACTGATCGCAATTCCGCCTGGAACTCCGAAGTCGGTTGTGAACGGATTGGAGGAGTCTGGCCTCATCGGATCGAAAACATCCATCTCGATCTTCCTGGAGACATCCTGGTTAAACCGCCCTTCCGGGTAAAAAAACTTACTGACAAGTGTTATGAGAGTTCCGGTGTCGGAATCGAAAAACGCGGAGTTTTCGGAATAGCGAAGTTGTCCGCCCTGAACGTCTTTGCTGCGGAGACGCAACACCGGCTCGGTCCAGGTGTTGCCGTTGTCTTCGCTGATACTGTCATGAAAATCATCATAGGTATCCGAAGCCTGCACCCAGCCGAAACGGTGAAGCAGAATCGGTTTGCGTTTGTGAATATAGGTAATGAATCCCGGGAAGACGCCGGTCCGGTCCCTACTTGGAATGAAGACCTCTTTTTCGAGCCGCTCGATCCGGGACTGTTTGGAGACAATCCCCGGGCTGTGGGCACGGCAGCCGGTTACGATGATGCCCGCCCCAATCTGTGCCATAAAATATCGTCTTGAGAGAATAGACATGGAACCGTATTCCTCCAATCCGGTGTGGATTTATTCACAAAGAATAACTCAAAAAGTTCGTAAGGGGAATTCCAGTGAATTCCTTTCATGGACGTGGTATCCTTCCGGAAAACAAATCGGGAGAAAACGAAACCATGACAAGGCTGGCCGGTTGTTCCGTAATTGTTCTTCCTGTGCTCTTTGGGATCGCATTCAGCGCGGGATGTTCCCATGAAGAGAGCAACACGATTGATGAGCCGACCTTGAGCCGGTGGTCTGCTCCCTACCGGGGGTGGCATTACTATCCTGAATTCGTTCTGCCTCCAAGTCCGGATGATGGTCTGCACTTTCAATCGACGGATTGCCCGCTGGTGTACCGCCACGCGGATCAATGGCAGATGTTCTATACGGGTTTTGACGGGAACGGCTACCAGACGGCGCGCGCGGTCAGTAACGATCTTATTCATTGGACTCCTGCGGGATTGGTGATGAGTTATGGAAAGCCGGGTGCGTATGACCACGGCGGTGTGACTTTCGGGGGCCTGCTCTTTGAGTCCTATGAGATCCGCGCGCCCCGTACACTCAAGAAATGGAAAGACCGTTACTGGGCGCTTTACGGCTGCTATCCGAGACAGGGCGGGTATGAATTGCGTCCCGGCGCGGAAGGAGCCGCCTGGAGTTCGGACGGTGTACAATGGAACCGACTATCCGGCGACAGGCCGATTCTCTCGATAGAAGGAGCCGCCGAATGGGAGAAGGACTGTATCTATCAACCCTGGCTATTGGAACATCAGCGGACGTTCTTCAATTTCTACAATGCGGCAAACGGGTCGGTGGAGCAGCTTGGTTTGGCTACGTCTACGGATATGGAACATTGGACCCGCTACAAAGGCAATCCTGTGCTGCGCAACCGCCCGGGCGGATACGATGAGCAATTCTGTTCCGACGGTAAGGTATTTCGGGACGGCGATCACTGGGTCATGTTTTACTTCGGCGTCGGGCGCGGCGGTGCGCACATCATGATAGCGTTTTCTCGTAACTTGACGGACTGGACCGGCGATCCGGAACCCCTCTATAAGGCCGGGGGGCATCCCACCGGCCTTGATTCCACCTATGCGCACAAAATTTCTTTCGTTTATGAGAAAGAACGGGATACTTGTTTCATGTATTATTGCGCCGTAGGGAAGCAAGGGCGAGGCATCGGTCTTCTGACCAGCCAACCCATCTGACTTGATCTACCCGAATTACTTTCGTGTCCATAAACTCCGCATGACCTCCGCCGCGGCTTTCGGCCTGCGAAGCAGATCGAACACCCCGTATGCGCAGCGCAGCTCGTAGATGGTCGAGTACTGCCTGTGCACGTCGGAGTCCGCGAAACACCAGATAAGTCCGCCGACAAATCCGGGTTCCTGGAGAAAATTCTCCCAGAACTGTCGCAACAATTCGGCCTGGTAGATTTCACCCGGATAGTAGTCCGTTTTGAGTCCATATAATCCCCACGAACCGAACTCAGTGACCAGGATGGGCTTGCCGGGATGCATTTCCCGCAGGGTCTCCATCTGTTCGTGCATTTTATTCATCCTGTCGGGTAATGAATCTACAACCGGAGCGCCCCCGCCGATGTAGACATTGACCGAATTGAGATCAGCCACCTCAAACACCGGATCATTCGGCCAGCAATTGCTGACTTCAATAGCGGGACGGGTCGGGTCCAGGCGGTGCGCCAGCTCGATCAACTCGATATTCCCCGCACAGACCATTTCGGATAATCTCCGGTGTTCCTCAGATTCTTCCCTGGGGCGGATGCGGTTTTCGTTACTTACGCTCCACATCATAACCGAGGGATAGTTGCCCAGAGTTTCGATCATTTCGGTCAATTGGATTTTGGCGGCGTCGAGATTCCTGGTGGAATGACCGGGCCGTCCCCACTGGTACAGCGGCACTTCGCAGATCGTGAGCAGCCCCGCCTCGTCGTAAAGGTCGTAGGTCCCCGGCGAATGGGGATAGTGGCAGCGGACGGTGTTCACGCCCATTGTTTTCATCAGGTAGATATCGCGCCTCAGCGCCGCGTCATTCGGTGTCATACCGGTGTCCGCATAGTCCTCATAACGGTTGACGCCCTGAATCAGGAAAGGTTTCCCATTTAACAATAATTGTTCGCCTTTGATTTCAATGGAGCGAATCCCCACAGGGGTAGCCCATTGGTCGATTTGCCGGTTACTGTTTTTCTCATGAATTTCCATCGCGATACGGTAAAGATTCGGATTGTCCGGCGACCATAAAAGCGCGTTGTCAATTTGGAAGGCGGTTGTCACGGAGGCGACATCTGCCTCAAAGCGGAGAGGGGTGACATGCTCCGCGTTGAAACCGCCGCCCGGCGCATAGAGGTTCGTCCTTAATACCAGGTCAGGTGAAACGGGGTCCTCCGGTCCGAGTTCGGATCGGATGACCGACTGAATCCGAACCGTCGGCGGATCGGCGGTCGCATCTGTTACAATTATCGTGCGGTTAATGTAGACTTTCTCCGTTACTTCTAACCGCACAGAGCGATACAGCCCGCCGTGATTCCACCAGTCATGTCGCTCACTGGGGCAGCGTTCCGGCAGGGATAGATTGTCTACCGAAACCGCCAGGGTGTTTTCTTCTCCAAATCTCAAAAACTTGTGAATGGGGAATGAAAAGCGGAGATGACCTCCTTCATGAACCCCAGCCTTGCTGCCGTTTACGTAGAGAACCGTACGGTAATTCGCGCCGTCCGACGTGAACAGGATACGCTTGTGTTTCCAGAACTCCGGGATGAATACTGTTTTTCGATACCAGCCATACCCCTCATAGCTCCAGAGGTCCGAGAATGATCGGTTCCAACTGCCGGGAACATTGATATCCCACCAGGCGTTGTCATTGAAATCCGGCTCGATCCAGCCGTAATTTCGGTCGCAATCATCCTTGGAACAGGTGTTCTGATTTGAGGTGTTCCTCTGGAGAAATGCATGATTATACTGCAATTCTTCAAACGCCGGAAAGAATTTCCAAACGCCATCCAAATATAAGACAGAACGGCAGTCGATCTCGGCCCGCACACCAATACCTGAGAAAAACGCGGTGAATAGAACCAGCCCTGGAAACCAGCGTGTTGCTTTCATGCGGCAAATCCTCAATGTGTAATAAAACGGCTCCGTTTGGTCGGGGCACATTGAACAAGGTTGATGAATTTAGCGGCAAAGGCAGGGGGCTGTCAACCGCCATTGCAGAGGATCGGCGGATGCACACAGGATGGATGTAACGACAGGCCCATACATGTAATTACGCATATTGCGCTCCGGGCCACGGGATGGAACAGGGACCGTGTGATCGGGGGCGTTTCATTCCGAACGAATCTGAGGAATCGGCGGGGAAATGCGGACCCTCCCGCATCCGAACAGGAATCTTACTTTCCCAGAATCTTCTCCACCTCATCCCGGTCCACATCGGAGATGTACTGAATCCCGCTGACCGCGGCGGCTTCACGGGTCAGCGCCGCGATGTCGTCTCGTGAGATGTATTTCAGAGCAAATTTGCGGCTGCCGGCCATGAGTTGACGCAAGCCCTGATCCAGACGTTCGTAGTAGGTGTAAAGGCCCAGCGCGCCGGCAGGCAGTTGTTCAAACGCTTCATTGCCCAGCTCCTGGCGGAGTATCCCGGCCGTTACAAAAATCTCTTCCTTGGAGCACCCGAAACGCTCAATATAGACGGGAACCTGGTGATCCTCGATGCTGCGGCCGATTGTCTTACCGACCATGGCGGCGGCAATCGGCGCGCGAGCCATGCCGACCAGTTTCACAAACGGCGCTCCGAGAGCAAGCCCTTTGAAAATCTGATCCTCAAAGGTGAATCCGCCCGCCACGGCCAGCGCGGGCAGATATTCGCCTCTGTCCGCAAGGCGCTTGGCGTATTGGTACAGAAGCGAGTGCAAATAGACCGGGGGGATCCCCCACTCATTCATCATGCGCCAGGGACTCATGCCCGTTCCGCCGCCCGCGCCGTCCACGGTAAGAAGGTCGAGTTTGTACCGCGACGCGAAAACCACTGCGCGCGCGAGATCCGCCGGGCGATATGCCCCGGTCTTAAGAAAGATATACTTCGCGCCGGCTTTGCGCAGTTCCGCGATTCGCTGGGCGAACGATTCTTCCGTGACCATTCCGACCCGGGAATGACGCTCAAATTCTTTAAACAAGCCGCGCTGGAAATCTTCGATGACACGCGGATCAGTCGGATTCGGAAGAACAATGTAGCCGCGCTCGTAAAGTACCTGTGCTTTCTTGAGATCGCGAATCTTTACCTCACCGCCGATATTTTTTGCGCCTTGACCCCATTTGAGTTCCACGCACTCCACCCCGAGTTTTTCAATCGCATATTCCTGCGCCCCAAGCCGCGTGTCTTCAATGTTTGCCTGCACGATAACGGCGCCATAGCCGTCCCGCTGATGGTCCTTATAGAGTTTCACCCGGCGTTTCAGGTCCACGGTGTCGATCACCCGATCGTTGATGACCGCCTGCATATCCATGCCGACTACATTTTCACCGATAGTCAAACCCGTTCCCGCCAGAGCCGCCCCAATCGCCAGGCCCTCCCAGTTGTTCTTGGCCACGTCGGTTGACCCAACCCCCGGGATAATCCACGGACGGCGGAACCGGATCCCGTTGTCGTGACCGAACACGACCTCAAGGTTCACGGCCGGGAAAATGGCTTTATCGCTGTCGGCTTCCATTCCATGCGCGCCGGCCGCGCTGCCCATGATATTGAAGTGTGAATAGTCAACGGGATACGTCTTCTCCGCTGCCGTGGTGATCACCCCGAACGGTTGCGGGTAAATGACCTCATGGCCACGGTACGCGGATTTTCCGATTTCACACATCCCGATGCAGCCGTCTACGCAGGTGACGCACATGCCCGACGCGGGAACGATGGAGTGCTCGGTCCTGTTTTTCGTCAACGTTGCTGCGGAAGCATTAATCCGGGAGAGAGTCATCGACATCGTATTGGATTCCTTTCGATCATCCTTGCTTTTCTATTTCGCAAGCCACACAGGGGTCCATGTAGCACATCCTATCGTTGAATGCTTCTTTCTCGGCGCAGGGCGGAGGGAGGTTGGCGCATCCGCCGCAGACGGCCTTATCCGGTTCCGTGTATGTACAGCGAAGTTGGCAGGCGGGACAAACGTAGATACAGCCCCCGCACAGCCGGCACTCCTCGGACCGGACGTCGAAGGGGGTACCGATGCTGCGGTTCTGCCCGCGTCCCCGAAATCCGATGGCCCCGGCCATCATCTGTTGCTCACACATCCGCACACAGCGGCCGCAAAGGATACAATCCTCGTATTCCTGTTTAAATCGTTGTTGACGGACACCATGAGCCGCCGCGAGATCCTGGATTGTTTTGGATTGGGGGCAGGAAGCCAACAACAGTTCGATAATCATTTTGCGTGCCCGAAGCACGCGCAGGGAGCCGGTTCGCACACTCAACCCTTCCTCGACCGGATAGGTACAGGAGGAAACCAGTTTTGCTTTCGGTCCTTCGCCGATCTCTACCACACACAGACGGCAGGCGCCATAGGGCGACAACCCATCCATGTAACATAAGGTTGGGATTGGGAATCCCAGAAATTGTGCGGCTTCAAGGATCGTGGCGCCATCTTCAACCGAAACCTGTAGACCGTTTATCTTCAATGAAATCATGCCGGTGTTCCTTCTGCTGCACCACAATCAACGGAGTTGTGTTTCGGCCGGGTGAATTCGAGATCGCATCTCAGGCATCTTCTCGCTTCTCTAGTTGCATCCTGTACGGACAAGACACCCTCTACTTCTGCAAAACTCTTGTTTCTTAAGACAATGGGGAGGGTGGGAGGTTCTGCCCTTGTCAATTCGCCCTGCTCTTCATCGTCGAATACAGGCGGTTCAATAAATACCTCCGGCAGTCTCGAAGCAGGCAGTTTCGCGGATTCTGCACCCTGGAGATATCGGTCGATGGACGCTGCCGCTCGTCGACCGGCGGCAATGGCATCCACGACGGTATAGGGGCCGGTCACCAGGTCGCCACCCCCAAATACGCCCTCTCGATTCGTTTGGAGTGTCTTCGGATCAACGCATAATCGGCCGCCTTTATCGAGTTTCAGTCCCATGGAGGCCAGACACTCGCTATCCGGACGTTCACCGATGGCGACGATCAATGTGTTCAGGGGAATGGTGAATTCAGTACCCGGTATGGGGATGGGTTTACGTCTGCCGCCGGCATCCGGTTCGCCGAGTGTATTCCGGATACATTCAATGCCGACCAGGCGACCGTCTTTCGAGTGGATTTTGACCGGCGAGACCATAGTCTCGACCTTGATTCCCTCTTTCATCGCCGTTTCGATGTAGCGTATTCGCACCGGTGAGACGAGCGTTTCGAGTTTGATTCCCTCCTCCAGGGCGGCTTCAACTTCCTCGGCGTAAGCAGGCATTTCCTGTGTCGTGCGGCGGTAGAGAAGGGTCACCCCATCGACATAATTCTGACGGATGGCTACTCTGGCGGCGTCGACAGCGGAATTACCGCCGCCGACAACACCCACCAGCCCACCGGCGAGTTCTCTTTCTTTCAAATTATATGTTTTCAGGAATTGCATGGACGAATAGATTCCATCCAGCGTCTCCCCTTCGAGTTCCAATCGCCGGCTCCGGTTGGCTCCGATTGCCAGGAAGATTGCTTTGAAACCATCCCGGAACAGATCGTCGATGGTCAAGTCCCGCCCCAGGGTTGTTCCACATTTCAGGCTGATATTTTCATCAAGAAGCGAGCGAATCTCTTTACGAATGGTTTCCCGAGGCAGGCGATAGGCCGGGATACAGCTGATCAGCATTCCACCGGGTTCCTCCTCGGCTTCGAATACCGTTACCTTATATCCGAGAAGAGAGAGTCGGTTCGCCGCCGAGAGACCGGCCGGACCGGCTCCGATAACAGCCACCCTGGGTATGGGATCGTCGTTTCGCCGGATCCTTACCGGTTTGTAGACCGACGGATCGACGTAGTCGGTGACAAATCGTTTCAACGCGCGGATGGCTACAGGGTCGCCGCCACCGGTACCGAGCCGGCATCTCTGTTCGCATTTGCGATCACACACCCGGGCGCAAACAGAGGGGAATGGATTGGGTTCCCGGATAACACGGTATGCCTCTTCGTATTGCCCCTTCTCGATAAGAGCAATATAACGCCAAGCCTCGGTCCCCAGTGGGCACGCGGTCTGACAGGGCGCCCCCACCAGTTTGCTGCAAACAAAAGCGTCGCATTTTTTGTCTGCGATGTGCCGCTCGAATTCATTCCGGAAATAGCGGAGAGCGCTGAGAACCGGATTGGACGCGGTTTGCCCGAGACCGCACATCGTGGTGTCTTTCACCACCACGGCGAGTTCTTCCAGGAGATCCAGTTGTTCCCGCATTCCGTTCCCATTCGATATATCGCCAAGGATTTCAGACATCCGTTGCGTGCCTTTTCGGCAGGTAAAGCACTTTCCGCACGATTCATCTTTCAAAAAATTCATAAAATACCTGGCGACGTCTACCATGCACGTGTTTTCGTCCATGACGATCATGCCGCCGGATCCCATAATTGAACCCGCATTGGCCAGACTGTCATAGTCAATGGCCAGATCAAACTTGTCGGCGGGAATGCATCCCCCGGAAGGTCCACCGGTCTGGACGGCCTTAATCTTCGCCTTGCCGACCGGCCCGCCGCCGATATCGTAGATGATTTCCCGGATCGTGATCCCCATGGGGACCTCCACAAGACCCGTGTTCCTGATTTTTCCTACGAGGCTGAAGATTTTTGTGCCGGAGTTATTTTTTGTCCCGATTTTGGCAAATTCCTGCGCGCCGTTGCGAATAATGACGGGGATATTGGCCCATGTTTCCACATTATTGATCGCCGTCGGTTTGCCGTTGATTCCCTTTTGAATCGGATAGGGCGGGCGTTGACGAGGTTCACCGATTTTGCCCTCAATGGACCGGATCAGGGCGGTTTCTTCACCACAAACAAACGCTCCCGCGCCTCGCACCAGACGGATATCGAAGGAGAATCCGTTTCCAAGAATATCGTTGCCCAGCAAGCCGTGTTCACGGGCCTGATTCAGCGCAACGAGAAGATGCTGAATGGCAAGAGGATACTCATTTCGAACGTAGAGAATTCCTTCGGTGGCTCCCGTCCCGTAGGCTCCAATAATCATTCCTTCGATTATGCTGTGGGGATTACCTTCCAGGACACTGCGGTCCATGTACGCTCCTGGATCGCCTTCATCGGCGTTACACACCAGAATCTTGCCGTGCCCGTTGCGTTGGTCGGCTAACATCTCCCACTTACGGCCTGTCGGGAATCCTGCACCGCCCCGGCCACGCAATCCGGATTTTTTTACTTCCTCTACCACCCAGCGGGGGCTATTTTTCTCCAATACATCGGCCAGGGCCGAGTAACCGCCATTCAACAGGCAGGTTTCGATTCGAGTGGGATCGATGTTCTCATTGTGGCCGAGAATCGTACGCACCTGTTTCCTGAAAAATGGAACTTCTTCCTGTCTTTGTATCCGAGCGCCGCTATCCGGATGGCGGTAAAGGAGATGTTCGACAACCTCGCCGCGAACCACAGCCTCGACAATCTGTAACATGTTTTCGGGGGCGACTCTCGGATAAAAGGTTCTTTCGGGAACAACCAGGACAGAGGGTTCCACTTCGCAGAATCCATGGCAGCCGGTAACCAGCAAGTGAATCTTTCCGATTAACCGTTTTTCGGAGATCACCTGTTCGGCGATACGGATCAAATCGTTCGCGCCACTGGCGCGTCCGCATGTCCCTGCCGGGATGATGAGAGTTGGGATGGTCGAGTCCGGCCGGCTGTGTAGACGTTGCTGAAGCGTCCTCAAGTCTGTGATTGATTTCAGGCGTTGCGTCAATGCATTCATTCCCTTTCCTGCCGGGAGTTACGCGACTGCATGTTCGATCCGATCGCCCTCCACAGGGGCGCTCATCAATATCTTTTTGACTTTGGCCGTTTTTACATTCGAGAAATAGTGACCGTCCACCACAACAATGGGGCCGAGCGCACACGCGCCCAGACAATTAACCGTTTGGAAAGTGAACTCTCCGTCCGGTGTGGTCTGACCCGCCTTGATCCCGAGTTGTCGTTCGAATTCTTCAATGACCTTCGGCGCACCGCGAACATGGCATGCCGTTCCGGAACAGGCGCAAATCAGATGTCTTCCACGGGGTTCCAGGCTGAATGCATGGTAGAAGGTGGCGATTCCATAGATGTCTACAAGAGAACGTCCTGTTCTCTTGCCGACCATCCGGAGGGCTTCTTCCGGGAGGTAGCCATATTCGGCTTGAATGTCTTCCAGGATAGCAATCAAAGCGCCCTGATCCCGGCTATGCTTGTCCAGGATTTTCCCGATAGTCTCCGGATCGACGACCCTTTGTGTACCGGTCTTCTCTGAATCTGCGATGTATGTATCGTATGTCACTTTATCGGTACTCCTCACAGTGCCAGACTCCCCCCTCCGGTTCAAGAAACATGCAGCTTTCCATATTTTTGCAATCGGAACACAAGCCCGTATATCGATTGACCTGATCCGTATGTTCCGATTCAGCGGAAATCGGCGGTGGAACGACCCGGGGAAGGACATCTGTATAACTGTCGAATTCCTCGCAGTAGAACACGGGGCCGTAGTGGGCACTGCGCGAACGACATGTCGGGCTGTGATTACATGTCGAGCAAAGACCATGATATTCATCAGGCATTGCTGCTTCTCCTCTCGGTCTTCCCTGCCGCAACTCTGTCACAAAAACAGATTGCGGGATTTGATCGAGTACGGACACGGCCACAGCAGATTATGTGCCAATTATGAATAATGAGTTCTACCGATACAAAAGCGTTGAAAATCAAGGGTATCAGAAAGGTAGACAACCGGGTGGAAGGACATGCAAGGGTGGTCGGGGAGGGATTGTGCTGGGAGTTTTTGTACCGGTGGGGAGAATTTCCTCGGCAGGTAACCTTCAATCCTCGGCGTTCTGGTTTCCGTGTTTAATCTTGTCCCGCAATGTTTTTCGGTCAATGCCGAGTATCTGGGCCGCTTTGGTTTTATTTCCGTCGACGCTTGCCAGCACGTTTCGTATATATTCCGCTTCGATTTCGGCTAATGTCCGGTTGAAATCCGGTTTGTGCGGAACCGAGAAACGCATGTAGGGAGGGAGATCGGGGACCCGTATGCAATCTCCTTCGGTCATAACAACCAGGCGGTGGACAAGATTCTCCAATTCCCTCACATTGCCGGGCCAATGATGGCAACCCTGGAGGACACGAAGGGCATCGGGTGTAAACCGGGGCGTCGATCTGCCGAGCTCGTTCGAGATTTTTCGGGCGAAATGGTGGATCAACAACAGGATGTCGTCACCCCGCTGCCGAAGAGGAGGAAGATCGATGGCAATCACGTTAAGTCGGAAATAGAGATCCTCCCGGAAGAGACCTTTCTTGACCAGAATCGGCAGATCTTTGTTTGTCGATGCCAGGATTCGGACATCTACTTTCCGTCCCCGACTCGATCCCACCATGTACACTTCTTTTTCCTGGAGTACACGCAACAGTTTTACCTGCATGTTCAAGCTGGTTTCGCTGATTTCATCGAGAAAAATAGTGCCGCCATCGGCGGTTTGGAAGAACCCGGCCCGGGTTTCCGTCGCGCCTGTAAAGGCCCCTTTTGTGAAGCCGAACAGCTCGCTCTCGAGAAGACTCTCCGGTATCCCGCCACAGTTCACGGGCACAAAGGACGCGGAAGCTCGCGGGCTTCCATAATGAATCGCTCTGGCCACAAGTTCCTTGCCCGTGCCGCTTTCCCCGGTAATCAAGACGGTTGCCGAGGTGGATGCCGCCTTGGTAATGGCTTTATAGACCTGCCGCATGGGCTCGGATTCGCCGATCAGGCCATAGGGTGTGGGAGTTGCGTGGTTCATTGCAACCTCCTCACACCTGCGTACACGCAGTTTCTCGAACGCACGGTCCACAGCGGAGAGTAATTCCTCATCCGTGAACGGTTTTGCGAGATACTCTTCCGCCCCGATCTTGACCGCTTTTACCGCTCCCTCAATGGAGGGATACCCGGTAATCATCATCACTTCGGTATCCCGGAGATTTTCCCGGACATAGCGGACAAGATCGAAGCCGCTTACCCTGGGCATTTTCTGATCGGTGATGACCAGATCGATTTGCGTGGACCGGAGAATGGCAAGCGCCTCCGGCACGCCAGGGGCCGTGAACACCGTGTACCCTTGAGAGGTCAGATTTCGCTCCAGCAGTTCGAGCGTATTCGGAGCATCATCCACCACCAGGATGGAGCGTTTTTCAGATGACGAGGGGATCGGCATTGTGATCGTTATCCTGCGACCGGTCGGGCGCCGGGAATCGGATTTCGAACCGCGCCCCCTTTCCCGGAGCGCTCTGAACATGAATTTTTCCCCCGTGTGAGGTCACAATTCCATGGACTACGGGAAGGCCGAGTCCGGTGCCTTCATGGATATCTTTAGTTGTGAAAAAGGGTATAAACAGTTGTCGGAGCACCTCCCGGGTCATCCCGACTCCGGTATCCTGTACGGTAAGAATCACCCAGTCATTCTCTGCCTGTGTGCCGATTGTGAGCGTTCCACCGTTCGGCATGGCCTGAATGGCATTGACCGCAAGATTGATCAGAACCTGATGGATCTGCGACGGATCGGCTGTGATTTCGGGAAGATCGGCGGATAGATGTTGCATGACCATGATATCGTTTTCGGCGCAGCGGGATTCCAGCAGGCCCAGCGCATCGGCCACAATTTTGTTCAGATTGACGGGTATTGTGCGTGGCGGTGTCTGACGGGCGAATAACATCAGTTTTTTCACGATTTCACGCGCATACAACGCCGTGGTCACAATGCGACGAATGTCCTTCGAGACCTGGTCCGGAAGACAGGGATGTTTCTCGGCAAGCTGAGCGAATCCAAGGATACTCGCCAGGGGTTCATTCAACTCATGGGCGACACCGGCGGCCAGCTGGCCGATTGTCGCTAGCCGATCCGCATGGCGCAGCTGTTCTTGCAAATGTGCCCTGTCCTCATCTGCCTGCCGTTTCCGGATGATGAGCGCGATTTGCCTTGCCAGTGTGTTGATCAGGCTTCTCTCCTCTTTCAAAAAAGGTCCTTCATCCAGTTCAATCCGCTCCTCGCTATACATGACTTCAATCACGCCGCGTGGTTCACCCTCCACGACAATATCGCTGGACTGAACGTGAACAGCCTTTTGGAAGTTGGGTGTCGAATACGCACGCCCATCCAGAATGATGCGTGCGGCTGTAATCTCCGGATACTGCCACGCAGGCGGCAGAAGTTCCACGATGCCCTGAAGAATCTCATCCAGGGTGACATGGGGACGCTCGGCGAGTTGAGCAAGGCTGTACAGACATGTCAATTCCTTTACCCGCTCACGCAGGGTGACATGATCTTGTTGACTTGCCAGGGCCAATCCGAGGGTCTGTGCCAGATTCTCGTAAACGGCCGTTTCATTTTCGTCAAAGCGATCAACGCTCTTGCTCTTCAGCGCCAGAAGTCCGATGGTGTCCTCGCCGGCCACCAGCGGGATAACAGTCAATGATCGGTAATCCCCACTGAGGCCGCACGATCCTGCCACACCGGCAATACCAAGCGCCGCGAGATGAGACAGAGAATCGTCCAACTTGCCGGTCCGAAAACTCCCGTGTTTCGTAAAAAAAGGCTTTGCGCTGGTGTATTGCCTCTCGGCTACAGTTCGGCAAATCTTCTCAAACCAGGTCCATTCATGGGAGCAGGCGAGCAATACGTTTTCATCGGGGGATGTATGGCGTGAGATCTCCACGGCAGGTGGAAGCGCAAGGGGAGATACGGCTTCACATCGAAAACACTTGTCGTCTTTTTTGACACGAAACTCGACCGAGTCGCATTCGGAAGATTCGAGGAGCATCCGTGTGATTTCACGCAGGAACTCAATGCGAGAGACACCGCTGGCGGCATAGTGGAGGATTTTCTGTGCCAAGGCACGGAAATCTTCCGGGGACTTCCCGTTGCAGGAAATCATTGCGTCGTGTCCTGGAAGATATCTGTCCATAGATCTTCACCCGAATATCCTTTTCGGACATTACAGACTGCGGTTTCCGGAGTCAATCGGTCCGGGAGGAGGGACCTGTTCGTTCCCTGTTCCCGATTGAGCAGGTGGAGGATCCGGGGATACAGGAGAATCGCCGGGAATTTCTGCTCAAAGCGGCAGTTTTTCCAAATATGGTTCCCTGTTAATCGCGCGACTCCCCGCATTCGTTTTGCAGCCCGATGATTGTTTCACAGGTTTCGTCAGGGTAATAACACCCATCGATTCAGTCAGGGGTTCCGAAAAGGTGTACTGATCTTCTCAAAGCGGTATTGTCGTTGATGCCCTCCCTATCTTTCTCAGTGGCTTCTGTATCCGGCAAGATTGCCCCAAAAAAGGGGCGGTTCAAGAATCGCCCCTTTCAGGATTCCGCACGCAAAATCCGGGATCAGACAATATCCTTTACCGGTTCTTTGGCCTCGGTTATGAGCAGACGGTTGACCGCATCCACAAACGCCTTGACGCTGGCGCGGACCACGTCGGTATCGGTCCCGCGCCCAACCACTTCTTTGTCTTTGTATCTCAGGGAGATGGTTGATTGCGCGATGGCATCGGTCCCCTGGGTTACAGAGGAACAGTTGTAGTTCGTGAGAACGGATTCCTCCAGGCCCGTGATTTTCTTAATGACCGAGAATGCGGCATCCAGCACACCGTCTCCCGTTCCGCTTTCCTGGAAGGTGTTACCGTTTGAACGCAAGACCACGGTCGCTCTTGGTCCGTTTTTGCCGACCTCGACTATCAAATCGTGCAGGATATACCGATCCAGATCGGCAGAGTGGGCCTGCTGGTGGACAATTACAATCAGGTCTTCATCGAAGACCTTCTTTTTCACGTCGGCTAACACCTTGAACGCCTCAAATGCCTTCTGCAGTTCCTCCTCGTTCAGGCGGAATCCCAGTTCCTCCAGGCGAGTCTTGAAAGCATGACGTCCGGAATGTTTGCCCAACACCATGCCCTGGCCCGACCAGCCGACGGATTCGGGGGTCATGATTTCGTAAGTTGTACGTTCTTTCAGGACGCCATCCTGGTGGATACCGGCCTCATGCGCAAAGGCGTTGGCGCCGACAATGGCCTTGTTGGGCTGGACTGAAACGCCGGTGAAGCGGGTCAACATGCGGCTGGCAGGGTAAATCTGGCGGGTGTCGATACCCGTCTCGAATCCGAAGAATTCGCGACGGGTTTTCAGATTCATTACAACCTCTTCCAGCGAGGCATTCCCGGCCCGTTCGCCGATGCCATTGACAGTACATTCAACCTGCCTGGCTCCAACGCGAAGTGTGGCCAGCGAATTGGCCACCGCCAGCCCCAAATCGTTATGGCAGTGACAGGACACAACGGCTTGACGGATGTTGGATACATTCTCAAAGATGTACCGGAACAATTTCTCTATTTCCCATGGATTGGAATACCCCACCGTATCCGGGACATTGATGGTTGTGGCCCCGGCGTTGATGGTTGCCTCAATGACCTCACAGATGTAATCCCAATCGGTTCTTGCGGCGTCCTCGGTGGAAAACTCCACGTTGTCGGTGTATTTCTTGGCACGTTCGACGGAGCGGACGGCGATTTCCTTGACCTCCTGCCGGGTCTTGCGCAGCTTCTTCTCAACATGCACATCGCTGGTCGCAATGAACGTGTGAATACGCGGACGGGCGGAGGCTCTCACCGCTTCCCAGCAGCAGTCGATGTCCTCATTTCGAGCGCGTGCCAGACCGCAGATCTGTGGACCCTCGATCTGCTCGGCAATGGTTTTGACCGATTCAAAATCGCCGGGGGACGAAATCGGGAATCCCGCCTCGATCACATCCACTTTCAGCCGTTGCAGTTGGCGGGCGAATTCAATTTTCTCTTGCAGATTCATGGAAAAACCGGGGGCTTGTTCCCCGTCCCGCAGCGTGGTATCGAATAGGATGATTTTATCTGACATGTTCGTTCTCCTTATGAAATGGGTGGCCTCGAAGGGCCGGATTCTTCAGTCTACATAGCGGAAGGTTGCCAAGGTCGCTCTCGTCGCTATCGCCCGTAAGAAGACATTGCATCGAGACCACCTCCTTTCAAGTCCGAAAAATGAAAAACGCCCCTGAATTGCTTCAGGGGCGAAATGTTTTCGCGGTACCACCCTGGTTCAGTGAGACAGGTGTCTGAAATGCTTCGTCTCACCCTTCATTGGTCGCTATCACGGGCGAACCCGGCCCCGGCTAGTAGCGAGGAGTACTCCGTTCACCGGGACGGCTCAGAGGCGAGTTCAGCGCGGCGGAAAACCGGTTTGCACCACCCACCGGCTCTCTGGATTTCCGCAGTGACGCTTACTACTCCTCTTCGGCGCCTTTTCCTATTTGCTCTCAATTATCGGCACAAAAACTGCGCAAGTCAAGGTTGGGCAGAGAATTTGGTGTGGAGAAGTCACGGGCAGCCACAGGGGGATTGCCCCTGCGATTCACCCGTAGCGCAGGTGATATCCTTGCCTGCGCCGTTGTCTACTGGCCGGAACCGCCCGGGGCGATATCCCTCGTCTTACCGTGGCCCAGACAGTACACTAGGTGCGGGTTTCCAACCGGACCATACAATCCGATACTCCTTCCGGAGACAATCATGACCAACATCCTCGTTGCCAACGTCGGGAGCACCTCCCTGAAATTTCAATTGATCCGTTTTCCGGAAGAGAAATCTCTGGCATGGGGACGGTTTGAGAAGATCGGGTCGCAGGACGCCATCCTCTCGTGGACATGTGGGGGGGAGAGCGGGTCCACCGTGGAACCTTTGGCGGATTACCCTGCGGCTATCGGGCGGATGATTCGGCTGCTTACCTCCGGTTCATCACCGGTCATCTCCGGCTTGGATGAGATTTCAGCAGCCGGGTTTAAGACAGTGATCGCGAAAGGCTTTGACGGCTGTGTCCGGATCACCGATTCCGTGCTGAAAGGAATGGAGGAATACGCATTCCTGGCCCCGGCTCACAATCCGCCATACGTGAAAGCGATTCGCCTGTTCCATGAGGCAATGCCGGATACGCCATTGGTCGGACTATTCGAACCGGCCTTTCACGCAACAATGCCGGAATATGCCCGGGTGTATGCGGTGCCGAAAGAATGGCGTGATCGCCACGGCATCCGGCGGTATGGTTATCATGGCGCTTCGCATCGATACATTTCCGAGCGAACTCCGGCGCTTCTGAATCTGCCGAAAGAGCAGGTCAATGTGATTTCCTGCCATTTGGGCGGCTCCTCCTCAATTTGCGCGATCCGGGGCGGGAAGAGTATCGATACCAGCATGGGATTCTCCCCGCAGTCCGGGCTGTTTCATGGAACGCGGAACGGCGATCTGGACCCGTTCGCCGTGCTGTATGTCATGCAGCAGGAGAATCTTTCCATTGATGAGGTTGTCTGTCTTCTCACAAAACGGAGTGGATTCCTCGGTCTATCCGGGGTCTCCGCGGATGTGCGGGACATTGAAAAGGCGGAGGCCGAGGGAGATACCGATGCGCATCTCGCCCTGGAGGCATTCTGCTATGATGTGAAGAAGACAATCGGAGGTTTTCTTGCCGTATTGGGTCGTCTGGATGCCCTGGTTTTCACGGGAGGCATCGGGGAACGGGGAGTCGATGTGCGCCGGCGGATCTGCGCCGGACTGGAACCGTTGGGGATCGTTCTGGACGATCGTCGGAATGCGGAACAATCGGGGAAAGAAGGCCGCATCGGCTCTAACGAAAGCAGGACAGCCATCTGGGTGATCCCGACAAACGAGGAATTGATCGTGGCCCGCGCCACAGTCGAATTACTGAACGCGCGCGAGTGACTCGGTTTTGATTTCACGCTCCGTTTACTGGGAGGGCGGAGGTTCTGCTGTTGAGCAGACCTGACAAAGACATTATCGGAAACCGCATGGAGTAGAAGAATGACAGCAGGAACAGGCAGAGCCTTGAAAGTTTTCAGCGGCAATGCGAGCAAGAGCCTTGTAAACGAGATTTGTCCATATCTGGATATCGAACCTGGAAAAGTGGAAATCCAGGAATTCGCCAATGAGAATCTTTTTGTCAAGATTCAGGAAAATGTGCGGGAATGCGATGTGTTTGTTGTGCAAACCTCGTGTTCTCCGGTCAACACACGCCTGATGGAATTACTGTTGATGATTGATGCACTGAAACATGCCTCGGCATGTCGAGTGACCGCGGTGCTTCCGTATTTTCCGTATGTGCGATCGGACAAGAAGGATCAGCCGCGAATATCCATCGCCGCGCGGTTGGTCGCCGATTTGCTGGAAGCCGCCGGAGCGGACCGAATCCTGACAATGAATCTTCACTCGTTCCAGATTCAGGGATTCTTCCGGATTCCAACGGACCATCTGATTGCCACACCCATTCTGGTGGATTACTGGCGTTACCAGGATTTGACCGATTGCGTGGTTGTGGCCCCGGACGCCGGAAGCGCCAAACGAGCCGAAAAGTTTGCCCGACAACTGAACTTGCCCCTGGCCATTGTGGATAAGCGACGGGGCGGAAACGACGATCAATCCGTGGTCCGGCACATTATCGGCGATGTCAAAGGCAAGCGCGCGATCATTATGGATGATGAAATCAGTACCGGCGGGTCTTTGCTGAATACAGTAAGCGCGCTTGAGGATTCCGGCGCGCTCGAAATCAGCGCCGGGGCCGTGCATCCGGTTCTCGTGGGCCAGGCGGTTGAACGTATCCAGGAATCCTCGCTGAAAGAGGTTGTTGTCACAAACACCATCCCGGTGGAGGGCAAGAAACGGATCGACAAGATCCGAGTCCTCTCGGTGGCGCGGATGTTCGCGAAGGCGATCCGGCGTATCCACAACGGCGAGTCGGTCAGCGTGCTGTTCTCGCCGTTCGAGGAACCCTAGTGTGGAGGAGTCGAATCGCTTTGACCTATCGGCATTCCGGAACCGTCGCTCCAACCTTCTCCCAGAGGAAAAGAAAGAAGAGGCGGACAACAGGACGAATAAAACCAACGGGGATAACAGAGGGAAAGAGAGTGGCTTGGAGGTTCATTCCAGAAATGCGTAGACAACATGCGGTCATCCTATCGGTTACCTTACTGATGTTGACAGCCGTCACCGGCTGCCGGACCTCGGAGCCGCTGGAGAGGATGGCGATTGCCCCATGGCCCTGTGTAATGGAAGTGGCCTATACACCGGAGGCAATCCGCGTGGATGGTATCATGGATGAGGTGTCCTGGCAGAACGCGCAGCCGGTGTTTTTCATGGATGACATCGACCCGCCGAATCGCAATACGGCACGGGTATGGGTACTGTGGGACAAGCAATACCTTTATTTTGCCTTTTCTGTTAAGGATTCATACCTTCGCGCCACGCACACGGAACATGATACGGCATTTCCCGGCGATGATGGGGTAGAAATCCTGATCGATACTCGATTGGATCGCAGCGACAAATGGCTACAGGATGACTATTGTTGGCATGTCAATCTGAACAATGCAATCCTTGATAGTCGGGGCACATCGGACGGCAAGATCGACAATTCATGGAACGGGAACGCGCTTTCCAAGACCGTGATCGCCGGAACTCTGAACGATGACCAGCCGGATGAGGGATACATAACCGAAATGGCCGTTCCCTGGACCGACTTGGGCGTGTCGGAATTGGATAAGGGAATCGAAATCGGTCTGGATCTTTGTGTGAATGATTTCGATGAGAGTTCGGATACGTGTCAGTATTTCGATTGGTGCAAATCGAAGGAGCTTTATCAACCGTCGGGATTTGGTTTGGCCCGCCTTGTCAGGCAAATGGAGATTCCGGCGAGAAAACCCTCAAGCGAACGGGTGATCTGGTAAGGCTCGATCATGCTTTCTTTACCCAATGACCGGCCCCGCCGGAGTCGCGCTCCCAAGATTAGCCGCTTCTTTGACAGTTGTGTAGTCAATAAATCTTTGTAAGTTGCTGTTATTGCAGGGGTTATGATAGGATTTTCATAAAGCGGGTGTGTATCTACAATTTCTGGGGGGGCAGGCAGGAGATCGGGCCGACGTGAACTACCTTCCCCGGCGGGGAAATCTCCAGTTTCTTCCACAGCGACTCCTGTGCAGCGCTCAAGCGACTGGGCTTCCAAAGGCTTTGACCGTCTTCGATCAATTCCGTCGCGTGCATCGGACGCAACTGACGGCGAATCTCCTCGAAGGACTCCCCGGTAGCGATCTCCGCCCACCGTTCCAACAAATACGCAATCATGCAAAGCGTCACATGCGCCCGGATTCGCTCCTCCGTCCGCACAAAAACCGGCTGGATATCCAGAACGTGCTTGAGACTTTGCCAAGCCCGCTCCACACGCAACAGCCCCTTATACCCCAACGCCACTTCCGCCGGCGACAACCGCTCGTTACTTGTCTCCAACACAAAGGTCCCATCACACATCCCCTCCTGGACTACCTTCTCCCGCGAAACCACCAGATTCCCCCGCGTGTCCCGCTCCACCCAACGCCGGAACAGATGATGCCCCAAAATCTCACTTTCTGCCTTCTGCCCATCCCGCGCCTTCCCGACCGCTTCCAACTTCTGGTTCAAGCGCTCCAGAGCACGCCCCCGCATCTTCAGATCCCGTTCCGCTGTCTCCGGGGAATAACACACAATCCACCGTTTCCCCTCCCGCTCCACCGCCTTCGCCAATAAATTCTCTTGCACTTGCTCATACGGACTCGTATCCGCCAGAATGGCGGGCACCAGGTCTCCCGCGCGCCGAAGTCGCAGCCCCACAATATAATCCAACCCCGCCCGCCCAATCTCCTCCAGGTTCTTCTTCGACACACACCCCCGGTCCGCCACAAACACCACCTGCTCCACCCCCATCCCTCTCAATCGTTTCACCACCACCGGCAGCGTTTTCACATCCACCGTGTTCCCCGCAAACGTCTCCGACACCAGCGGCAACCCATCCCCGTCCACCGCCCACCCCACCACGATCTGCCGATGCGAGATTCGACCGTCTTTCGGACGGCCATATTGACGAAGCCCCGCCCCCTCCGGTTCCTCCGGATCGTCCTCCACCTCAAAATGCACCGTCGTCGTGTCAAAATAAATCAACTGCGCCGACCGATTGAACAAGTCACTCCGGTGCGCATACAACGCACTCTCCAATCCGTCCCGATGCTCCTGCAGAACATCCAGCGCCCGATATAAATGGTGCAACTCCACCTCCTCAGCCCACGGGAAAAACGCTTCCTCTCGAAGCCAATAAAAGTCCTGAGGCTTGCTCGTCGGGTCCACCGCCCGATGCGCCACCATCGCCAACAATGCACGCTCCATCGGAAATTCGATCTTTCGCTTCTTCAATTCCCGCCGAAAAAATCCGTCCAACCCCAGCCGATGCCACAACGCCTCCATCAGCCACACCACCCCCAACTCCCGCGTCTGGCCGATCTCCACCCCCTCCGGCAACGCCTCTTGGGCGTTCTCTCCCAGGCAGTCTTGAAGCAGCCGGATCAGGTGTCCCACGCGCTCCCGGTCGATCCGATCCGCTCGCCCCAGGTTCAGCACCACCTCGTGACGCGGGGTCCGAGAACCGGGACGGCGAACGCTCTCGACGATCTGTACATACCGGACCGCCGGGCCTTTCTTGCGGGATACGGTGACTTCCTTCGTAAACATATACTACGGAATATACCTGACTCAACTTCTCTGTCAACTATACCATGACAATCCATTTACTACATCTTTTTTGGAGCGAAATTCGCTAAATCCCTGATTTTCCTCACTCACTACCCCCCAAAACACCCATTTTCACTACACAACCGTCAAAGAAGGGCATAGTTAGCCGCCTGCGGCAAAAGCCACAATGTGCGCCGTGGCGGTGTAATTTATATTGTAGATGTTCTACATTCGGTAACAGTCCGGTGAACCCCGTGGTTGTGCGGGGGAGATTTGGGGGCAAAGCAGCCATGGAGGTGATCCCTGGTGAGAAATCGAACGAAGAGAGAAGTAACGAATACTTACTCGCCGATTCCCTCTTTACATCGGTCCACGGATATTACAGATTTCTCTCACTCGGCAGCGGTCGCCAAAAATCAAGTAGATACTCAAAGGTCACACCCATTGTGATGTAGTTACTGGGCCATCCAAAGATGCCGATTTGGTTCACGACATTTGTTCTGTCCCAAATAATGATATTGCGCAATTCGTATCCACGTTTTCTCATTTCTTCAACAAGGGAAATGTGTATCGTGATCCTCTCATTTTCCCACCATATATCGGGGACATTGATAACACAGTGCCCCTTGGGCTTCAGAAACAGCAACAATCCCTCGAAGATGTCGCCCATGGCTGTCGTATAACTTGGGAGATCCAATACGCCTAAATCTCGTTCGTCTTGTGAATATTGCTCCACTTTGCCCAGCTGTTCGTTATTTCGATTTCTCCGCGACTTATTGCTTCGCTTTCGATTTAGAAGGTGTGCATAAGGGGGGGATGTCCAAATGAGTGAAACCGATTCTTTTTGGAGATAATTCGGGATATTCCGCGCGTCGTCCTCTACCGCTACCTGTTTTGAATAATTAAACATATTACCGTTCTTGGACAACCTGCTTGCGCACAATTGGACATAGTGTTTGTGAAGGTCAAAACCCACGGCATTTCGATTTAAATCGCTCGCCGCAAGAAGACTTGTACCGCTTCCGACAAAAGGGTCCAAGACCAACTGGCCTTCATGCGTAAACAGTTCAATGACCTTCTTTGCCAAAGCAATGGGAAATGTGGCCGGGTGAACAGTCTTATCGCGAACATCCCTGCCCTCGTAGGAAAACTGCCAGATACCCAGCTGACTCTTCAGCCAATCCTTCGGTGTCATGCAATTAATATGTGTCGGTGGGCATCGGCAAGTGCGATCATATTTGATCGGAAGGCATTTTCCGTGGAGATCGTGCCCTTTTAAGATCATCGGTGGGATTGTCTCTTGTCCAATCATAGTGCATCCTCCCAAGAATAAGCGACCTTCTCCGAGGGACCACCGGTATTTGTTACATCCTTTTCTTGAGGCTATCAATATCCGGGCGTATAAGAAAGGTGTTTGTCACAGTGTCTCATCTCGGACTCTCTAACTTCCAATTGTCTAACGATTGAATCCATTTCTCTCGTCGCGCCCGCAGCCCGTCGAGAATCTGCAAATGAGAAGAGATTCCAACCAGGTTGTGTTCCTCTACCGGATCATTCTCCAGATCATACAGTTCTTCGTAAATCGGGTCCTGCTCAATATAACGAATGTATTTCCAGCGTTCCGTCCGCACCCCCTCATTCTTCGGAATTGCGGGATGTGTGAACAGATGCTCATAGAACCATTCCTGCCGCCAGGGAACAGACTTGCCGGATGCGAGCGGCATCAGGCTTCGCCCCTGCATCCAAGACGGAGCCTCCAGCCCGGCAAGGTCCAGGATGGTCGGGGCGATGTCGATATTCAATGTCATTTTATCGATTTTCTGTCCCCGTTGAGACGGGGGAAAACATGGATGCCACAGAATCATCGGGATACGGATGGATTCCTCATACATCAGCCACTTGCCCGCAAGGCCGTGTTCGCCCAGGAAGAAGCCGTTATCGGATGTGAAAAGAATCGCCGTGCGGTCGAGCGCGCTTTGCTGTTCCAGGCATTTCAGTATCTCCCCGACCGCGCGGTCCACACCGGTAATCAAGCGCAGATACCCTTTCACCGAGTCCTGGTACATGTCCGGCGTGGCGAACCGCTGCCCCCAGCGTACCCGGCCCTCGGATTTCTGCAGAAATTCGGGTAGCGCCGCAAAATGCGCCTCCGTGGCCGTTTGCGGGACAGGAATCCGGTCATTTTCATACAGATCCGCCAAGGCAGGGTCATACTGAAACGGCGGGAATTCGCCATCCTGCACGTGCGGGGCTTTGAAACTCACCGACAGACAGAACGGCTGATTGGGGGAGCAGCCCCGAAGGAACTCCTCGGCCTGGTCGGTCAGGATGCGGGTTAAATGAACTCGCCGGCCGTCGATTTCGTGAAAATACTGCCCCTGGCCGGGAAATCCTTTGAAATAATCGAAATCCTTTTCGGGAAGGTCTCCGCCCAACCCCCATTTCCCGACAAATCCCGTTCGATATCCCGCACGGCGAAGGGCCATCGGGTAAGACACCGGGAACAGACATTCCGGCAGGGGCCGATTGAAATCGTGGACAGTATGGCAGCGGGAATACAGGCCGGTGAAAATCGTAGCCCGGCTGGTCATGCAGATGGAGGTCGTGCAGAAATGGTTGGTGAACAGGACACCGTCATGGGCAAGGCGGTCCAGGATTGGTGTGCGCAAAATGGGGTGGCCCATACATCCAAGGCAATCCCAGCGGTGGTCATCGGTAACCAGAACAATCAGGTTGAGCCGTCCAGACTTGCTATTGCACGAAATGGGCATCGCGGCTGCGCCCAGCATCGCCGCTGAGGCATTTTGCAGAAAACGACGGCGGGATTGCCTGACAAAATCGGGTCGATCCATTTCGAACTCTCCTTTTATGGCAGGGGTCTGTTCCATGCAGCCTATTTTGCATAGAACCTGGGTAATGTCCATTCGGGTGTTCGGTCTGATTCCCAATGGGGTCTCGTTCGGCAGAATGAATGTTGTGCTAGTCTAACGGAGAGATTTCATAGATTACGACAGGCTGGAAGGCTGGGGTACCCCGAAATGCCCGGCGATAAATCGTCGGGTTATTATCGAGCCATCCGAAGGACGGCTGGATTCCGGCTTAGCCGGAATGCTGGAGTTTGGCCTTTTACTAGAGAAAACGGACTGAAAATTACATCGGGTGAAATTTTTGCTTGATTTCGCCCGGTTTTCGGTGTATCCTGGGATCTAGTGATATAACTAGATA
>Ga0116148_1000761_pt1 | contig 38520 bp, 34 predicted proteins | sample AD_UKC055_MetaG_FD_89786 | JGI IMG/M metagenome (GOLD analysis project Ga0116148, IMG submission 89786) | Active sludge microbial communities of municipal wastewater-treating anaerobic digesters from USA - AD_UKC055_MetaG | ecosystem: Engineered > Bioreactor > Anaerobic > Digestate | place: USA...
GCGAAGGGTCCATGAGATGCTACTCCCTTGCGTGGGAACAGACTCCCCACATGCCTATCTTCTACTACACTCGATTCCATTCGAAATTCGCGGTGTGCGCCGATGACTCGACTTCTCTTTGCGCCGGCCCGCCTGCTTTGTCTTTGGACGGTCTCGGGAGCGGCCTTCTCGAAAGAAGAAAGCGGCCGCGCCACCTGTGGCGGGGCCGCAGCCGTTGACATATCTGCGAGACACTACTCGAGAGAGTCAAAAACACCCTGGAATTCGGTCTTCACCTGCAACTGTTCCTGCCGTTCCGCGAGCATGAGGACCTTCTCTTCGTAGTCCTTGGTGCGCGACGCGATAATGGTTTCTTCTATGCTCTTCTGAACCTCTTGCGGCAACATGTCGCGGTATTCATAGACGGGCGGCCCGGCCAGTACCATGTTTTCGTAGGTCCCGATATGGGTGCCGTCCAAGGTCCGGTAAAACACGCTCCAGTTGCCGTTCATGACGCACTCGGCCCATTGCATCTCGGTGACGCCGAAGCGGTCTTTCACAGGGATACGCGCGAAGAAATACGTGCGGGTGCGGGCGATTTCGAGTTCATTCAGGAACAACGACGTGAATTGTTCGAGCGCTTCCGGAGTAACCCACTGAATATTCTTCAGATTCTCCTGAAGTTCCTTCAGCTTGGCCGTGCGCTCTTCCACGGAGAATTTCGCCGGAACCAGCGGCATTCCCTCTCGGAGAATGACCGTCAATCGCTCGGTGGCGTGTGTCAAGGCTTCCTTGGTCGTCACACGGCGCGCGTTCGATTCTTCGAGAGTTCCCACCAGTCCTTCCAGGCGGTCGACTTCGGCCCGCAGCCCGTTGTCGCGAGCTCGCACGATGGAGATCTGGTTGAGCAGTTCCTGATAATCCTCATCGGCCTCGGCATAGGCGTCGAGCTTGTCTTTCAGGTTGCTTTCAACAGTCGCGAGTTGTTCTTTGGCGGCGGTGAGAGCCTGTCCTGCTTGTTGAGCCTGCTCTTGAGCAGTCTTCACCTCAGCGTCCAAGTTTTTCTTCTGGTCCGTGAGACGGTTGATCTCGGCCACCAGTTCGTTTGGATCCTTGATCCCGCCAATCTCAGCTAACTGGTTCTCGATTTCCGCGAGCCGGTTGGCTTTTGGCCGCAAGCTGTTGAGCTCGTTCTTGGCCGCATCCATTTCCTGTTGCAGCGGATTGGTGCTCATTCCCAGCATCGGCTGGAGGGTGGGCCATAAGAAATATCCGGCTGCCAGGCCTACAACACCGGCCACCAGCGCGAGAATCACCGCCACCATGAGACTAATGCCGCCTTTGCGGACCACTTGGGGTGCTGGAGCCGGTTCGGGCATCGGCATTTGCGGGCCAAACTGCCCTGGCTGCGCAGGCATGCCGATCGGTTCCGGCGATTCGGTATGGAAGTCAGGTGCGGGTGTCGGCGACCCGAAACCGGAGCCCGCTCCGGGGGTAAATGCTCCCTCGTCGAAACCCAGCTCTTCTTCGTCGGCGCCGAACATGGGCGTTTCCATGGCTTGCGTGGGGGCGCCGGTGTCCGGAATGCCGTGCGGGGTTTCTGGCGAGCCGAAAGCGCTGTCAAACAGCGGGGTCTCCATATCGGTGTCCGGTCCGGGGCCGAGCTCCGGCGTCTCGGGCGTGAAATCGCTGTCGGCGGCGAGATCCTGGAACGCCGTCTCGGGTTGTGGCGTATCCAAGGCGCTGTCGGACGCCGAGGTGGGCGTGTCAAACGCGCTCGGAGACTCGAAGTCCGGAGGTCCCGCCTGGCCTCTTCCCGAAGGCACGGGTGTCTCGACGGGAATGTCGCTGATAGGGGGCAGACCGCTGGGCGTTCCCTTATCCAGATCGCCCCCCGAATCGGTCCCGTCTAGTGGTGGCAGGTTTGTGTCGGACGTGTCCGCGGTGGATTCGAAATCGCTTAACGGAGGAAGATTTCCCAGGCCGCTGTCACTTTCGAACCTGCCTTTGCCGGCGCCTTCTTCCTCTTGAGGAACGCCCTTGCCATTCTTCGGCTTGTCATCAGCCATTGGAAAAACCTCCGTTCGACCAGTTATCCGGTCAGGAACACAAAATCCTTCAGTTTTGCCATTCTATCACGGAGTAACACAGGTGTCAACAAATCCCCTTAATCTTTCGTTAGTCGATGTCCCCCAAAACCTTGGAGGGTAATGGAGATTACGGCATGCCCGTGGTCTTTGCAAGGGCCGCCGGGGGTGGACCCGAAATAAGAAATTCAAGTATTTCTCGATTTCGGCCGTCCCAGTAAAGTACCACCCCCCTTTTTTGCCGTTCTGTCCCCTCCCCAGCGGGGTCCCCCTTTTGCTCATGAAGGAGATTCTAAACCTTGGGCTGCTCTGGCGCAAATGCTTATGCTGCGTTTCACTTGGCTTGGCAGTCTGTGCTTCAAATACCACGAGAAAGCATCCTATCGGCCTCGGTCTTCAGTTCGGGAATAAGTACGATGGCTTTCTTGAAGAACTGTTCGGCTTGTTCGAATTGGCCCAACCGCAAACTGCACCGTCCCATTCCGAAGGCGGCCATTCCCACCAAGCCCTTCCTTTCTCCCTCGGGGCTTACAGAGAGCACACGTGCATAGTGCTCCATGGCCTGATCGGGCCGTATTTCCATTAGAATGTCGCCCAGCGATAAATGCGCATCGAGTTCGTCGTCCCAGAAGATGCTTTTGTCCAGGCCCTCGGCGTCCTTCTTCTCTTGGTAGAGCTGAATGACGCGTTCGAAATGTCTACGTGCGCCGGCGGGGTTGTCTAACAGGTCCTGGTACGTTGCGGCCAGATTGTAGTGAACGCGGATGGATGTGGGATTGTCTTTAAGCGTGGCAACATATAGCGTTTCATTGGTTCGCCAGTCGCTATTGCGTTCGACTGTCAGGGCAATCAGGACCAGGCAGCAGAGGTAGACAGCGGTGTAGCAGACATAGGGCATCGGTTTTGCCGAAAACGTCAACCCGGCGATCTCAAGCAACATCCAGAGCGCGCCCGCCAAGGGAACGTAAAGCCAATGCTCAGCCATCGGCGCGTTGAGCGGGATGATGCCCGAGATCGGAAACCATGTGATCAGAAACCAGGCGCCGGCCGCGGCGATGCGCGAATGACCCCTGACAACCGCCCCTATCGATACGGCCACAATTGCCAGGAGGATCAGGAGTCCCACGAGTCCCAACCAAGCTGGCGCGCCCGCAAGCGAACGTTCCATATGCAAGCCGGTGGGGACAAAAATGAGCTTTGTGTACATCGCCACCGCTTGGCCGGTTTCAAGCAGGCGGGCCGTGAGCCCCGCTGCTGGCGCCGCCGAATCGCTGCCGAAATTCAGAACCGTTGTGCGCAAAAACGCATAAACGATCAAAATAGCGGTCATGATGCCAATCGGCGGCAGACGGCCGATGCGGTCGCTTTTGGCCGGTTTCGTCCCATCGGCGCGCGGCGCCCAGACCAACAGCGGGAGGTATAGGAACGGCAGCACCAGGGCGGATTCTTTGCTCAGAACGGCCGCCACGAAGAACAATCCGCTCAGTATCATCCCCGCGACGCGTTTGCGGGGGCTGCCTTCCCAGAGCCCAAACCATAGTGCCGCGAACATGAAGAACGCCGCCATCGAATCGCCACGGCCGCTGATGTACGCGACCGCCTCCGTATGCAGGGGATGCACCACCCACAATAGCGGCACGGCCAGGAAGACAGACCGCGGCGCGCGCATTCGGCACAGAAGCGCCAACAGCCAGAGGGCGGCTCCCACGTGGAGAATGGTGCTGGTAAGATGAAAGGGAAATACAGCGGGTTGCGGTACGCCCGCTTCGGTCTTTCCGTCGAAAGCCCACGCGTAATCGGCCATAAACGAAACGGCGAGGAGCGGCCGGTAGAAATTGCCCTGTCCTCTGCCGAAGGCATGCAAGTCTTCACGAAAAAGTTGCCCGATTTTGGCGGGGTCCTGGACGTGCTTGTGGAGGAGTATTGATGAGGCATCGTCCCATACGAATTCGTTGGAAAAGGTATTCGTATAGGCGATAAACCCCGTGAGAACAATCGCTGCCGCTGTAAACCAACGGAATTGCAGTTCGTTTGCGGTTGCTTTCATAACGAGTTACCGTGTTTACGGCGCCGGTGGTTGTGTGGGGGAGACTATACCAGATCTGGTGTGGCGCTGTCGCCCCCGCAAGGGTTTCCGCAGCTGAGCGCTTTGGAAGGACTGGGGGCTGGATTCAAGAATTGGGGTTAGCATTCAAGATCGCGGCCCTGTTTCCGGGGCCGTACACCGCAAACTTGTCTTTGGTCTTGAGATACTCCAAGACCATCCCCCGCTTCTTCCCGATGATCCTGTGGAACTTGAGGCCCAGAAATTCTTCTCCCTCCATGACTTTAGGCCGTTCCGTCTTGCCCGTCGCCGGGATATAGACCTCCAGCAGCGCGTAGATCTCATCCTTTCCGTAACTAGGCTTCTCGAACTCGAACCAGCCGACAATCTTGACTATCGGGCGCTCCAACTGGATTTGGGCCCATTCGCGAAAGCGGGGCAGCTTGGTGTTGTCGGGTTCGATGACCTCGATCAGATCGCACAAGAGCAGAACCAGGTCTGTGTGCATGTTTTCGCGTGCGGCTTCGAGGCGGTCCTCGAGCCCGTTCGCCGTCAGCATCAAGCCTTTACGGTCCCACTCCGTTCCGCTGTGATTGTGTTGGGCGGTCTTCAGGTGCGTGATAAGCTGTTCCTTCAACTCGGGCGTTATGCCCGCTTCGAAGCTGGCGACGTCGTCAAGCGGCTTCAGCCCTTCCTGGATCTCGGCCGCGATCTCTTCGGGGAGCGGCTGGTTCGGCGGTGGAAGTTCTGGAAGAGGCGGAGGGACGACGCCGGACTTGTCCTGTCCGGAACACCCACTAATTGCTGCCAAACACAGGACGAGTCCCGTCAGCAGATGTATACTTTGACGCCTCATACTGCTAACCTCTGAGCGGGTACCCGTACGTTCGCCAGTCGCCATCGCTAGTCTTGGGAAAGCCCATGCAACGTGCAGCATGGGCTTTCAAGATACTTGTTTGGTTATAGTTCGCTCTTACGGCCCAGGGACTATGAACCGCTCATTCAGTTTCAGGTACTCCAGCTCCACGGCGCGATTATTGCCAAGAACGTTGACAAACCGCAAGCCGTAGAACTCGTCGCCCTTTCGCGCCCGTACACTTTCCATAGTGCCGGTTTCGGGCAAGGTTACCTGGAAAAACCACGTGGTCTCGCCGTCCATGGTGGTACTACCAGTGATTTTGACTTCTGGCCGGTTGAGCTGATCCTTCGCGAGCTGCCGGTATCGTGACAGCATGGTGCTCTCCGGTTCGAGAACCTCCAGCAGGTCGCACGCCATGAACACTACGTTATACATCTTGCGGTTGTTTGGGCCCTGCTCATAGCCTTTTGTAATGTCGCGCTCGAACATGTTTGCGACGCGTTTCAGGCCCTTTTGTCCGTAGTCCGTCCCGCTGTGCTTGTTCTTGGCGTTGAGCAGGTCGGTCTTGATGCTGTCCTTCACCTGCTGCTCGGTGGCCATTTGCTGCAGCGGCTCCAGTTCTTCTTCGTCGTCTTCACTGCGTCTGTTCCGCCTCAGTTGGGGCTGCTGTTGCTGCTGTTGTTGCTGAGCAGCCGCGGCGTCGCCGCTTACGAGGCTGTAAAGAATCTTGTATTTCGGCTCGAATGTTGCTCTGATCTCGGCCTCGATTTCCTCAGGCGTAGGCGGAGGAGGCGGAGGAGGCGGAGGAGCAGGAGGCGGTGGCGGCGGGGGCTCTTCGGCTTTGCAGCCCGAGAACACGATCAAGCATACTCCCGCCAGAAGCGTCAGAAGAAGCAATCGTTTCATGCTCTATTCTCCACAGACGTACCATGCAGACTTGCAGTAAACAGATTATACTTGACAGCATCAGAAAGTACAAACTGGCCAATCACTTGTGAGCGAGCACGCTGCAGGAGGAACGTTAACGCATGTCTTCTGAAGAGACGAGGCCTTTCGAGCGCGTCGCGCGGTACTACGAGGTTCTCGCCAATGCCCGGAAACGCTTGGAACGGGAGAGCCCGCTCCTGAGCGAGGTTTTTGAGCGTGCCCCGGGCGAGCGAGTGCTGGACCTCGCGTGCGGGACGGGGCTGCATGCATTTTGGTTCGCTCAGCAGGGCGCGAGTGTTACCGCCACCGATTTGAGCGAAGGAATGATCGCCTATGCGCGAAGCCACCGGGCTCATGAACGCGTTGACTACCGGGCCGGCGATATGCGCACGCCGCCCGCCGGCACGTGGGATCTCGCCATCTGCATGGGCAATTCCCTTTCCCTGCTCATCGCGGAGGCCGACCTCCGCCGGGTATTCTCGCGTGTGGGAGAGCGGCTGTCGCGGAGCGGACTGTTCCTTTTCCAGGTGCTGAATTATGGCCGTCCCGATGCGCGCCAGCCCCGGCACCGAGTCGAGGACGCTTTGCTCCCCGAAGGAAAGCTGGTCGCCGTCAAGAACCTTGTTCCCGTCGGGAACTACACACTGCTCGCACTGAACTTCTTTGTGGAGGAAGAACAGGGACGGTTCCAGTCCGCCGTGGACACGGCCGTCTTGAGACATTGGTCACAAGACGAGTTGATAGCGCTTGCACGGGAAAGCGCGCTGGAGACGGAGGGCCTTTACGGAGGGTTCCGCGGCGAACCGTTCGAGACGTCGGTCTCGCCGGACCTCATCGTCCTGCTAAGAAAGGTCTGAGAGGGCTGGGGACGCAGGATTCTCGAGCATTCGTGGTAGACTAAAGATATGGAGAAAACTGTACGTGTATTCCGAACGCATGGCGAAGCCGAGAGGGCAGATCGCGAGTATATTCGCTCCCTGACGCCGCAGCAGCGGCTGGATCTGTTGGTTGAACTGGTTGAAAGGGGCAACCATGGCGCTACATCCCGACTTGCGCGCGTTTATCGAGTTGTTAAACTCCCACGGCGTTGACTATGTGGTTGTTGGCGCGCACGCCATGGCCTATCACGGCTGCCCGCGCTACACGGGGGATATCGACCTCTTTCTGCGGGTTTCTGACGAGAACGCGCAGCGCATGGAACGGGTCATATGTGCTTTCGGGTTCAAAGACACGGGACTCAGCGCCCGGGACTTCAGCGAGGAACACCAGATCATCCAGCTCGGCTTTCCGCCGAACCGCATCGACCTGCTAACGACATTGACCGGGGTTCCGTTCGATGACGCGTGGTCTGGGGCCGTCAGCGCACGATTGGAGGGGCTCCCCGTCAGGATACTGAGCCGGGAACATCTGATTGTGAACAAGAAGGCGCTCGGCAGAGCCAAGGACTTGGCCGACCTCGAGTGGCTCGGGGGCGAATAGCAAGGGGGACATCTGGCCTCCCCTCCGGCAAACAAGAACGGCCGCAGGAGAAATCCCGCGGCCGCCGTGGAAATCTTGGATCACGCGTTGATTATCAACCGTAAGGGTCGTTGGTGCCTGACAGCAGGTCCATCATGGCCACCCAGGAAGCACAGATTGGGAATTCGCCGGGGTACCGGATGAATTCCACGTGGCCATCCATATACAGGCAGTTGCCGCCCACGCGACGGCACATCCGTCAAGTTTGTGGCTGCGTTTCGGGGATGGCGGATACAACAGAAGGCTGGCGCTCGGGCACACCGCGTAAGTAGGGAAAAGCGGCGCGCGCCACATCAGACTCGCGCCGATTGCACGCACCGTATCAGATGAGACCGATGTGCCTTCCCGCGCCTTTCGTGTGACTGCGCCGCTCTTCAACTCCCGTACATCCACCCACGCAGCCCGATACCTCCTGCATGGGCCTTCATCCACTTACATTTTACGGTGAACCGTCGAGTTTGTCCACTCATTTCGGGTAGATTCAGGGATTTCTCTCGCGGCAAGCGGTTTATTCGCGGAATTCTAGTTAGGATACGAGGGGGGAGGTAGTTTAACATGAGGGACAGTAATGGGTTGAGTGGCGTTCCCGGCTCATTTTGCTGCCGCGCCGACCTTGTTTTCGGCTGTGCGTTCCAGTACAACAATTGCGGAACGTCTTCCAACAAACACGCAGGCTGCGTGCCCATAGGGGAATTCCCATGACAGCGTTTCTTGTGCCCTTCGCAATCGTGGTGGCTTCGGCGGCTGCCGTTAATGGCCCGACCGTCATTGTCGACGTGGACGTGAACGACGAGGTGTATGGCCGGCCGCAACCGATGACCGAAGCCGATGTGGACTCCCTGGTGGGGCGCCTGCAGGATGGCGGGTGCGAGGTTCTCCTTATTCGCACGGGGTATCTTGGCGTGTTGCCGTACCGCACGGAACTGAGCTACCCCATGCAATTTGATGAGGATCACGCCCGTCTCCATCAGTCTCCGGTGCTCGGCGACGTGGAGGGCTACATTGCGAACCGCAAGGAGGTCATCGAGCGGTACCGGGCCTTTCTTGAGGCGTGCAATCCGCCCGAAGCCTTCATCAACGCTGCTCACAAACGCGGCATGAAGGCCATTGTCTGGATTGATATGTACGACAACTTCTATCCCGGGTACCGGTCGAAATTTCTCGAAGATAACCCTCACTGCGTGTGGACTGCCCGCGACGGCAAGCTGCGGTTCCCGGGCCTGATCAGCTATGCCTTCCCCGAAGCGCGCGCGTTCTGCGTGTCCCAGGCGAAAGAGTTGTTGGCTCTCGGGGCCGATGGCATTCATTGTTCGACCAGCGCCCATTGCCGCCACATGCCCAATTCGCACAAGACCGATTTCTACGGTTACGAACAGCCCGTGGCGGACGCATTCAAAGCCCGCTACGGCGTCGATATCCGCGCCGCCGGCGATTTCGACAAGGAGTCCTGGCACGACATCAAAGGCGAGTTTGTCGTTCAGCTCTACCGGGAGCTCGCTGAGGTCTGCCACGCGCAAGGCAAGGAACTCTGGATTGGCCTCCAACTTGGCCGCTACACTCAGTTCACGGTTGACCCGCATTTTGGCACCTACGATGTCGTGCGATACTCGAATCATTGGAGAACCTTGGTAGACGAGGGTATCGCGGACGCGTTCATACTCGGCGACTACGAGATCGCGGCGAATCCCGAGGCCTCTTATTGGTCGCTCAAAACGGATATCCAGCGCGCCGAGGGCCAGGACCTGTTTCAATGGGCGGCTGCCCACTACCGCGAATATTGCGCCGGCAAGACGAAGTTATACTTGTTTTCGGAATGGCTTCCGGGAGAGGCTGATGCGCTGGAACAACGCATGAGCGAGTGGGCCGGGCGCGTGCTTCAAAACGGGTTCGACGGCATCGACGTGCACGAAGCATGGAATTTCGAAGGGCCTGCCGAAAAGATGAGCGTGCTGAAACGGTTTTCCAATACCCTCAAGGGACGAACCGAGTAGGACCAAGACTGGGGAGGTCTGGCATGGCTACTGCAACGTTATTCCGCGAGAACAGGACCATTATTTCGGGCTCAGGCACATGCCTGTTCATGCTCGTATCACTTCTGTCTGCCGCGGCCCCGTCCGGCGGGGCGGTTTACGATGTGCGCGAGTATGGTGCGACCGGCGACGGCGCGACGCTCGACACGGCAGCCCTGCAGAAGGCCATCGACTCATGCCACGAAAATGGCGGGGGCGCGGTGTATTTCGCTCCCGGACGTTATCTTTGCGGGACGCTGTTCCTGAAGAGCCACGTGCGGTTATACGTGGATGCGGGCGCGGTGCTTTTGGGCAGCACCAATCTGGAGGACTACCCCGAGACGGTCCAGGGATTCCGGTCGTTTACCGACAGGTACAGCACCCGCAGCCTCATCTACGCCGAAAAGGCCGAGAATACTGGCATGGAAGGTCCCGGCGCGATCGACGGGCAGGGCGGGGCGTTCGACGGAGAGTACAAGGTCCGGCCTTACCTGATCCGCATCGTCTCGTGCAAAAGCGTCCGCATGAACGGAGTCACCCTCCGGGACAGTCCCATGTGGACCGTCCACTTCCTCGATTGCGACGGGGTGGCTGTTGACGGGGTTACGATCCGCACGCGGGTGAACAAGAACAACGACGGCCTCGATATCGACTGCAGCGAGAACGTGCGGATCAGCAACTGCGACATCTGGAGCGGCGACGATGCCATCGTACTCAAGAGCACCGCGTTTCGTCCCACGAAAAACGTCGCCATCACGAATTGCCTCCTCAGCAGCAACTGCAACGCACTCAAGATGGGCACGGAATCCAACGGGGGGTTCCAGCAGATTGCCATCAGCAACTGCGTGGTCTACGACAACGGCCTCGCAGGCGTGGCTCTGGAGATTGTCGACGGGGGGACGATGGACGGCGTGGTCGTGTCCAATCTGGCTATGAAGAACGTAGGGTGCCCGCTGTTCATCCGGCTGGGCAATCGCGCACGCCCTCCCGTGGACGGTATGGACGCGCCTGGCGTGGGCGTTTTGCGCAACGTGACCGTCAGCGGTATCGAGGCGTCGGGCGCAGGTCCAGTGGGCTGCTCCATCACCGGTATTCCTGGCCACTTCGTGGAGAATGTTACGCTCAGCAACCTGCGCTTTTCATTCGCCGGCGGCGAACACGCCCGCGAGGATATCTACGCTGTTCCTGAAAATGAAGACAAGTACCCCGAGCACTCGATGTTCGGGAAACTGCCCGCTTACGGTTTCTTCGTGCGCCATGTGCGCAACTTACGCATGGACAACGTCGAGGTGGCCTGGGAGCAGCCCGACGGCCGGCCCGCCATGGTCTGCGACGACGTCGAGGGATTCGACATCGATGGTTTTGACGGCATGGCATCGCCCGAGCAGAAAATGCTTATCGGGTTCCGAAATGTCCGCAACGCTTTTATCCGCGGGTGCATACCCGGCGAAAACGTGAGCACCTTTTTGCGGGTTGACGGTTCCGGAAGTCGAAACGTCGTTCTCGAGGCCAACGCCATCCCGGAAGGTGTGACGCCCATGGAGGGCGCCTCCGAAGACTAGGTCCGGGAACTGGTGCGCATGGTGTTCCATGTTCCCCGAAGTGGCGGGGCAGTCGGGAGAGCAGCGGCGTCAGGTAGGTTCACTTTTCACGGCGGGATACTCGAGGCGTGTAGCGTAGTTGCGTCCTCTGCGGCGGGAAGCGCTTGACAAGCCCTTTCTTATTTGGCAGAATTGCCAACTAATCAGGAGGCTGTCATGGACGCGAAAACGCAGGCACGGTATGAGGCTCGGGCGAAGGTCATCAAGGCCATGGCCCATCCCACCCGGCTGTTTATGGTTGATCAACTCGCGAAGGGCGAGAAATGCGTCTGCGAATTGACGGAGATGGTCGGCGCTGACATCTCGACCGTGTCGAAGCATCTCTCGCTGCTCAAGAACGCGGGCATTGTACAGGACGAAAAGCGTGGCTTGATGGTGTTCTACGCCCTGCGGACACCCTGCGTGCTGAAAGTGTTCGCGTGCATTGAGGGAGTCATGAGAGAGAAGGCGGCGGAGGCGTTGGCGGCCATCGAGTCGTAGTGTCACGGTGACGGGGACCGAAGGGTCCCCCTTTTGTTGCCCGCCTACTTGGTTATTTGGTGAGAAGGGACAAAGTTATGACCGATTGGAAGCAGGAATGGAAGCCGTTGGCCGTGCTGGTTGTCGGGTTTCTGGTGTGCTTTTTCCTGCCGGTGGGCTGGGCGCGGTTCGACAACGCGGTGATGGAGGGGCTGCACCTGGTGAAGTGGTACGCACGCGAGCACGTGCTGCTGTGCCTTATCCCGGCGTTTCTGATCGCGGGGGCCATCGCGGTATTCGTCAACCAGGCGTCGGTCATGAAATACCTGGGTGCCAGCGCGCCGAAGGTCCTGGCATATGGCGTCGCTTCGGTTTCGGGCACGATCCTCGCCGTGTGCTCGTGCACGGTGCTGCCGCTGTTCGCGGGCATTTACCGGATGGGCGCGGGGCTGGGTCCGGCAACGGCATTCTTGTACTCGGGTCCGGCCATTAATGTTTTGGCTATCGTGCTTACGGCCCGCGTGCTCGGACTCGAGCTGGGGGTCGCCCGCGCGGTCGGGGCTGTCGCGTTCAGCGTGATCATCGGACTTGCGATGCACCTGATCTTCCGGAAGGAGGAGTTGGCGAAGGCGAAGGCGGCCGCCGCCATGCCTGTTCCGGAAACCAGCCGCCCCCTCTGGCAGAACGGCGTCTATTTCGCTTCGCTGGCGGGGGTGCTGGTGTTTGCGAACTGGGGCGCGCCGGACACGCCTGGCGGGTTCTGGTACGCGGTCTACGCCAATAAGTGGCTGTTGACGGGCCTTTCGGCGGCCGTTCTGGCGGCTGCCCTGGCGCTGTGGTTCGGCGTGCGCTGGTGGAAGCTGACGGTTCTCGCGGCCATCGTGATTCCGGCGGCGTTCTTCGCTCCCGGCGGCCCGCTGGCGCCCTTCTCGCTCGGCTTATTCGGGCTGGTGATTATCGCGCACACGGAATCGGCGGAAATGCAGTCCTGGCTTGAGCAGACCTGGACTTTTGCGAAGCAGATTCTGCCTCTGTTGCTGGCGGGGGTGCTGGTGGCCGGGCTGTTATTGGGACGGCCCGGTGAGGAGGGTCTGATCCCCTCCGCCTATGTCTCGCGCCTGGTCGGCGGCAACTCGCTGTGGTCAAACCTGTTCGCCGCCGTGATTGGCGCGTTCATGTACTTCGCGACCCTGACCGAGGTGCCGATTCTCCAGGGATTGATCGGAAGCGGGATGGGCAAGGGTCCGGCTCTCGCTTTGTTGTTGGCGGGTCCGGCCCTCAGTTTGCCCAGCATGCTCGTGCTCCGCAGCGTGTTGGGGACGAAAAAGACCGTTGTATATGTGTTGCTCGTCATCGTGATGGCGACCGTGACGGGGATGCTCTTCGGCGCAATTATGGGCGCTTGACGCCCTGGATAGAAAGGAAGAAGTCATGAAGAGACTGCAGATACTGGGGCCGGGATGTTTCAAATGCCAGAAGTTGGCCGAGGCCGCTGAAGCCGCTGCTCGCGAGCTGGGCGTTGAATATGAATTGGAGAAAGTGAAGGAGATTGACAAGATTATGGCGTTCGGGGTGATGATGACGCCGGCGCTGGTTGTCGATGGGGAGGTGAAAGTTTCGGGCAAGGTGCCGACGGTCGAGGAAATCAAGAAGATGCTGCAATAGAGGGGAGCGCCTTGGAGGGTTTGAGTATGGCCGAGCAGAATACATGCAGTTGCGGGAAAGTCCAGTACAACATGGCCTTTGCGTGTTCCGGCGCCGCCGATGTCGGGGCGATCGCCGATCAGGCCGCCCGCGCGTTGGCGCGCGAGAAAACGGCGTTCATGTGTTGCACTGCCGCCATCGCGGCGGAGATTCCGGACATCCTGGAAAAGGCAGCGCTTGCCAACCGGCTGGTCGTTATTGACGGTTGCGACAAGGCCTGTGCCAAGCAGATTATGGATAAGGGCGGATTCAACGATCTCGCTCACGTCGAACTCGGGTCCCTGGGTATGGAAAAAGGCAAAACGCCTCCCACCGAGGAAAACGTGGGCAAGGCGTTGGCTGCCGCGCGTGAAGCGCTCACTGGAAATTCCGGTTGAGACCGTCAACTTGGGAAGGAGGGCACTGGCATGTCTGGAGAAATTGGCCGCAGAGCGTTGATGGGAGCCGCGGGTGCGGCCGTGGTTGCGGGCACGTTGGGCAAGGGAGCGTTTGCACAAGAGTCACCCTCGGTCAAGAAAGTCATTGCGGTAAGCACCAGTTTGCGGGCAGGAAAGACGACCGCCGCCGGGCTGACCCTGTGCCTGGAGGCGGCCAAGGAGCAAGATCCCTCGCTCGAGACCGAATTGATCGAGTTGTCTGGGTTGAACATCCCGCCTCAAGTGGCTGGAGGGCTGCCTTTGAAGGAAGGCGAGACCGACGATTTTCCCGCCATCGCTGAGAAACTGTGCGACCCCGCCGTCGTCGGCATCCTTGTCGGTTCGCCCGTCTACTTCAACAACATGAGCGCGTTGTGCAAGGCCTTCATCGACCGGTGCATCGCGTTTCGCAAGAACGGGTTCGAGTTGCGCAACAAGGTCTTCGGAGCGCTGGCCGTCGGCGGCGCGCGCAACGGCGGACAGGAACTCACCGTCAGTTCAATCCATGCTGGGTTCCTGGGCCAGGACCTGATTGTCGTCGGGGACGGGAAACCCTCGGGCCGCATTGGCGCGACCCTCTGGAACCAGAATGATTCGATCGCCGGGGACGAGTTTGGAGTGGGCACCGCGAGAGGCCTCGGCCGCCGCGTCGCCGAACTCGCTGGATTGATAAATCGTTGACGGACAGGAGCACAACGGCGTACACGACGAGCGCGCTTCGCCGCCGAATAGGGAGGTTCTTTGATGAAGTCCATGCACAAGATCCTTATTGTCGTTTTGTTGGGCGCCGCGATTGCCGGCGCGTTGGTGTTGAAGGCGCGTGATACCGCTCCGAATGACGCTGACGGCCCTGAGAAGGGCGCTTCTGGCCCCGTGAACGCGCAAGCGCCGGGAGAGACTGTTGAAGCGGCGTCTCCAAAGCCGGCGGCCGCACCTGCGAAGAGCCTTCCCAGACTGGTTGATTTGGGCGCGAAAGAGTGTATTCCCTGCAAGATGATGGCCCCCATACTCGAGGAGTTGAAGAAAGAATATGCGGGGAAAATGGAGGTCCTGTTCATCGACGTCCGCGAGAATCCTGAGGCGGGCGAGGAATACGGGATTCAACTCATCCCGACGCAGATTCTATTTGACGCCTCGGGAAAGGAACTATTCCGTCACGTTGGTTTCTTTGCGAAGGATGACATTCTCGCCGCGTGGAAAGAACTGGGCTTTGATTTCGGAGCCGTGTCTGAGGAAACGCCCGCATTCAGCCGTTGGGCCCCGACGCAGACGGATGACAGGCCGCGTGAGACCATCTGCTATCTTTGCGACGGGGACATCCATGAAAAGACCAGGACGGTCATGAAAACACCCGCCGGAGATGTCGCGTTCTGTTCGCCCCACTGCTACATCATCACTTTCGCGAGCCTCACCGACGCGAACAAGTCGCATCAAAATGCGGCGGTGACGGATTGGGCCGCGGGCGAGCTGATTCCCGTGACCGAAGCTCTCTATCTCTATGGCATAGAGCCAAATGGCCGGCCAACGGTGAAGGCGTTCGTGGACAATAGCGCCGCAGAGGCAGAACAAACCCAATCCGGGGGCAGTGTTTTGGCGTGGGACCAGTTGGAAACGAAAGAAACGGCTACCCGGTGCGGGTTCTGTGACCGGCCGGTCTACCCGGAGGACGCCTCTATCGTCCGCGTAGATGGCATGCAGACGTGGGGATGTTGCGTGATGTGTGCATTGGGTGTGGCGGCACGCACGGGCAAGGATATCGAAGTGGAGGCTAAAGACGCGCTCACCGGAGAGCCCGTGACAGTCAAGACCTTCGAGGGTCATGTCGCGGAACTCGAACCAGCTACGGCCGTTGCCTGGGCCGGCGCCAAAAAAAGACGCCGAAGGAAAGGTTGTGTCCACAGGCTGCTTCAAGCAAGCCTTCTTCAGGAGCGAGCCGAATCTGCGGAAATGGGTCGATGAACATGCCACCGCGACCGGGCACCAAGTAACTATCGAGCAAGCCCTTTCTGCAAAGATGAAGATGACTCCTGAACAAATCACCAAAGCGTGCAAGATCGGTGAGTGCGTGCCCAAGTAAGAGGTGGAAGCAGCGGGATCCGAATCGTGATGCAGGGATTATTCACAGCGTTGACGCACAGTGTCGAGGGAAGCGCGGCGATCGCTATTGGCGCATCCATTCTCTGGGGCATTCTCAGCATTCTCCTTAGCCCCTGCCATCTCGCCAGCATCCCATTGATCGTGGGGTTCATCGACAGCCAGGGCCGGACTTCCGCCCTGCGGGCGTTCCTCATATCGCTGCTTTTTTCGGTAGGCATTCTAATCACCATTGGCCTGATAGGCGTTATTACGGCCGCGGCCGGGCGGATGATGGGCGATGTGGGCCGGTATGGGAATTACTTCGTCGCGGCCATCTTCTTTCTGGTGGGACTTCACCTGCTCGACGTGATCCCCATGCCTTGGTCTGGACCGGGCAGTATCAACATGAAGCGGCGCGGCCCTGTTGCAGCTTTTGTCCTCGGGCTGGTGTTCGGCATCGCGCTCGGACCCTGCACCTTCGCCTATATGGCCCCCATGCTCGGCGTGACGTTCAAACTGGCCGCAACCAACCTTGCCTATGGAGTGCTGCTCCTGCTGGCGTACGGCGTGGGCCATTGTTCCGTCATCGTTTTCGCGGGCACGTTTACCGAAGTCATACAGAAATACCTCAACTGGAACGAGAAGTCGCGTGGGACGGTGATGTTGAAACGATGTTGTGGTGCCCTCGTACTGATAGCCGGGCTATATATGGTCTATAACGCTTCGTAAGCGAAGCATGGATTTGCACCCGTGTGTAGCCCCGCGGGAAAGCTAGCGCATGTGTAATTATACCGGAGTTCTTGTAGAACAGTTGTCCGAGGCTTTAGGAGAGGAAACGACGTGATGAGCAATGAAGAAAGAATCCGTGAGAGGGTTAGAACAGGCTACGCTTCTATCGCTAGAGGGGACGGCTCGTGCTGTGGGCCGGCGCAGACCTGTTGTGGCGGCGGGGGCGGCGAGGCCGCCCAGCTGGCTCAGGCTATTGGCTACGACGCTGAAGAGCTGGCGGAACTGCCGGAGGGCGCTAATATGGGCCTTTCCTGCGGGAATCCTATCGCTTTGGCCACGTTGAAACCCGGCGAAACCGTCGTCGACCTTGGCAGCGGCGGCGGGTTCGACGTATTCATGGCAGGACGTAAGCTGGGTCCCGAGGGACGCGCCATCGGCGTCGACATGACCGCCGAGATGGTGGCGAAGGCGCGCCGAAATGCTGAAGAATACCGCGCACGCACGGGCCTCGATAACATCGAGTTCAGGCTTGGCGAGATCGAGCACCTGCCGCTGGCCGACAACTCCGCGGACGTGGTGATCTCGAATTGTGTCATCAACCTGTCGCCGGACAAGGGCCAGGTCTGGCGCGAAATCGCTCGCGTGCTGAAACCCGGCGGCCGCGCGGCCGTATCCGATTTGGCGTTGCTGAAACCTCTGCCTCAAGAGATGCGCGAGATGGTTGAAGCGCTCGTGGGCTGCATCGCGGGCGCGGTTCTGGTGAAGGAAACTGAGCGGATGGCGAAAGAAGCGGGGCTTGTGGAAATCGAGCTTGTGGAAAAGCGGGGGTATGTTGAGAAGATGACGGATTGGAATGACCCTCTGTACCGGAAGATTATAGAGAACCTGCCTGCAGGGACGCGTATGAATGAATTTGTTACCAGCCTGTACGTGACGGGAAAAAAGCCATCGGCACAGTGAGAATACGCAAAAAGAGGGCGAACACATGGAACACGGCGTGGCCAAGAAACTTTCGTTTCTGGACAGGTACTTGACGCTTTGGATCTTCCTGGGTATGGCCATTGGCGTCACGACAGGCTATCTGGTTCCCGGGGTTGAGGCGCTTATCCATCGCTTTCAAGTTGGCACAACGAACATTCCCATTGCCATCGGTCTCATTCTCATGATGTACCCGCCGCTCGCCAAGGTGCGCTATGAGGACCTTGGCGATGTCTTCCGGAACTATCGCGTATTGGGATTGAGCCTTGTCCAGAACTGGATAGTAGGCCCAATCCTGATGTTCGTGCTCGCCACTGTCTTTCTGCGCGACAAGCCGGAATACATGGTTGGACTCATCATGATCGGGCTCGCACGCTGTATCGCGATGGTCATCGTTTGGAACGAGCTTGCCAAAGGTGACACCGAGTACTGCGCCGGGCTTGTGGCCTTCAACAGCGTGTTTCAGGTCTTGTTCTTCAGTGTGTACGCGTGGGTATTCATTACGATTTTGCCGCCGAAGTTCGGACTTCAGGGCGTGGCGGTCGACGTTACGATTGGCCAAATCGCCAAGACCGTGTTTATCTACCTCGGCATTCCGTTCCTTGCGGGGATATTGACGCGGCTTGTTCTCGTCAATGCCAAGGGGAAGGAATGGTACCACGGCAAATTCATCCCGAAGATCAGTCCGATCACGCTCATTGCCCTGTTATTCACCATCGTCATCATGTTCAGCCTGAAGGGCAACCTGATCGTGCAAATTCCTCTGGACGTGGTCCGAATCGCCATCCCATTACTGATTTACTTCATTGTCATGTTTCTGGCAAGTTTCTTCATGAGTAAGAAGGTGGGCGCAAACTATCCCCAAAGCGCAACGTTAGCCTTCACAGCCGCCAGCAATAACTTCGAGCTAGCCATCGCCGTTGCTGTTGCCGTCTTTGGCATAAATTCCGGCGCGGCCTTTGCGGCGGTTATCGGGCCGCTGGTAGAAGTGCCGGTTCTTATCGGGCTGGTTAATGTTGCCCTTTATTTTCGGCGCAGCTATTTCACGGAAGCCACCGCACCACCCGCTGGGCCGGACTGAAAGACCCTTCACGGGCTATCAAGAGACAGTGAGTCAGCGGACGAGATGGCCATTGACGAAACCAGAAGAGGCGGATAGGATAGCCGCGTGAAGAGCCTCTAATACGTTCAGGTCGCTCCGAAAAGAAAGCCCTGGGGTGGTACTATGAGCCCGCTTCGGCACGTGATTCCGCGGGGGGAGGGGGAATGGCCGTGAATCGCGTTCGGCAGCTTATCGGTGCGTGTGTTGTCATGCTGAGCCTTGCTTCCCCGACAATACCGTCCGCGGCCGCTCAGGTCGAGGTGGTCGTGTCCGGGGAGTGCGCTCCGCTCGAGAAGTTCGCCGCGGAGGAACTCCAGCGTTGCCTGGGGCGTTTGTTCAGTATGTCTCCGGCCGTCGTTGCGGCGCCCAGTGAGAATGGGGATTTCCTGTTCTTTGTTGGCACGAGGGAGCATGCGGGCGGATTCCCGGGGGCGGCCTTGCCCGTGCCTCTGACCGGACAAGGGTTCTTGTTGCGCCGCACGCCATGGAAACAGGGAACGCCGTCTATGACCATCGTCGGCGGGAGTCCCGTGGCGGTTCTGTGGGGGGTCTACGAGTTGGGCGAGCGGTACGGCGTGCGCTACCTGCTTGACGGCGACGTCTACCCTGAGCCGCGCGAGGAAATCTATCTGCCGGAGATCGACCAGGTGTTCGAGCCGGTGTTCCGCGTGCGAATGTGGAAAACCATGGGCGACTTCGCGTTCGGTATGGAAGGCTGGAGTATGGCCCAATACCGCCCGTTCATCGATCAACTGGCCAAGCTCAAATTCAACCGGATCAGGGTGAGCAGCGGTCCTTCACAGCCTTTCCTCGGCTTGAAAGTCGAGGGCGTGACCCAACAGACAGCCACCCTCTGGTACGGCGCCCGCTTCCCCATCACCGAAGACATGCCGGGCCGCGCGCTCTTTGGAAACGAGACCGAGTTCTGGAACCCTGATTTGCCGTTGCCCGAAGCCGGCGCCGAAGCGCTGATCGCCGCGGGAGAGAAACACTGCCACGAGCTCATTGCCTATGCCCATAGCCGCGGCATTGAATCCAGTTTCGTGGGTTCCATTACGGACTTTCCGAAGGAATTCGCGGCAGTCCTGCCTGAAACGGAAGTCGTTCAGCAACTGGGTCAACTCACCGTAAGCCCCGGTCCTTCCGTAAGACCCGACAACCCGGACCTGCTGCGTGTGGCGGGCTCCGTGCTCCGGACGCTTTTGAGTACTTACAACGAAGTGGATTCGTACGGCTTCCCAGCCGGTACGGAATGGCCGAGCTGGATCGACCTCTACACCTGGGCGTGGCAGGAGCTCGATGCGCGCTACCGCATCGGTGAAGTTACCACGCTCGACGCCGTTCTGGAAGACGCCTCCCGCCGCGTCAATTTCACCGGGGGGCCCGACCGGGCAGTCAGGCAGGTCAAGGGCGACCTCGCGGGGTTGTGTTTCCTGGATCGTCTGAGGACGGACGTCGTGCCCGTATCCGCGAAACCCGGCGCGCGGTTCGTGTATTACGAGGTTGCCGAGGAGCTTTTCCCCATTCTTCCCCGGGTGATGCCCGGCGATACCGAGCTCCTGATCGTTCTCGACTATACGCCGACCCGTGTGTTGCGCCGGCGTGAAGCTTTCGACAGAATCCCGGCCGGCGAAGTCCCCACGATCCTCGCGCTGACGCTTCAAGACGACGGTGTCGGGGTGCCACCGCAATTGACGACCGGTTCGCTCCACGAGCTCGTTCGCGAAATGCGTGATCACGGGCTGGCCGGTTTCTGTACCCGGCAATGGATGATCAGCGACCTCGATCCGGCTGTTGCCTACCTGACAAAGGCTGCCTGGGACCCGGCAACGACGCCCGACTCGGCGTACAGGGACTTTATTCGCGCGGTATGCAGCGAAGAAGCCGTCGAGCCCATGCTTCAGGCTTTCAGCAGAATCGAGGCAGCCACCGCCGCCCTGGAGGATCACGGGCTGGGCATCGGGTTCCCCGTGCCCACCATGATCATGCGGCACTGGTCCGCGGGACCGTTCCCCGAAGAACTCGCCAAGGACCGGGAGGACTACCGGGCGGCCTTGGAGTTAGTGCGGCAGGCGCCGCGTTCGGAGCGGAAAGAGGCCCAGTCCTACGTCGACTACTGGAATGGCCGGCTCGAATTTGCCGTGGGCTTTTTCGATACGATCGAAACGGTTATGAAAGCGGCTACGGCCGAAGCTGCGGCCAGGGAAGCGCAACAACAGACCGATTCGCAGAAGTACAAGGCACAGCTTGCCGAAGCAGCGGATTATGCGGAGGCGGCCCGCACGGTCGCTTTTAAGGCCATCGATACCCTGGCAAAAGTCGCCAGAAACCAGTCAGACCGCGGCGCGGTGGCAACCATGGCCGAATACATCTACCGCCCCCTGAAAAACAAAGCGCAAGAATTGCGGACCCAGTACGACGGGGCGCCGAAGCCACAATGAGCCCCGCGAAGCCCCATGACCGGCGCGTGATACGGCCATGCTTCCACGGGTTGGACTCCGTCACGCGGCAGGTGTAAGAATGGGGGGGCGAGAGCGGTCTGGGCTGCACCTGCGGGCCGGAAGAGGTGAGGCTCGTTTCCCTGTCGCAAAACGCGAGGAGGTGTGGATGGCGTACTGTCTGGAGCCGAACGAGAATCCCGCGGACGGTTTGAAGCGTATCGCGCTGGAGCAACTCGACCAGGCGCTCGAGAACGCCAGTAATCCGGCCATGGACCGAGACGAAGCGATTCACGATGTGCGGAAGCGAATGAAGAAGCTTCGTGCAGTTCTGCGCATGGCCCGTGATGAGCTTGGAGAGAAGGTCTACAAGAGCGAGAACGCCTGTTACCGCGAAGCCGCGAAACGTCTCGCGGGGCTGCGTGAGGTGGCCGTACAAGTGGCTACGGTAGAAAACCTCAAGTCTTATTTCTCCGGCCAAACCGGCGTGGATGCGTTTGATCCTTTGCTCGCCAACCTTCAGGAGCAAGTGGACGCCGTTCACGGGGATGACCCGGAGCGGAAGAGCGCCCTGGCTGACGTGGCTGACTTGTTGCGCGCGGCACGCGGCCGGGCGAAAGACTGGCCAATCAAGGCGCGCAATTTTTCCGCTATGGCCAAGGGGGTTCGCGGGGTGTATCGCAGGGGACGCAAGGGGCTTCGCACGGTCACGAAGGCCGCAAGCGATAACAACTTCCACGAATGGCGCAAGAGCGCAAAGTACTTGTGGTATCACGCGCGTATTCTCGAGGCTTCATGGCCCGCAATGATGAGTGCGCTTGTGGCGGAGCTGGACATTCTCGGCGACGCGTTGGGCGCGGATCACGACTTGGCCGATTTGCGGGCAACGCTTTCCGGGAATCCTGAGCTGTCTGGAGGCGCGCCAGAACTCCAAACGGTGATGGGTTTTGTTTCACTCCGCCAGGATGAACTCCGCAGTGCTGCGCTGGCTCTGGGGAAGCGTATTTACGCTGAAAAACCGGCGGCTTTCGCGGACCGTCTGGAGGTCTATTGGTATATAGCGCGTGCTTCTACTCCAGGGTGATGGGGAACCGCTCGCGCAGGCCCGAGTCTCTTTGCGGGTTACATCCGCGCGTCCTTAGCGCCAGGGAATGTAGAAGTCGTGGCGCCCGATGCCGGGATGTAGCAGCTCTGCATGTAGTCAATCACCATCCGTGCGGCGCTGAATCGCCACGGGAGAGTCCGGAGTGCGTGTTTTTGCCGGGCAATCCATTCATTGGGAATGCCATCGCTGTCGCGGGCGTAAAACAGGGGGGCCACTTCGTTTTCAAGGCATGAGAACAGGGCTTCGCGGTCGTGTTCGTCCTGGCGGTCGGGGTCGCTGTATTCTTCGCCCGCGCCGATGGCAAATCCGTTAAACCCGTCGTAGGCCTCGGCCCACCAGCCATCGAGCACCGAGAGATTGAGCCCGCCATTCAATACCACCTTCTGACCGCTGGTACCGCACGCTTCGCGGGGCCGTCTGGGATTGTTGAGCCAAACGTCTACGCCTTGGACAAGGTGGCGGTTCACATTGATGTCGTGGTCTTCGATGTACACGATTTTGCCCTTGAACTGGGGCATTTGCGTTACGTCGTAGACGTGCTTGATCAGCCCCTTCCCGTTTTCGTCGTTGGGGTGCGCTTTCCCTGCGAGAATGAATTGCACGGGCCGTTCCTTGTGGTTCACGAGCCGTTCAAGCCGCTGGAGATCGCCGAAGATCAACGTTGCCCGCTTATAAGCGGCGAAACGGCGGGCAAAACCAATCGTGAGAACATTGTGGTCTAGACACTTCTTGGGGTCCAGTTCGGCGGCAGCTTGTCCGGCGCGCCGTGATGTCTGGTGGCAGAGGCAGCGGCGGACGTAATCGACCAGGTTGTTTTTCAAGATCTGATGTTGTTCCCAGAATTCAACGTTGTCGATACTCTCGATGTTGGCCCAGATGTCAATCTGATGTGCGCGTTCGGCCCAGTCTTCGCCGTGATAGCGGCTGTAGAGCCGCGCCATGGGCATGGCCAGCCACGTGGTTGTGTGCACACCGTTTGTGATGTGATAGATGGGAATCTCCTCAGGTGTGCGTGACGGCCAAAGCTCTTGCCACATCCGGCGGCTTACCCGCTCGTGAATGGCGGAGACCGCATTGCGGAATCGCGCCATTTTCAGCCCCAGTACCGTCATGCAGAACGGTTCGTTGTCGTCTTGGGGATTGACTCTTCCAAGCGCGAGCAGGTCCTTCTCTGACATTCTCAAGCGTTTGCGCTCTGGATTCACTATGCTCAGGAAGAGGTCGGCTGGAAATCGATCATGCCCCGCTTCTACGGGGGTATGAGTGGTGAAGACCGTCCGGTTGGCGACCCGGTCCTTGACCTCGTCAAACGAGCGGAGCTCATGTTCGATTATCTGCCGCGCAGCCTCGAGGGTGGCGAACGCGCTGTGGCCTTCATTCATGTGGATCACGCTCGGGCGGATCCCGAGAGCTTCGAGCGCCCGCATTCCCCCGATGCCCAGGATGAGTTCTTGCCGGAGGCGTGTGTACGCGTCGCCGCCATACAACTGGCCGGTGAGGCCGCGGTCTTCCTCCGAATTCTCTTCGACGTTGGTATCCAGCAACAGCAGCGTGCATCGGCCGACTTCGGCGCGCCAGACTCGTGCCCAGGTCTTTCGGTTGCCATTTTCGACCGCTACCCGCAACGGCTGGTTCTGTGCGCTTCTGGCCACGTCGAGTGGCAGATTCTCGACCTCGGCCTCAAGATAATCCTCGCGCTGCCACCCCTCGTTGTCGAGCCGCTGCTTGAAGTAACCATAAGCGTAATACAAGCCAATGCCCACGAGTGGAATTCCGAGGTCGGAGGCTGCCTGCAAGTGATCTCCAGCAAGTACGCCCATGCCGCCGGAATAGATGGGCAGCGATTCGTGGAGGCCGAATTCGGCGGAGAAATAGGCTATCGGATTCAGTTTGGTGGGACCGACGGCCCGGGCGCCCCACGTAGCGCGTTCGCCAAGATAGGTGTTCAGCTGGTGAAATGCGTGGGTGATGCGGGTGTCAATGGCGAGTTCGGTTTCGCGTTCCTGAAGCGTCTCATCGGGCAACCGCTTCAGAAACGCGACTGGATTGTGATTCACTTCGCGCCATAACGCCGGGTCGATGTCCCGGAATATGGCGATGATCTCGGGGTGCCATGTCCAATAAAGGTTTCTTGCCAATTCCCGTAAGCGCAGGGAGATTTTCATGGCTCACCGTATTTCTGGTTCGCACGCGGTGGGCAACACGCGCGCTCTTCACCTGGTCACCTTATGCTCTTTGGAGCATGCGGCAATTGCCGCGGCCGCGCATGGAAACGATGCGGAAGTTCCTGCAAGCCATTCGATGGATGCAAACCCAATACAATCACCCTACACCGTGCCCGTTGCGAACGTCAATATGCCCTCGGCCTTGTTTCAGGGGGCGCGGTCGGGTAAGGTGGGGAACGGGCGCCTGACGTATATGATGGGCCTGTTGTTGTTTCTCGACCACGGGTGACACTGTTGCGCGGCCGGTTTTCCGCGGCTGCTTCCTCGAGGCAGGAAGCGGCGAAATGCTCGCAAGGGGTTTGGCGTGAAGGAATTTCAATACTTGGGCCTGGCGCTGGGTCTGGGGATGATTGTCGGCATGCAGCGCGAGTGGGCGTCAAAATACGCTGGCATCCGGACGTTTCCGCTAATCACGCTGATGGGCACGCTGAGCGCGATGGCCGCCAGCCGGTTCGACGGATGGGTTGTCGCCGCGGCAACGGTTGCCTTGGCGATGCTTATCATCTTTGAAAACTATCTTCGAACCCTGAACGGGAAATCGGAGATGGGCCTTACTACGGACGCCGCGGCGTTTGTGATGTTCTTCGTTGGTGTCATCCTCGCCCTGGACTACATGGCGCCCGCGACGGCCGTGGCCGGCACGGTGGCGCTCGTGCTTCACTGGAAGAAGCCTCTGCACGGGTTTGTGAAACGCATCGGTGAAGAGGACGTTCAGGCGATCATGCGTCTGATCCTCATCGCGCTCGTGATCCTGCCCGTTCTTCCCAATCGGGCCATTGGCCCGTTGGAAGTCATCAATCCCTTCAAGATATGGCTGATGGTCGTTCTCATTGTGGGCATCAGCCTCGGCGCCTACATGGCGTACAAGCTCCTTGGCGCGCGTGTGGGCGTTTTCCTGGGTGGTATTCTCGGCGGCCTCATTTCGAGCACCGCCGCGACCGTGAGCTATGCCCGGAACACCCGGCAGTATCCGTCCGCGGCGCCAGCGGCGGCGCTCGTTATTTTCATGGCCTCGACAGTGGTTTTCGGGAGAGTCATCTTCGAGATTGCCGTTGTCGCTCCCGGAATCCTGGCGGCTACGGCGCCGCCCCTCGTCATCATGATGGCGATGATGGCGGCGGTTAACGGGATTGCCTATCTGTGGACCCGCCCCAACGGTCAGAACCTTTCCCAGGAGAGACCGCCATCAGATATGAAAGCCGCCATTGTGTTTGGATTGCTTTACGGGGTCGTGGCGTTTGCCGTTGCGGCCGGCAAGAACCATTTTGGAACGCGGGGTCTGTATGCCGTTGCGGCATTGTCCGGCCTGACGGAAATGGATGCGATCACCCTCTCTACGGCGCAGCTGGTGGAAAAGGGCGAACTTGCCTCCGATATCGGATGGCGTTTGATCATGGTTGGGGCCATGGCGAACCTCGTGTTCAAGGGAATCGCCGTGGCGGTGCTGAGCAACCGGCGCCTTGCGCTGCGCACGGCGCTGTTCTTTGGCATCGCGCTGGTGATCGGCGCCGTGATCCTTTACGCTTGGCCTTCTCCCGGTGGCGCGGGCGCCGTTGTCTGGCTGACCGGGTAAGCGCCCTTGTCACTCGGGCAGTTCTTCGCCTTCTTCGAGATGCATTTTGAGCGACAGGAAGCTCAGGATGTCTTTCAAGGTGATAATGCCGACCAACTTGTCTCCCTCGACGACGAGCAATCGGCTGTTGCCGCTCTTGCTCATTATTGAGAGTACTTTCATGGGGTCTTCGTCCGGCGCGATGCTGTTCGTCCCGGCGCAGCTCTCCATGATCTCGCCCACGGGCGTCCGGCCCCATTCATCGCGGTCGACGCTGCGGATTCCCCGCGTCGAGACGCATCCCAGAATTCGGTCATTTTCGACGACGGGAAACATCTTGAAGTGGTACTTGTACACATACTCGTCTACGAGTTCTTGAAGCGAGATGTAGCGAGGGACGGTAACGACTTCGGTGCGCATGAAACGGCGAAGGTTCTCGCCTTCAAGCGCGCGGCGGACAAGCAAGTGCCGGTAGGATGATTGGGATGCAGAGCGCATGAACATTCCGATGAGGATCCACCAGAATCCGCCGACGACGTTGCCTGAAAACAGCGAGAAGACGCCAAGGGCGATCAGGGCAATGCCGAAACCGCCGCCCACGCGGGATGCGAAACGCGTAGCCCAGCGCAGATTCCCCCGCCACGCCCACAGCAGCGCACGGAAGACGCGTCCTCCGTCGAGCGGAAACGCCGGCAGCAGGTTGAATGCTGCCAGAATGCCGTTGAGCCAGGCGAGATACGCCAGCACGCCTTGGAGGGGACTGATGCCTTTGCCTGGCGCAAACAGCAGCGCGGCGCCAAACAATGCCAAAGAGAGCGCGATGCTCGTGGCGGGTCCTGCTACAGCCATCAGCAATTCGGCTTTGGCGCTGGCCGGCTCGTCTTCCATATCCGCTACGCCGCCGAATACGAAGAGGGTTATGCTCTTGATCTGCAGCCCGAAATGCCGGGCAACGAGCGAGTGTCCCAATTCGTGCAGAATGATGGACATGAATAAGCCTGCCGCGCCCACCACGGCCATGATCCAGTAGGTTTGAGCCGGCAGGCCCTCGAAGTAATGGGGGAATACTCCCGAGGCCAGGGTCCATGTAACAAGAAGCGCAAGAAGCAGCCAGGTGGCGTCTGCTTCGACCGAAAAACCGAACAGTCGAAATAACTTGAACTTTTGCGTGAACATCTCTTCAGTCTCCGCAGCTTCTCCCCGGGCAACCCTGCCGGGGCGGGCGCCTTTGCCAAGTATCCATTAGTATACAGGGTTTGCGGTGTTGAGAAACCGCCGCGCTCGTAAGACTACCGCCCCCGCCCGTCATGAGCCGTGCCGGGGCGGCGGACTTGCATCGATGGAGAAGCCCCAGGACTGTCTAGAGCAGGGTGGCTTCGAGGTCTATCCGGGCGCCCGCGAGGGCCCTGGAAACTGGGCAGCCCTCTTTTGCTTTGTGGGCGATTTCCGTGAACTGGGACGCGTCGATCTCTGGAATACTGGCCTTCATATCCAACTGGATGTGCGTGATGGCAAACCCGGAATCTGTTTTCTCGATGGTGACTTTTGCGGTCGTGTCGATGCGCTTGGGCGTGAACCCTTCCTCACCGAGGAGTGCCGAGAAAGCCATCGAGAAACACCCGGCATGGGCGGCTGCTATCAGCTCTTCCGGATTGGTGCCGGCCTGCTCCTGAAAGCGGCTTCCGAAGGAATAAGCGCCCTCGAAAACGCCGCTACCCAGTTTCATGGCCCCTTTGCCCTTTTGGAGACTTCCTTCCCAATAAGCTTCTGCTTTTCTTACAGGCATCCCAGTTTCTCCTTTCCATTCTCGTTCTCGTGCCGGGCGCGAACGGACGCCGGCAAGAGCCGCGACAGTATCATTCCCTTTTGTAATGTTCGACGTATCTCCGCAATAGGAACACGTCCGTTCGCCCCGATAATTTCTCATAGGAAACCGGTTATTTCTGTGTAAGCCTAAATGTTGGAAGCACTTGCGACATATTCTAGGCCGCGGGACGTTGCTGGCGCGGATTGGGGATTGGCCGAATTTCTTTATGGTGTCATTCCATTACTTGTTGTGGACGACCGTCCCGTCGTGCGCCATGGGCATGCCGGCCTCATCGAGAGCGCGAGAGGCCTTGAAGGAAACAAGTAGGGTGCGCGCGCCACGGAGGCAGGACTCTCAATGGCGCTCAGGGGGGACCGTAACCGATTAGTTCGGGGTCGGTTTCCGCGTTGCGGATCTCCGCTTCATCGAGGGCGCCGTCCTTATTGACATCGGTTTTCGCGAACCAGTCCGGGTTCATGTCGGGGAATCCTGTACGGAGTTCGGCCTCATCCACAAGCCCGTCGTTATTCATATCCGCTATCCAAATCATTTGTCGAATGGGGAAGGAGCGGCGCCGTGATGCTTCGAACTTCTCACGCCAAATCGCTGCCTGCTCCGGCGTCAATTGCGCCGCGATGTCCTCACGCAATTGATCGAACAGCGTCTGGATGCGCGGCATCGTCTCACGGCGGTAAGCCATGAACTCTGCATGATGTTTCCGTAGAATTGTGCGGACGGCATCTTCTTTTTCGGGAGGAAGCTTCAGTTCATCGCGCAGATACTCCATGACGGAAACGGGGTCCATTCTCAGGCCGCGGGGCAACCGAAAACCGGCTGAGTGGAAGTAGATGGCGGTGGCGGCGCCGCCAGCGGCGAGGCCGCTTATGAATGCCAGAGTGATCATTATGAACGCGTGCCACCAATAGGCCTTCATTCCACCGGCTCTCCGTGCTTCCTTTTCGAGCATGCCAAGGGCTTCCTACAGGGTAAGCGTTTGCGCCAGGGCGAATAGCGGGGCCAGCGGGTCCGCTGCCTCGGTGGCAAGGTTAATCGCAACGGTGCACATTATTACCGAGGCCGTCACATAGACCGCCGTAAAAACGAGGAGCGGCGCGTCGGAAAACCGCGGCGGGGCTGTGGTCCGTATGCGTTTGAGCACGGCCTCTCTGACATCTCCCTGCGCCGGGTGTTCTTGTCGCGCGCGGCGGGCGATCTCTTCGACGGTTTTGAATGGGACGTTCATGGCGGTCACCTTTTCACCCCGAGGGAGTCAAGTTCCTTCTTTACCCGCGTTCGAGCACGGTGCATGCGTACTCGCGTCAAGGTGTGGCTCCATCCAAGCCGTTTGGCTATTTCGAGGGTATCCAGATCCTCGAAATAATGCAACGTGAGGGCAAGACGGTCCTTTGCCGGAAGACGTTCGAGCAATTGATACAAACACTCCGCTGCCTCGGAAGGGGATGCATTCCGCGGGCTCTCCAACACAGCTTCGAGATTGGGCGTCAACGGTTCCAAATGCTCCCGGTCGCGTTTGCGCTGTTGCCAGTGCCGGTAACCCACTCGGGCTGCAATGCGATGCAACCAATGCTCGAACGGCCCGCGTTCCGCGTACCCCGGCAGGCTTCCGAACATCTCGACAAAAACGTCTTGCACCAGTTCATCCACTGTCTGACGGTCTCGTGAAAACCGCCACATCCATCGAAATACCTCCGCCTGATGCCGTTCGACGAGGCGCATATAGGCCTCTTCGCTGCCGTCAAGCGCAGCGCGGATATCGTCGCGGTCCGTGTCTATCGAAGGCTCCGGCACGCGGGAAACTCCCCTCGGGCAGTTAGCGGCTCCGAACTGGAAACCGGACGCACACTCGGAAGTTACCCATTGCAAACTGCGCTCATTATGAATTGTGTGCGGCACGGCCCAAGTTGTTACAGAAAACGGCTGTCGTCACTAGCGGATACGGACTACACGCATCTTGTCTCCGAAGCGTAACAAACCGGACGCTTAGCTTCACTATACAAGAAACGTTATTGCTATATGCGTACCGCAGGATGTCATTCCGCCGCCAGAATCATCCAGCCCATTCGCAGAATTAGTCAAGAGGCATGCCAGGAGGAAGAGAATGTGCAAGGAAGCAGCACGGTCGGGTCAGCAGAGAGCCATCCATGTGGACCGGTTCTTGACCCGGCCAATCAACGCCGGGCTGTTTTCTCTCGCGTTTGTCTGTGGATGTATCACCTATAATCCTCAATGGACTCCAGAAAACACGCGGCCCCCGGATGTCATTCCCGAATCCCTCGCGAATGTGCCAAAGACGGAAGAGCGGGAACCCGTTCTTCCTGAAACGGCCCCATCCACTGAGCCGGTTCAAGACGAAGGCGCACAGAACGCGCCCTGCTTGACGCTCGATGCCGCGTTGCGTACAGCCTTCAGCCGGAATCGCGAGCTCGAGGTGCGAGAGTACTCCCCCGAGATTATCCGGCAGGCGATCGCGGAGGCTCGCGCGGCTTTCGATCCTACGCTTACCGCGTCAGGGGAATACAGCGACCAGGACCGCCCGTCCCTGGCTTCCGATACCGGCACCCTCAGCGGGGCCGGTTCAGGAATTGACTCGAGCGACAATGCCATTATTCAGCAACTGGCCGACCTGAAAGAGTTTCTGCAAACGGCAGAGACTATTCGGGAGATGATTTATGGGCCTGACGTGGAGGTGCAGACGACGGAGGGGCTTGGTTCTTCCGTGCAACTCGAACAGCCGCTCCCCACGGGCACGACACTGTCGCTTACGGGAGACTACCAGCGCACCGCGCTGATCGGCTCTGAGAAGGATTATACGGGCACCTGGAACATCGCGCTCACCCAGGCGCTGCTTCGCGGTTTTGGACCCGATGTGAACCTGGTGGGATTACGCAAGGCGCGTAACAACGCCGCTATTGGAGATTCGGCGTTTCGCGATTATGCTCTGACCCTTGCCGAGAACGTCGAGAATGGCTATTGGAACCTCGCATTGGCCCAGGAAACGCTCCGGATCCAGCAGTTTTCACTTGAGCTTGCCGAGAAACAGCTCGACCTTAATAAGGCCTACATCGATGTCGGAAAGCTGCCCAAGAGCGATCGCATCTCCGCCGAGGCCGAAGTCGCTGCGCAAAAAGCCGCCCTGATCAGTGCGCAATCCGACTTGTATAACAGCGCCATCGAATTGTGGCAGCTCATGAATCCTGACGGACAGACGCCCGCGGATATACGCCTGACCCCATTGCCGATTCCCGAAATCGAGGAAGTCCAATGGTCATTCGAAACCTCGCTGGCCCTGGCTATGCAGTTCAGGCCGGACCTTGCTCAAGCGAGGCTCGACATGGAAAACGGTTCCCTTGACGTGATCGAGACGAAGAACGGGTTGCTTCCCCGTCTGGATGCCTTTGTCTCTTATGGCACTTACAGCACGGGAACAAGCCCGGGTGCATGGAACGACTATCTGGACGAGGACACTTTCGACCAGGTATCGGTGGGACTGAACTTTGACATGACCCTCGGCAATCGCGGGGAAAAGGCGCGCCACCGCAGCGCTCTTTACCGGGAAGATCAGGCCGCTGCCGCCGTGCGTAACCTCGAACAGGCCGTGGAAACGGATATTCGTAAGGCACTGGTGGAACTCCAACGGCAGCACGAACAGATTATCGCGTCGCAACACGAAATGGCCATGCGGGAAGAAGAACTCGCCGTGGAAACCGAGCAATTCCGGCTGGGCCGCTCCACGAACCTGAACGTAATGCAGGTGCGCCGCGATTTCATTCAGGCCAAGGTAGACGAAGCCGCCGCGCGGGTTCACTATTTGCAGGCTGTCACGGCACTCTATGCCCGGGAAGGCACTTTGTTGACACGCCGCGGGGTCGCTCTGGACCTTGAAGAGGAGTACGAGTCATGAAAAAGTGGTTGATAGTCGCGGTGCTGGCGTTGGCAATTGCCGGCGGCGTGTTCGCGATGAAGATGCGGTCGAACGCCGCGGCGGCCTCGGCAAGCGATGTTCCCGAATATACGCAGGCCGCCGTGACCCGAGGCCCGATCCGCGAAGAGGTTTCCTGTTCGGGCTTCGCCGAATCGAATCGCGATATCGAGATCAAATGCAAGGCGAACGGCACGATTGTTGAATTGCCCTATGACATCAGCGACCGGGTGGAAAAAGGCGCTCTGCTGCTCAAGCTGGATCCGGTGGATGAGGAACGCAACGTGAGGCAGGCCGAGGTGCAGCTGGCGACGGCCGAGGCAAAACTGGCGCAAGCCCGTCAGACGCTTGCCGTCGCGGAAATGGACATCGAGAACTCCCGGCAGGAATCGCAGGCGGCGCTCGTGGCCGCCCAGGCTTCGGAGAAAGACCTGCGCGAGAAGGCGAAGCGGATGGCTGTGCTCCTTGAAAAGGAGTATGCCAGTCCCGAAGAAGTTGTGAGCGCCGAGGCCTCCGCGGTAAAGGCTGAAAGCGAGACGCGCCGGGCCCGCGTCGGGCTGGACAAGATCGCCACCGACGAAGCCCGCCTTGAGTTAACCCGCCAGGACATCCGGCTGGCCGATGCGGATGTGGAGAGATACACCATTGCGCTTGAGGAAGCGCGCCAGCGGCTGAGCGAAACACAGGTTTACGCGCCAATTTCGGGAGTCATCTCCGACCGTCTGGTTCAAATCGGGCAGATCATCGCCTCGCCCACAATGAATGTCAGCGGCGGTACGGCTCTGCTTACGCTTTCCGACCTCTCTCAGATCTTTGTGTCGGCATCGGTGGATGAGAGTGATATTGGCAAAGTGGAAGCGGGCCAGGATGCGATTATCATGGTGGACTCCTTCCCGGACGAGCGCCTTCACGGCAAGGTGGTGCGCGTAGCCACCAAGGGCGAGAATGTGTCCAACGTCGTCACATTCGACGTCAAGATCGAGGTTCTCGACGAAGCCAAGAGCAAATTGCTTCCAGAAATGACGGCCGATGTCGAGATTCTGGTTGCCGAGAGTAAAGACGCTTTGCTGGTACCCGCCGAAGCCGTGCGGGGGCGCGGGGGGGAGAAGACGGTCTTGACTCCCGCTCCGACGCCGGGCGCTCCGCCGATTCCCGTGACCGTAAAGATCGGGTTGAGCAATGACAGCCATGTGGAGATTGCGTCGGGCCTGAAAGAAGGGGACGCAATCCTGATTGCCTCAGACACGGCCGGGACGTCATGGCAACGCCAACAGGATTCCGGCGGTCCGCCTCCAATGATGGGCATTGGCCGGGCTTTGAGCGGCAGACGGTAGGAGGGCGCGTGGAAAACGTAATCGAAACAACGGGCTTGGTGAAGACCTTTACACTGGGTGAGACCATCGTGCGCGCTCTTGACGGAGTAACACTATCGATGAGACGCGGGGAGAAGGTGGCGATTACAGGCCCCTCAGGCAGTGGGAAATCCACCCTGATGAACATCTTGGGCTGCCTGGGACAGGCGGATTCCGGGGATTATGTGCTGGCGGGCGAGGCAGTCGCTCGATTGTCTGGCAACCGGCTGGCCGAAATCCGCAACCGTTATATCGGTTTTGTGTTCCAGACCTTCAACCTTCTGCCGCGTATGAGCGCGCTCGAAAACGTGGAACTTCCTTTATTGTACGGTGGCGCGCGCGATGCGCGTGCCAAGGCCCAAAACGCACTCGAGACCGTCGGTCTGGGTGATCGCGTGTACCACGAATCCAACCAGCTTTCCGGCGGGCAACGGCAACGCGTCGCTATTGCCCGCGCGATCGCCACCGACCCCGCGATTCTCCTTGCGGACGAGCCGACGGGCAACTTGGACACGCGCACGGGCCAGGAAATCATGGCGCTCTTTGATGCCCTGCATGCCGAAGGGCGCACGGTCATCATGGTTACGCACGATGCGGGTATTGCGGCTCATTGTCAACGACAGATTCACCTCCGCGACGGCCGGATTGCCGACGCAGCGTCCGGCGCGGCGGCAGAGAACTGAGAATGTTGTTCATAACTACGCTGAAAGTCGCGCTGCGCAGTCTGCTTGCAAACAAGCTGCGCTCCATCCTGTCTATGCTTGGTATCATCATCGGCGTAGGGGCGGTGATAGCCATGCTTGCTGTAGGCAGGGGCGCGCAGAAGCAAGTGCTTTCTCAGGTGACCGCACTGGGGTCCAATCTGATCATGGTAATGCCGGGTCAATTCAGGATGGGCGGTGTGCGCAGTGGTCCGGTTCAGACGCTTCTTCTGGACGACGCCAAATCGATCATGGACGAGGTGTCCGATGTGGTTCTCGCATCTCCGGTGGCCCGCGGGTCGGTGCAGTTCAAGTATTTTGGAGAGAACAAGCAAGCCTCCATCATGGGCGTTGCCACGACCTATCCGGGCATCCGGAATTTCAAACTGGCTGGCGGGCGTATGTTCACCGAAAGTGAAATCGACCGGCGTGCGAAGGTTGCCGTGCTTGGCGCCGACCTCACCACCGACCTCTACGGCGAAGATGCCGACCCCGTGAACACGGAAGTCCGCCTGAACGGTGTGGTCTTCACGGTGGTCGGCGTGCTCGAGCGGAAAGGCGCCCAAGGCCCCTTCAGTTTTGACGACCAGGCTCTGATCCCCTATACGACGGCTATGAACCGGATCCTTGGAACAGATTACATCAACGAGATCGATTTGCAGATTGGCGAGGATTCGGACCAGGAAGCCGTACAAACCAAGGTCGAGAACCTGTTGCGGCGGCGTCACAAACTGCGCAACGATCAGGACAACGATTTTCACGTCGCCAACATGGCCGAAATGGTGGAGGCTGCCCAGTCGGTGACGGGGATATTTACCTTGTTGCTCAGTGCGGTTGCGGCGATCTCGCTCGTGGTTGGCGGTATCGGGATCATGAACATCATGCTCGTGACGGTTACGGAACGCACGCGCGAGATTGGCATACGCAAGGCTATCGGCGCGAAAGACCGGGATATTCTTGTCCAATTTCTGCTCGAGGCGATTGTGATGAGCACCTTGGGCGGATTCATCGGCATCTTTGTTGGGGTGAGCGGCGCAAAGGTGGGCACCCTCGTAAGCGGGTTCCCTACCGTCGTCAGCACGGTCAGTATTGTGTTGGCATTGACGTTTTCCGTAAGCGTGGGCATCTTTTTCGGCTTCTATCCCGCGCGCCGCGCCGCGGCGATGGACCCGATTGAGGCGCTCAGCTACGAGTAACACGGAACACCTGGGGATATTGTGTGTGCGGGGCGGCTGGCGTATGGCGAAAGATGGGGTCCGCCGCCCCAACAACCTGCGGTAAAAAAAACTTGAAAAGTGCGTTTGGCAACCTTAGAATCCCGCGACTTGCGCGGGGCCTTATCCCCGAATTCTGGGCTACGGAGCCGCTCGGACGGGTGTCTGCAAGGTCGCATCATCGTAACGGAGAATCACGTTCAGGAGGAGGGTCTCGTGTCTTACGTAACCGATGTTCTCGAACTTGTGAAGAAGCGCAATCCTGGAGAGCCTGAGTTTCATCAGGCCGTACAGGAAGTTCTCGAGTCGCTTGACCCGGTGCTCACCCGCCATCCGGAATACCAGGAGAACCGGATTCTGGAACGCTTGACGGAACCGGAGCGGGTGATTATGTTTCGTGTGCCGTGGCTGGATGACCGGAACAACGTGCAGATACACCGTGGTTTCCGCATTGAATTCAACAGCGCCATTGGCCCGTACAAAGGCGGTCTGCGCTTCCATCCCACCGTGTATCTGGGCATTCTGAAATTCCTCGCATTCGAGCAAGTCTTCAAGAATTCGCTGACCACGCTCCCGATGGGCGGCGGAAAAGGCGGCTCGGACTTCGATCCCAAGGGCAAGTCGGACCAGGAGGTGATGCGTTTTTGCCAGTCGTTCATGACGGAGCTGCAACGCCACATTGGCCCCGATACCGATGTGCCGGCGGGCGATATTGGTGTTGGCGGGCGCGAGATCGGGTACCTTTTCGGCCAGTACAAGCGTCTCCGGAACGAATTCACGGGAGTTCTGACCGGGAAAGGCCTGAATTGGGGCGGCTCGCTCATTCGGCCGGAGGCCACGGGATACGGCGCGGTCTATTTTGCGCAAAATATGCTCGCAACGACGGGCGAAGACTTGAGCGGCAAGGCATGCACGGTGTCGGGGTCGGGCAACGTTGCCCAGTATACAGTCGAGAAACTCAATCAGCTCGGCGCGAAACCAGTATCGTTAAGTGACTCGAATGGCACCATTTACGACCCCGCTGGGATCTCGGCCGAGAAGTTGGCGTTCGTGATGGAGTTGAAGAATATCCGGCGCGGGCGCATCAAGGACTATACCGACAAGTTCCGCGGGGCGGAGTACCGCGACGGTGTGCGGCCCTGGGACATCAAATGCGATTGCGCGTTCCCGAGTGCGACCCAGAACGAGATCGATGGGAACGATGCCAGGACTTTGGTCAAGAACGGCTGCAAGGTGGTATCGGAGGGGGCAAACATGCCCACGAACCTCGAAGGGACCAAGGTTTTTCTTGAGAAGGGCGTCCTGTTTGGTCCGGGCAAGGCGGCAAATGCGGGCGGCGTGGCGGTTTCTGGACTCGAGATGGCGCAAAACTCTCAGCATACGCGCTGGACGCGAGAAGAAGTTGACGCGCGGCTGCAGGAGATCATGCATGCCGTTCACGACCAGGCTTACCAAGCCGCGGAGGAATACGGCTTCGCGGGGAACTACGTTGTGGGCGCGAACATCGCCGGGTTCGTCAAGGTTGCGGATGCAATGCTCGACCAAGGTGTTGTATAGGATGTTTCGTAAGGCGGGTCGAACCGCCTCAGAGTCAGATGCATTGACGGGCACGAGGGCACCATGAGTTCTCGTGCCCGCGCTTTTCGTTGTTGCGCATCGGGCCCGCTGGCGTGTTTGAGCGGAAACTTAGCTGAATGTGGTAGGCTGGGTTCCTGGAAACGCCGCTTAGCGGGAGATGCCCATGCGCGAAGATTCCCACCGGACACGGTATCACTTCCAGCCGTTGAAGCACTGGATGAACGATCCCAACGGACTTATCCAGTGGCAGGGTGAATACCATCTCTTTTACCAGCACAATCCCGGCGGAGCACTGTGGGGCAACATGCATTGGGGCCATGCGGTCAGCAAGGACCTGTATCATTGGGAACACTTGCCGCTTGCCCTGGCGCCCACTCCCGGAGGTTGCGATGCGATGGGGGTCTTCTCGGGTTGCGCCGTAGACAACAATGGCGAGCCGGTCCTGATGTATACGGGCATCGCCCCCGAGGTCCAGTGCATTGCCAACGGGGACGCGGCCATGCGCAGCTTCGAGAAATTCGCCGGGAACCCGGTAATCGCGCATCCGCCTGAAGGCATGGATGTCACGGGATTTCGAGATCCGTGCGTATGGCGCGAGGAAGACGGCTGGCGCTGCGTCATCGGGTCAGGGATCGCCCGGGAGGGCGGGGCTGCGCTTCTGTACCGGTCGCCCGACCTTCGTGAGTGGGAGTACCTGCATCCTCTGCTGACCGGAAAAGAAGACAAGAGCGGCGCAATGTGGGAATGCCCGAGTTTCTTTCCTCTGGGGGGCAAACATGTTCTGCTCGTCTCGGCGCTGGGCACGGTGCTCTATTTCGTTGGGGCGTATTTGGACGGGCGCCTCGCCGTGGAGCACGCCGGCCGGCTGGATCATGGTCCGGCATATTACGCGGCGCAAACGTTTCAGGATGCGGGAGGGCGGCGGATCGCGTTCGCGTGGCTGCGGGAAAGCCGCAGCGACGCCGCCCAGGAAGCGGCGGGCTGGTCGGGCGTGCAATCGCTTCCGCGCGTGTTGACCCTGGGTTCTGACGGCGTGGTGCTGGCGGAACCTGCCCGCGAGCTGGAGCCGCTCCGCAAAAACGGCGAGCACCGGGAAGGGGTGTTGCTCAAAGTCGGCGACGAGCTTGCGTTGGATGTTGTCACCGGCCGCCAGTTTGAGTTGCACGCCAGGATCGAGGCACGTGAGCGGGGCCGCGCGGGATTTGTGGTGTGCGCCTCGCCCGAGCGGGCCGAGCGAACGCTGGTCTATTACGATTGTGCTGCAAAGGAGCTGTGCATTGACACGCGCGGCTCGAGCCTGAGCGGCGAAGTTGCCACAGGCCTGTACCGGGCGCCGCTTGGAATGTGTCCGGGAGAAACCGTGGACCTGCGAGTCTTCGTGGACGGGTCAGTCGTCGAGGCGTTCTCGGGCGGTCGCGCGTGGGTGACGGCGCGCACCTACCCCGAACGTGAGAACAGTGTGGGCGTATGGGCGTATGCGGAAGAAGCTGAGGGCCGGATGAAAACGCTCGATGCGTGGCCGCTGACGGTGAGCTGAATGGGCTCGATTCGGTCCTGATGCTGCTTCCACGCGGGCAGGCTTGCCTGTTCCGCCCCGCCGGGATGTGCCCGAAGGCACCCTCAAGCTTCGTGTGCGCGCCCGGCTGGCGGAATCGGGTGAATGGACCGAGGCGATCGTCGAAAAGGAACTGCCCATCTCGCAGACAGCCATCCTCATTTGCGATATGTGGGACATGCACTGGTGAGGCGGCGCGGCAGAGCGCGTCGATGCCCTGGCGAAGAAAATGGGGCCCGTGGTACAGGCCGCGCGCGGAAAGAGCTTGCAGACTATTCATGCCCCTTCCGATACGCTGGATTTCTATGCGGATGCGCCGCAGCGCTGCCGGTACAGCCTCCGCTACTGGCGCCCCTCGCTTACACGCGAGGGCTTTCTGGCAGGGCTGCCGCAGGGTCTGGCTCGAACCGCGCCTAAGCTACTCGCGCGTGCCTCTGTAGTAGTCCGCGAGGGCCTTCATGAGTACTTGGCCGGACTCGACGTTTTCCTCCTTGGTGTAGAGGGCGCCGCCGCCTTCGCAGAGGATAGTGGTGATGCCGAACTGCATGTGCGTGCCCTCGGTCCA
>Ga0116148_1000773_pt1 | contig 38233 bp, 25 predicted proteins | sample AD_UKC055_MetaG_FD_89786 | JGI IMG/M metagenome (GOLD analysis project Ga0116148, IMG submission 89786) | Active sludge microbial communities of municipal wastewater-treating anaerobic digesters from USA - AD_UKC055_MetaG | ecosystem: Engineered > Bioreactor > Anaerobic > Digestate | place: USA...
CGACATGGGCTTCTCCCACATCCAGATCGCCACCAACGGCATTCGCATCGCCGACTACGACTTCGCCCGCCGCTGCCACGAGGCGGGCCTGCACACGCTGTACCTCCAGTTCGACGGGATCGGGGAAGAGCCCTACCGCCAGACCCGCAACTACCCCGGCATCTGGGAGAAGAAGCTGGCGGCAGTCGAGAACTGCCGCAGGATCGGCATGAAGATCTGCCTGGTCCCCACGATCGTCCGGGGCATCAACGACGACCAGGTGGGCCCGATCTTCCAGTTCGCGGTGGACAACATCGACGTCATCAGCGCCATCAGCTACCAGCCGGTCTCGTTCACCGGGCGGATCAGCCTGGACGAGTTGGAGCGCAACCGCTACACGCTGGGCGACCTGGCCCGCGGGATCGCCGCCGCCAGCGGCGCCTCCCCCATGCGGGACATGTTCCCCCTCAGCGTGGTCGTGCCCCTCTCGCAGATCCTGGAAGCGTTGACGGGCAACCCCAAAATCCGCCCCTCTTGCCACACCGACTGCGCGTTCGGCACCTACTTCCTGGTCTCGCCCGAGGGCAAGGCGTATCCGTTCCCACAGGTGATCGACATCGAGGGCATGTTCACGGACATGAACCGCATTGCCGCCCGCATCCGTCGGCGCGGGCGGGCCACCTGGCTGGACAAGTGGCGCACCTGGCGGATGTTCAAGCGCCACTTCCGCAGCGAGGCCGCCCCGCCGGACCTCACTGTCAAACGATTCGTCCGCTCCCTCCAGGGCCTGGTGGACAAAAACGTCGGACGCGGCGAAGGCGAGAAGTTCACCTACAAGACCCTGCTCTGCGCGGGCATGCACTTCCAGGACCGCTACAACTATGACGTCGAGCGATCCAAGCGCTGCGTCATCCTCTATTCCACCCCGCGGGGAATCTTCCCCTTCTGCACCTGGAATTGCGGGCCGGAATACAGGACAATCGTCGAACGAGAGTACGCCGCACGGACCGACGGCGGGGCGAACGACCCCGAAGCGGACGGACGGGCGGCCCAACCTCAGAGCGAACCCGTTCAGGAGACCACGCCATGAAGATCACCGTAAGCATCGTCCTGTCGCTGTTGACCGCCGCCTGGATGTGCGGGTGCGAGCGGCCACCCCAGTTCCCGCCCTTGCCCGAGATCTCCAACAGCGCAAGCGGGAACGGGGCGATGGTCGCCCTGGCCCTGCCCAAACGGTCGCTGAAGATCGGCGAGACCGTCCAGGCCACCATCATCGTCCGCAATACGACCGACCAGCCCATGCGGATCGACGCGACCACGTCGGCCCCCTATCACATCCGCGTCTACCGCGCCACCAGTGTCGGCTGGGAGGTCACCAAGCAGTATCCCGAGGCCGCCTTGATGGTCATGTCGCCATGGACGCTCGAGCCCCAGACCCAGCGGACCTTCAGCGCCAAGCTGCCCGTTGAGCCCGACTGGCCCACCGGAACAGTCCGCATTACGGCCGGGATCAACGGCCTGGGCGACATCCACCCCGGCCTGACGGTCATAGTGGCCCGCTAACGGCATGATCCGTCGCGAGGACAGTCCGAGCGGCGGGCCTGCGCGCCCGCGAGACGAGTCGTACACCGCCCCCGGCGAGCACACCACCGCCGCCGCCATCGGGAAGCGTTACGACCACGAGTTCCCCCCCTCCGACGACGCGAACAAGAGCCCAGACCGCACCAGCGACGCGTCCGTAAGCAGCGGGCGTTACGCCCGATCGTCTCAGGGCCTCCAGGATCGCGTCACCCCGCAGTCCCTTCAGCTCGAGTTCCATCACCCGCTGGAGAAGTGGCTCGCCCGCAGACCCTTCCGGTGGCTGCTGAGGCATCTCAGCGTGGCCGATCGCAACGGCAAAGCCGCCCTCGAACGGATCATCGAAAGCTACCGCAACCCCGACGCCCCGCTCTGGCAGCGGGTGCTGTACTGGCCCCTCCACAAGTTCATCGACCGCATGCGAGGCGAGGTCGATGCCGAGACCTTCCGCAAGCGGCTGGCCGGGCACGCACCCACCGTCCGCGGGCTGGTCATCGTCGCCCGCTCGGTGGGCGAGTTCGGGCTCACCGTCCCCCAGCGATTCGTCGCCCCGCTGTTCGCGGTGTGGAACTTCACCAACCGCTGCAACCTCGCCTGCCGCCACTGCTACCAGGACAGCGACCGCTCCACCATCGCCGCCGAGCTTACGCTGGCCGAGAAACTCGCCCTGGTCGACCAGATGGGCCGCATGCACATGCCCATGCTGGCCCTGTCGGGGGGCGAACCCACGATCAGCCCGGACCTGGTCCCCATCCTCGAGCGGGCCCGATCCTGCGGCATGCACACCACCATCGCCACCAACGGCACGACGATGACCCCGGCCATGGCGAGCAAGCTGGCCGCCGCCGGTCTGCGATACGTGGAGATCTCGCTGGACAGCGTCGATCCCGAACGCCACGACGCCTTCCGCGGGGCCAAGGGCATGTGGCAGAAGGCCGTGGACGGCGCCAAGGCCGTGGTGGCCACGCCGGGCCTGCGTCTGGGCATCGCCATGTGCGTCCACCAGGGCAACTTCCACGAAGTGCGCGACATGATCGCCTTCGCCGAGCAGCTCGGGGCGGGCTGCTTCGCCCATTTTAATTTCATCCCCGTCGGGCGCGGACTGCGAATGGTCAGCGGCGACATCACGCCCGCCCAACGCGAGGAGCTGCTGGGCATCCTCAACGAGAAGATGCAGGCCGGGGGCATGGGCGTGATCTCGACCGCCCCGCAGCTTGGGCGAGTCTGCCTGGCCGGCTGCGCCAGCCCGGAGGGCCGGCAGTCCTGTTCGCATGCCGGCAGCGGCAGCGGCGTCAAGGCCCGCGTGGTGGCCAAGTATCTCGGCGGCTGCGGGGCCGGACGAACCTACGTCTGCATCGAGCCCAACGGCAACGTCACTCCTTGCGTCTACCTGCCCCACCGCGTGATGGGCAACGTCCGCGAGAGGCCCCTGGCCGATATTTTCCGCTCCAGCGTGTTCTGGGAAATCCTTAACGACCGCGACCGCCGCCTGCACCATTGCGAGGTGTGCGCGTTCAAGAACTACTGCGGCGGCTGCCGCGCCCGCGCCGATGCCTACTTCGGACAGCTCCACGCGGGCGACCCCGGATGCATCTTCAACAAGAAGCACTGGGACAAGCTCGTCGCTGACGGCGTGGCGGTGGTCCCCGACACCCAGACGCCCGCAGAAGAGATGGAACTCACGCCCAGAAGGCACGGCCTGGCGTAGCAGTGAGACGAACCTCGCGAACCGCGTGCAGTCGCGTTCGCCAGCAGGAAGGCGACGACCTCATGATCGTTCTTCGCTCGGTTTCGCTTCCTGTTCCCACTGCTGCTCCGCGTCGCTGAACAGTCGCACCCGCTGTTTCTTGTACTCCGTCTCGGTCCACAGTTCCAGGTGCTCACCCAGGCCGGCGGTGGTGGCGATCTCGTCGATGCTCATGGCGCAGTCCTGCTCGTTGCGCCCGTGGATCATGGTGTACAACCCCCAGGGCCAGTCCGCGTAGGTCGGGCGGAGATAGCAATGACTCACGGCGGCCACCTGCGCCGCCGCGGCGCCGGCGGCGTCGGCTTCTTCGACCTTCCACACGACCATGACGTTGGCCGCAGCCCCCGCCGAGCGATGGTGCAGCACGGCCGAGTACCGCCGCATCAAAGCCTGGTCCAGGAACGCCTGCCCCAGGGCCAGCAGTTCGTCCACTCCTATTCCCGCCCGCTGGGCCAGCGGAGCGAAGGGATCCTCCTGAATGGGCAGGTCCACCTGGAGGGCTCGCACAGCCCGCACCTGGCGCTCGTCGAGCCGGGCCGGTTCCGTTCTCGGCCGGGCCGGAGTTGCCGCCGCGCGGGGTGAGTCCTCATCCTCCTCCGCCCCGAAGCGAACGTCCAGCTTGTAGCGGCGCAGCGTGGGCAGGACGTGATGGCACGTGGCGCCCGTCAGTTCCGCAAGGCGGGCCGCCGAGGCCTCCAGGCCCAGGCTGCTGCGCGGCGAGACGGCGAGCGTGAACCACAGGTTGTATTCGTGGCGCCGCCCGTAGCAGTGCGAGACGCCCGGATGGGCCGCTACGGTCCGCCCCGCCTGGTCCAGGGCCCCGCCCGGCACGCGAAAGGCCACCAGGGCCTGGCGGTAGCCCAGAGCGGCGGCGTCGAAGATGGCGGCAATCTCCCGGATCACGCCTTCCTGTCCGCGCAGGGACCGCATCCGTTCCAGAACCTGCGCCTGCGGGCAGCCCAGTTGGGCGGCCAGTTCCGCAAATGGCTGATGAACCAGCGGCACGCGGGACTGGATCACCGACAGCAGGCGTCGATCGAATATGTCGCGTTGATCGCTCATGGCAGGACATGGTAGGCTCGCCAGGTGGACCTTGGCAAATGGCTTTTGTCTCGCACCCCGGGCCGTGCGGGCGGCTGCCAGCCTATCCTGGTAGGAAAGGCAAGCTATGCCTCACCGAAGCGTTAACCGGACAGACGCGACCGAAGCGGTCGTTTTGTCACAACCAGAACAGGAGTGCCTCATGAACGTACGGATTCTCGTTGCGGCTGTCTTGTTGTTGGCCGCCTGCACCCCGGCCTGGACGGCCGAGGATAGCGACACCTGGAAGACTCTATTCAGCGACGGGCTGCTGGACGCCGAGGGCAAGACCGTCTCGCCGGACCTGCTCAAGGGCAAGCTGGTGGGGATCTACTTCTCCGCTCACTGGTGCCCGCCCTGTCGGGCCTTCACGCCCAGGCTGGTCGCCTTTCGCGACAAGAACGCCGCCGAGTTCGAGGTCGTATTCGTCAGCTTCGACAAGAGCCAGGAAGAAAAGGACAAGTACATGGCCGAGGCCAAGATGAAATGGCTGACCGTGCCGTACAAGTCCGCCTCGGGCAACGCCCTGGCCAAGAAGTTCGGCGTCCGGGGCATCCCGATGCTCGTGGTGCTCTCGCCCGCGGGCAATACCGTCAGCACCGCCGCCCGCGCGGAAGTCACCAAGGAACCCGACAAGGCCATCGAGCAGTGGAAGAAGGCCGCCGCGGAAGCCGACAAGAAGTAGCCGGACCGCCGGTTCGCGGATTCGTTGACCTGCGAATTACAGGACGTGTTATTGCCCGCAAGTAAAAGGAGTTATGGCCGGGCAAATCAACAAGCCTGCGAATTCGAGGTTCTGCTGTAACTTCCACTCCAATCGCCGCCACAAAGCAATATGGCGGTTGGGGTGCGCGCCGGTTCCGGGCGTGCCTGCGACCTTCCTGGCCCCGGCAGGCCCCCGTGCCGAGTGGAGTATCAAGCATGTTCAGACGACTGGTGGTTACCCTTGTGACGCTGGGCCTGTTGGGCGCCCTGGGTTGGTGGATCTATCAGCGATACGTCCAGGCTCCAGCCGAAAGCCAGGCCCGCAAGCGAAGCGGGGCCATCGCCGTCGAGATCACCCCCGTCCGCCAGGCCACCATGCGCGAAGAAGGGCTCTTCACCGGCACGCTGCTGCCCCGCTCGCAATTCGTCGTCGCGCCAAAAATCGCCGGCCGACTGGAAAAGCTCAAGGTCAACATCGGCGACCCGGTCCAGAGCGGACAGGAGATCGCCCTGTTGGACGATCAGGAGTACGCCCACCAGGTCGAACAAGCCCAGGCGGAACTGGAGGTCGCCCGGGCGGGCGAACTGGAAGCCGTCAGCGCCTTCGAGGCCGCCCGTCGCGAGTTCGAGCGGGCGACCGCCCTGCGCGAGAAGAAGATCGCCTCCGAGAGCGAGTTCGACCAGGCCCAGGCGGAATTCAAGGCCGCCGACTCCCGTCGCAAAGTTGCCGCCGCCCAGGTCCAGCAGAAGCAGGCCGCCCTCAACACCGCCCGCACCCGCCTGTCCTACACCAAGATTCAGGCCAACTGGCAGGACGGCGCCGGCCAGCGAGTCGTCGGCGAGCGGTTCGTCGACGAGGGCACCATGCTCGCCGTCAACACCCCGATCGTGACCATCCTGGACATCCAGAACCTGCTGGCCGTCATCCACGTCATCGAGCGCGACTACACCCGGATCCACGTTGGGCAGGCGGCATCCCTGATCACCGACGCCCTGCCCGGGCGGACGTTCACCGGCACGATCCGGCGGATCGCCCCGATCCTCAAGGACACCAGCCGTCAGGCCCGCGTCGAACTGGAAGTGCCCAACGCCTCGTTGGAACTCAAGCCGGGCATGTTCGTGCGCGTCCGCCTGCCATACGCCCAGCGAGACAACGTCACCGTGGTGCCCTTGTCCGCGCTGGTCAAACGGGAAGACAACGAGGGGGTCTTCCTGGTGGACTTGAAAGACGACCGCAACGGCCTGGCCCGTTTCGTCCCCGTGGAGGCCGGGATCACGGACTCCCGACGGGCGGAGATCGTCTCCCCCCGGCTGACCGGCGAGGTGGTCAGCCTCGGCCAGCACCTCTTGCAGGACGGCTCGCCGGTTGTGGTCGTGGGCACGGCCAAGGCGACCTCCAGGGCCAGTCAACCCGCTTCGTCCCCCGCTGACGCCAAGGCCCCCCGGGCGGGAGGCCGCCCGTGAGCATATCCGGCTTCTCCGTGCATCGCCCGGTATTCACCGTGATGACCGGGTTGATCGTGGTCATTCTGGGCATCGTCTCGCTGACCCGCCTGCCGATCGACCTGATGCCTGACGTGACCTACCCCACCCTGACGGTCAGCACCAAGTACGAGAACGCCAGCCCCGAGGAAATGGAGCAACTGATCACCCGCCCCATCGAGGAAGCGGTTTCCGCCGTGCCCGGCGCTGAGCAGGTCACCAGCATCTCCGTCGAGGGCACCAGCAACGTGCGCGTACGCCTGGCCTGGGGAACCGATCTGGACGCAGCCGCCAACGACGTTCGCGACCGCCTGGACCGCGTGATCCCCCGCCTGCCCGAAGAGGCCGACCGCCCGATGCTGCTCAAGTTCGACCTGGCCAATTACCCCGTCCTGATCCTGGGCGTCTCGAGCAAGCTGGACCCGGTGCGGCTGCAGCGGATCCTCGAAGACGAAGTCAAGTACCGAATCGAACGCGTGCCGGGCGTGGCCTCGCTGGACATCTGGGGCGGACGCCAGCGGGAGATCCACGTCAACATCCTGCCCGACAAGATCAAGGCCCTCAACCTTCCGCTGGACCAGGTGCTGGAGGCGGTCAAGGCGGGCAACGTCAACCTGCCCGCCGGGTTCATTAATCGTGGCGACCTCGAGGTGACGATCCGCACCCCCGGCGAGTACACCAGCGTGCAACAGGTGGCGGATCTGGTGGTCGCCACCCGAGACGGAGTTCCCGTCACGCTGCGCGAGATCGCCCAGGTCGACGACCACTGGCAGCAGGTCCGCCAGATCGTCCGGGTCAACGGCGAGCCGGGCGTCCGCCTGGCCGTTCGCAAACAGTCCGGCACGAACACCGTCGAGGTCGCCCGCGGCGCCCTGGCCGAGATCGAGCGGGTCAACCGGGAGATGCCCCAGATCCGCATCGACACCATGATCGATTCCGGCGACTACATCCAGCGGTCCATCCGAAACGTGGGCAATTCCGCCGTCTACGGAGGCGCCCTGGCGATCGCCGTGCTGCTGTTGTTCCTGCGCAATCTGCGAAGCACCTTCGTGATCGCCACGGCCATCCCCATCTCCATCATCGCCACCTTCGCCCTGATGTACTTCGGGGGCTTCACGCTGAACATCATGACCCTCGGCGGGCTGGCCCTGGGCGTGGGCATGCTGGTGGACAACGCGATCGTGGTGTTGGAGAACATCTTCCGCTTGCGCGACCAGCGCCTGGACCTGCGCCAGGCGGCGGTGGCCGGCAGCGGCGAGGTGGCGGCGGCCATCATCTCCAGCACCTTGACGACCCTGGCGGTCTTTCTGCCGCTGATCTTCATCCGCGGGGTGGCCGGCGTGCTGTTCCAGCAGATGTCCCTGGTAGTCAGCTTCTCGCTGTTGTGCTCGCTGTGGGTGGCGCTGACCCTGGTGCCGATGCTGGCCAGCAAGGTACTCCAGCCCTCATCCAGCGGCCCGGAGCGGATGACCCTCGGGCGACGCCTCTACCGCGCCAGCGGATGGCTGCTGGAACAGTTGGAACTGGCGTACCGCGACCTGCTCCACTGGGCGCTGGGGCATCGCATCGCCGTGGTCCTGCTGTCGCTGGCCGTGCTGGGCGGCTCGGTGGCGCTGATCCCCCGGGTGGGCGTCGAACTGATGCCCTCCAGCGACGAGAACGAGGTCCGCGCGAACCTGGAGGCCGAGGTGGGCATCCAGATCGGCCTGTTCAGCCAGAAGATGGCGCAGGTGGAGAAGCTGATCCGCAAGGCGGTGCCCGAGTCGCGCTGCATGGTCGTCAGCATCGGGGGGCACGGCTGGCACGCCGCCGGGGTCAATGAGGCGGAGGTCCGCATCTCGCTGACGCCGGTGTCGGAACGGACACGCTCCAGCGAGCAGATCGCGGGCGTCCTGAGAAAGGCGCTGGGCCAGTTGCCGGGCATCACGGTCCGCACCCGGGCCGGCACGGGCCTGGACATGCTGCGGCGCATGATGTCGCAGGGCGGAGAGAAGATCGAGGTGGAGGTCCGCGGGCACGACCTGGCGACCGCCGATGAACTGGCACTCCAGGTCCAGCGGGTGGTGGAGGCCGTACCCGGCATCACCGACACGAAGATCAGCCGGGAGTCCGGCACGCCGGAGGAGCAGGTCGTGGTGGATCGGGCCAAGGCCGCCGACCTCAAGCTCACGGTCTCCCAGATCGCAGGCATGCTCCAGACCGTCCTGTCGGGCACCGAGGCGGGCATGTACCGCGAGGGCGGCGACGAGTACACCATTCTCGTCAAGGTCAAAGACCCCGAGAAGCTCTCGCTGGAGGAACTGCTGGACCTGACCATCACCAACAGCGACCACGAGCCCATTGTCCTGCGAAACGTCGTCAACCTCCACCCGCGACGCGGGCCGGTACTCATCGAACGCAAGGACCAGGAACGCATGGTCGTCGTCTCGGCCAACCTGGCCGGGCGCGACATGGGCTCGGTGATGAAGGACATCGGCGACCGGATCCAGACCATCCCCCTGCCGCGAGACTTCGCCCTGGTGTTCGGCGGCGACTGGGAGGAGCAGCAGAAGGCCTTCCGCGAACTCCTGCTGAGCTTCGTGCTGGCCCTGGTGTTGGTGTACATGGTCATGGCGTGCCAGTTCGAGTCCTTGCGAGATCCGTTCGTGGTGATGTTCTCCGTGCCCCTGGCGGTCATCGGCGTGACGTTGGCCCTGTTCCTGACAGGCACGACCTTCAACATTCAGTCGTTCATCGGCTGCATCATGCTCGGCGGAATCGTCGTCAACAACGCCATCCTCCTGGTCGATCACACCAACCTCCTGCGCCGACGAGACGGCATGCCCCTGCGGCAGGCCATCGAGGAGGCTGGACGACGGCGCCTCCGTCCCATCCTCATGACCGCCTCGACCACTGTCCTGGGCCTGCTGCCGCTGGCGCTGGGACTGGGCGAAGGCGGCGAGGCGCAGGCGCCGATGGCCCGGGCGGTCATCGGCGGGCTGCTCAGCTCCACCCTGATCACCCTGGTCTTCGTGCCGGTCATGTACTCCCTGTTCGAACGCAAGCTGTCCAAGGCCGAGCCGGTTGCCGAGCCGGTTGCCGCCCAGCCCCCGCCGCCTTAGGAACCTCCCCCTTGCCAGACCTTCCGCCAATCCGCCGCCTCGTCCTGCTGCTGGCCCTCGCCCTGGGCCCGCTGTCCTGCGCGTCGCTCCAGCCGGCCGCCTACGAGGACTACATCGGCCCCGAGCTGCGCAAGCGAGCCGCCACCACGGCACCTGCGGCCGCAGCCGCGACCGCCCCCGCAACTCGTCGCCTCTCGCCCGCCGACGGACCCATCAAACTCACCCTCGAAGAGGCCATCCTCGTCGCCCTGGAGAACAACCGGGAACTGGCCGTCCAGCGACTGGCCCCCCGCATCCAGCAGACCTTCGAGGACCAGGAACGGGCCCTGTTCGACCCCCTGGCCACCGCCTCCATCCAGCAGTCCCGCATCAAAGCCCAGCGACTCGCACGTGCCGGCGCGGGAACCGAGCACAGCGCCGTCGATTCCATCCTCGCCGCAGCCGGGCTCAGCCAGTTCCTCCCCACCGGCACCACCGTCGGCGTGGATGCGTCCTCTACCTACACTGACTCCTCGCTGTCCGACGACACCTTCGTCGCCATCCGCGTCGGCCTGACCGCCACCCAGGCCCTGCTCAACGGGTTCGGCACGGACGTCAACCTCGCCTCGCTCCGCCAGGCCCGCCTGGACACCCTCGCTTCGCAGTACGAACTCCGCGGCTTCGCCGAGGCCCTGCTGGCCGACGTGGAGACCACGTACTGGGACTACGTACTGGCCGAGCGCCAGATCGAGATCTTCACCGAGTCGCTCGCGCTGGCCCGCCGCCAGCTCGACGAAACCCAGCAGCGCGTCGAGATCGGGCGCCTCAGCGAGATGGAGCTGGCCGCCATGCGGGCAGAGGTGGCCCTGCGACAGGAAGCCCTCATCAACGCCCGCAGCACCCTGGCCACCACGGCCCTTCGGCTGCTGCGACTGCTCAACCCGGACGGGGCAAACCCGCTGACGCGCAAGATCGTCCTGCTCAACCGCCCCAGCGCCCCGCGCAACGAACTCGAGGACGTGCAGACCCACGTGAGCGCAGCCCTCAACATGAGGCCGGACATGAACCAGGCCCGCCTGGCCCTCCAGCGCGACGAACTGGAGATCGTCAAGACCCGCAACGGGCTGCTGCCCTGCCTGGACCTGTTCATCACGCTGGGCAAGACGGGCTACTCGGAGGTCTTCGGGCGGTCCGCCCAGAACGTCCGCGGCGACACGTATGACGTGCTGATGGGGGCCCGCTTCTCCTACCCGCTGGGCAACCGCGATGCCCGCGCCCAGCACGCCCGCGCCACCTTCACCCGCCTGCAGACGCGAGAGGCCCTAGCCAATCTCGCTCAGCTTGTCGAACTCGACGTGCGGGCCGCTTACATCGAGATCCGCCGCGCCGCCGAGCAGGTCACCGCCACCGCCGCCACCCGAAAGCTCCAGGAAGAGACCCTGCGGGCCGAGACCGAGAAGTTCCGCGTGGGCAAGTCCACCTCGCTGCTGGTGGCCCGAGCCCAGCGAGACCTCGTCGCCAGCCGGATCGCCGAAGTGGAGGCCGTCATCAACTACAGCAAGGCGATGGTCAGCTTCTATCGCCTCGAGGGCACGCTGCTGATCCGTCGCGGCATCGCCGCCCCCGGACGAGAACCCATACTCGAAGATATCCTCCGCCGCTGAAGACCCACGGACGGCTTCCCGCGGGCTGTCGTCTTGCCTGGTGTTCCGGGACGGAACACTAGGGCGACACGACTCGCCACGATTTCGCCGGCACCGTCACCTTCCGCCCGTCGCTGAAGGTCATCGTCTTCTCGTTCGGCCCCAGGTTCCAGGCTGCGTAGGTCTTCTTGTTGTCACGCCGAAACACCGCGCAGAACGGCGCATCCGCCCGGACGCTGCGGTCGATCGTCCCCAGTTCCATAAGCGAGCGAACCCAGTGCACGGTGTTGGCCTTTGAGTTCCCCGCCTCCGGCTTCCAATCGGGCCCGGCCGCCTCCAGCAGCCGCCCGGCTTCTTCGGGGTCGCTCATTGCCCGCGCCATCCAGAAGATGTCCGCCCAGTGTTTCAGCTCCCCGCCGGTTCGCTTCATCAGGGCGTCCCACTGGCGATGCGCCACTGCGGGCGGCAGGTCCAGGTACAGCGACCCGCCGTGCATGGGCAGCAGGTTGATCCCCGCCACGTGCTCGGGCCGGGCCGAGAACCACGTCGCGTAAACGCCCTTGCCGCCCCAGATCATCGCCAGGCACTCCGGCGCGCCGGACGGATATGATCCGTGCTCGTTGAACCAGTATTCGCGGACGGCCGACCGCTCCGTGGCGTACAGGTACGCCCCCAGGTCTCGCAGTTCGCGGTCGCCCAGCGCCTCGCCCAGCATCAGGATCGCCCACCACGCGTTCATCGCCTCCGACGACGACTCCTGGTTGTTGCCGTCGCCGAACTTCGCGTGCCCCGACGCCCACGAATGGCCCGCGTAAGGGTCGAAACACCGCAGGAACGGAAAGAGCTTGTCGCCTCGGTCCGCCGACGCAATGTCCCGGATCAGCACCCGCAGCATCCCTCCCCATCGCCGGTCGCTCGCCCACGCGGGGTCGTGGCGGGCCACCTCCACCGCCGCCTGCAAGAAGTACCCGTAGTGAAAATGATGATCATTCAACTCGCGGTCGCTGCCGAAGCTCGGCGGCAGGCCGATCAGCGTCCCCCACGCCGGCTCGTAGCAGAACATGCGCGGCGCCCTCGCGTCGCCCCGGGCCGTCAGCCACTCCTCCAGCCGCTCACGGACGCGCTTCCGCAACTCTGCGGCCTGCTCAGTCAAGCCATACTGCTCGGCCACCGCAGCCGCTGTCGCCAGCTTGCCCAGGACCTTGCCCTCGGCGTAGGTATCGCGCACGTGCGCCATGTTCTCGTTCAGCGCCGGCCCCAGCAGGCGGGCCATCTCAGCCGGCGCAACGCCCGCCGCTCGCGGCAGAACGGGCAGACCGCCTCCCAGCGGCAGGATCGTTTGGAACGAAGTCCCCCGGGCCAGCTTCATCGTCCCGCGGACGCTCGCGTATGACTGGCCGGTCAACTCCGCCTGGGCAAACCGCCACTGGTGCGGATACAGCGCCGTCAGCGTCGAACGCTCGCTGCCATCGCGCGGGGTTGTGGTGAAGGTGAAGGTCGTCCGCACGGCGTCGGTTGCGGGGTCATACCGCCACGCGACTCGGGTGTCGGTGACGTGGGCGTGGGCACAGCGGGCGAACAGGGCAAGCGTCTCCTTCTTGTCGTCGGGCAGGACCGCCAGCGAGAGGTACCGCTTGCCCGCGGGCGGTTGGCAGACCAGCTTGTCGCCCCCCAGGCCCGTCCACGTCGAGCCGGCCGGGGCAAAGAGCCCGTAGCAACTCCGCCCGACGCGCACGCCCAGGACGGACGAGTCGGCCCTCCCGGCAAACACCTCCGCCGGACGGGCGAACGACACCCTCGGCCGGCTGGCGTCGAACATCGCATAGACGTACGGGCTGCCGTGCCCGTAGGACGCGCTGAAGCCCGCCCCCGGCGGGCCGAACCGCACGGTGACGAACCAGTCACTGTAGCCCTCGACGCGGGCGTCGGCCAGCGGCTGGTCCGCGTCCAGGCCCAGCACGAGGTCCCCTTTCCCACCGCCCATCGCGCCGAATATGCCCTCGCGGTTGGCATGGACGCCGGGGCCGGGATACTGCACCCGCAGCCCACCCGCCTCCGCCCTTATCGCCAGCGGATGGGAGAAGTGCGGCTGGGAGAACGGCTCCCACAGCAGACTGCTCCACCAGTCGTTGGTGGGATACGGCCCGCGCAGTCCAGCCGCCGCGTAGATCGTCTGCGGCGGTCCCTTGGCCCCCGGCGGCAGACCTACGCGATAGCTTCCGGCCCCGACGGAGACAATCCCGTCGGCAGGCCGCACGGGAGACTCTCCGTTGGCTTCGCCGACCGCTTGACCCTTCGAGGGCAGCGCGAGCGCCGAAACCGCAAGCACCGCCCAGAGGACACTTCTTCTCTCCACGTCCGTTCTCCCGGAGACCCGCCCTGTTTACTCTCTCTGTCCCTCTACGTCCTGCTTCTTACGCCCGATCTTGTTCTCCGTCCCCGCCAGGAGTCGCTGGATGTTGCCGCGGTGACGGTCCACGATCAGCAGCATGATCGCCGTCGCGAAGATCAGCAGCGGCCAGAGGCCCAGCGTCCGCCGCCAGCCGATCATCAGCCCGTTGACGCCCAGGAAGAGGGGGATGAACGCCACCGCCGCCACCACGCTGCCCAGCGAGACGTAGCGGCTGACCAGGGTAACGACGATCCACAAGGCAAAGGCCGCCAGCCCGGCGTACGTGAAGAACGGCCAGACGCCCAGCACCACGCCCAGCGCCGTGGCCACGCCCTTGCCCCCGCGGAACTTCAGCCAAGGGCAGAACACGTGCCCCAGCACCGCCCCCAGGGCAGCCGACAACCACGCCGCCTGGTGCATCGCCGTCGGGAACCCCTCGCCCTGCCGAGCGGCCAAGCCCCGCAGCAACCAGCCCGCCACCAGCACGGGCAGCAGTCCCTTGGCCACGTCGAGGAAGAAACAGAGATAGCCCCACTTGCGTCCCAGCACCCGCCCGACGTTCGTCGCCCCGACGTTGCCGCTGCCGGCGCGGCGCAGGTCCACGCCGTGCGCCCGGGCGATGATCGTGCCGAACGGCACCGAGCCGACCAGATACGCTCCCGTCAGGAACGCGACGAGATAGGCTGCTTGTTCGATCATAGGGAATAGGGATCAGGGAATAGGGACCAGGAAACCGGAAAAACAGAAGCTCCAACAGTACAACGTCCAACTCTCAATACTGAATGGAAACGACAAAGCCGGGATGTTCAGCGTTGTCAGCATGATTCATCCGGCCTGACTTGAACAGTGGAACTTGAGCGTTCCACGGCTGAACCTTCTGTCTTCTTCTTCGCCGCGACTTCTTCGTACAGTCTCAGAAGCTCATCCACGTGCCGCGCCAGGGCCAACCGCCCCTCGACCTCGCCGCACGCCTCGGCCCGCTTCTGGCGGCTGAGCGGATTGGCCAGTTCCTCCATCGCCGCCACAGCCGCTGACGTGTCGTCCGGGGAGGAAATGACGATCCCCGCCCCGCCGGCGAGGGCGTCGGCCGCCCCGTTGTACGCGGTGGTCAGCGGGGGCAGGCGCCACCGCACCGCCTCCAGAACGACCAGGCTGCACGGGTCGTACCAGGTCAACAGGATCATGGCGTCGGCGGCGGCGTACCAGTGACGGATCTGGCGCGTGGGCGGCTCGAAGTGGACGCGATCGGTCACGCCCAGGTCGTCGGCCAGGCGGCGGTACGGACCGACCGATTCGCGCCCCACGATCGCCAGGCGGGCACGGGAGTGCGTCGCCCCCAGCCACCTGGCGAACGCCCGCAACGTCTGGGCCACCCCCTTGAGTTCGAAGTTCGTCGCCACCGCGACAAAGAGCGTCTCGTCCTCGCCAACCCCGACGGCCGAGCGAACCTCCCGCCGCCAGGCGATGCGCCGCGACGCGTCCGGCTCCATCTCGGCCACGCCGTTGAAGATGACGCGGACGTTGTCGCGCCGGCGATAGTCTCGCTCGAACTGGCGGGCCACCAGTTCGCTGACGCACAGACAGACCGCACGCCCCTCGCGGACGATTCGGCGCTCCAGACGCGCCCGCTGCATTCGCCCGAAGTTCAGCCACCCCACCCCCGCGTACAGCGCCCGCACCAGCCCGCGGCGGCGCCGCACATGGGCGACCGCCGAGGAGGCCACCGTCCCGCCGTGCGGGTGATAGACGTCCACGCCCGGCATGGCCAGCATCGCGTGCGTGGCGTCAAACTCGCCCGAAGCGAGAACACCCCCCGCGGCGCGAAGAAAACGCCGCATCCGCCCGCACCGCGTCAGCCCGCTGCGACCCAGGCGCACCACCTCTACGCCCGGCGCTTCCCACTGAGCGTCCTGGCAGACGACGCACACCTCGTGTCCGCGACGCGCCAACTCGGCTGCCACCTCGCCCGTGTACGTTTCCCGCCCGCCCCGCAGGGGGTCCATTCGCTCGATGATCAGGGCGATCTTCACGGCAGCGGCTCCTTGGGCTGGTAGCCGTACGGCAGGCCGTGACGGTCCTCGTGCGTGCCGCGCCGGCGGATCGTGGCCACCTTGTGATCAATCGCCTGTTCCAGCCGGCCCCGCCCAGCCGCCCGCTCGCCGGGCAAGTACTCGTCCATGAACAGCCCCCAGTGCGCCGATACCCACTCCCACGGCATCGAGTGCTTGAGCTGGGCCAGGTCCTTCACCCGCCACCGGAACCGCCGCCACCGCGGGCGAAACGCCCGCGCCAGGTCGATCAGCCGAAGCTCGATCGCCCCCGCCGGACCGCCCGGCTCGTGCAGGAAGATGTGGCAATTGTACAGGTCGCGGTGCACCAGGCCCGCGGCATGAAAGCGGCGCACCAGGCCCGCCAGCAGTCGCGTGAACTCCACGACGCGCCGCGAGTCCAGCCCGCACCGCTCGATGAACGGCCCGGCCGACTGTTCCAACGACTCGCCCGGAACCGCCGTCATGATGATGTAGCTTCGCCTGGCCCCCCGGCAGTCGAACTCCTCGCCGCCCTGGGCCTGGTCGATCGTGCCCACGCCCGCGGCCTGGCAGGCGCGGATCATCGCCAGCTCCACGCCCGCGGGACTCCGGCGCCATCCGTAGGTGAGCAGCCTGCTCAGCCGCTGGCCCAAGCCTTCGCGAAGGTAGCGTTTCATGTACACGCGCCAGGTGCGGCCCTGCGCGTCGTCCAGGTCCATGGTCCAGCGCTGGCGGCCCTTGAGGTGAACGGCCGTCATGTCCTCCCCCCCGGTCCAGGCGAAGGCGCCGTCGATACTGTCCAACCCGTGACGGCGCAGGAGTTCACCCAGCGGTCCGGCCTGTGTGGCGGCGTTCACGACTGCCCCCCCGCCCGCGCCGCCGGGCGGACCAGGTCCAGAACCTCCTCGGCCGCCCGCATCGCCATCTCCACCGTGAGCGACTGCATGCATTGGTGATAGAGCGGGCCGGGCGGCTGGGGACAGATCCGCTTCTGACACGGCGAGCAAGACACGGCCCGGCGGACGATCCGCTCGCGGTCGTAGTCGATGGCCGCCCATTGTGGATCGGTGCTGCCAAAGAGCGTCACCACGCCGATGCCCAGCGCCGCAGCCAGGTGGCGGGCGCCCGTGTCGTTGGTCACCAGCAGGTCGCAGCGACGCAGCAGACCTTTGAGCAGTCCCAGGGTGTTGTCGCGAGCGGAGAAATCCAGCAACGGGGGCGACCCCATCGCCGCCACCACGTCGGCGGCCAGGGCCTTCTCCGACGGTGCTGCGTTGACGATGATTTGCGCTCCGCGCCGCCGGGCCAACAGCTCGCCCAGTTCCGCGTACCGCTCGCGTCGCCACATCTTGCTTACGCCGAACGCCGCCCCCGGATTCAGCATGACCAGCGGGTGCGACGGGTCATGCCCCGCCTCCGCCAACAGTCCGTCGGCGGTGCGGGCGTCCTCGTCGCGAACCGCCAGGCGCATGCGCCGCCCGGCAAGGCCCGTACCCAGCCGCTCGGCCAGGGCGTTGTAGTAGTCGATGGCCGGCACCGGCACGAACCGGCCCCGCGCGTCGCGTCGCGGGCGGAGCTTGTCGGTCAGCATCCACCCGCGCAGGTCACGATCGTACCCGCTGATCCGCTTGGCCCCGCCGACCCAGGCCAGGGCGGCTGAACGGAAGCTGTTGGGCAGCAGAATGGCGTGGTCGAAACGGCGCCGGCGGATCTCGCGGGCCAGGGCCATCCACTTGCGCAGGCGCGGGCGCTGCTTGGACGGGTCAACGATCTGTTCGTCGCACAGGCCCGAGCCGGCCAGCGTCTCCAGGGCCCCGGGCCGGCCCACGAACGTCAGGCGGGCCTGGGCGAAGTGCTCGCGCAAGGCGGCCAGGGCAGGGGTGGCCATGACCACGTCGCCCACCCAGTTGGGCAGGAACACCACGACTTCTTTCGCCTCGGGCATACGAGGGGATTGTACCCAAGGACATTGCAGGCTGGAAGAGGACGCCGTGATGAAGCGCTCCGTGCAGCGGCGAGCGAACGGGAGGCCGTCCGTCGCCGAAAGCGGGAAGCTCTCTGTAACTCTTGGCCCGCCGCGTGGTAGGATAGACAGGCATGAAGACTTGGATCGTCATTCTGGCGCTGCTGCTGGCCGGCGGGGCGGGCGTGTGGGCCTGGCAGCAGGGGCAGGCCCACCAGGATCAGCCCGCGCCCGTGCCGACCGCCCGCGTCGTTCGCGGCGAGTTGACCCTGTTCGTCGAGGCCACCGGCAGCGTCGAAAGCAACCTCGACGTCGACGTCAAGAGCAAGGCCAGCGGCAAGGTCCTCGAACTGCCCCGCGACGTGGGAGACCGCGTCCCCCAGCACGTGCCCGGACAGAACGACGCCCAGGCCCTGCTGGCCGCCCTGGACCCGGTGGATGAGAACCGCAAGGTCGAACGCGCCCGCGCCGCCCGCGACGCGGCGGCCGCCGCCCTGGATCAGACCCAGGCCGCCCTGGAGACCGCCCGCCAGAACCTCAAGATCAAACGCCTCGAAGTTCAGGCGCAGATCGACTCCGCCACCGCCAAGAAGCGACTGGATGACCTGAACCTCCAGCGACGTCGCGAACTGGCGACTAAGAACGCCACCACCCAGAACGAGTTGGACGTGGCCATCGCGGCGGCCTCGGTCGCCCAGGCGAACCTGGACCTGGCCCTGGCCGGCAAGGAAAGCCTGCGGATGCTGGAATCCACCATCCAGCAGCGCCAGGCGGAGACGGAACTGGCCAAGGCGAATCTGGCTGCCACCGAAGCCGAGTTGGCCGAGACGCAGCAGCGGCTGAGCGAGACGCGGATTTACTCCCCCATCGCGGGCGTGGTCACCCGGCGCGATGTGCAGGAAGGGCAGATCATCGCCAGCGGCATCATCAACGTCGCCGGCGGGACCACCCTCATGACCGTCAGCGACATGTCGCGGATGTTCGTCCAGGCCGAGGTGCACGAGAGCGACATCGGGCACATCGTGGAGACGGGCAAGCTGGGCCAGGAGGTCACCATCACCGCCGACGCGTACCCGGGCAGGCCCTTCACGGGCAAGGTGGTGCAGATTACTCCGCGGGGCGTCAGCGACGCACGGGTGATCAACTTCATGGTCAAGGTCGAGGTTCTCGACGAACAGAAGAACCTGCTACTGCCCAAGATGACCACCGACGTGAGGATTCTCGCCCGTCAGAACAAAGACGTGCTGCTCCTGCCCACCGCCTGCCTGCACTACGACCGGGACCGCTCCTACGTGGAACGGCGCACGGCCGGGGGCTTCGAGAAACGCTATGTCCGCCTTGGCCTCAGCGACGGCGCGCAGGCCGAGGTGCTCGAAGGCCTGGCCGAAGGCGATGAGGTCGCCCAGGGCTCGCGGATCGTCAGCCGGTGGGTCAAGTCCGCCGGCCAGCCGTGAGGATGGCCGACCGCACGCCGACAGGCAAGGCCTCCCTCCGCGATCCCCCAAGCTGGCATCGAGCCCCTTTCCCCGTATAGTATGCACGGTCCGCCCGCGTCAACGGAGGGCCCGGGTGCTGCCGGGCGGCGGAAGATCCAATGGCGGAAGAGCCCCGAAAACTCGGCTTGCTGTGGGCCTTCATGAAGGGCCAGCGGTTGCGGTACGCCGCGGCGGCGGGCGCCATGTTGGCGGCTGCGCTGGTGATGTTCCTCGTGCCGCTGATCGCGGCGATCGTCATCGACTACGTGATCCAGGCCAAGGCCCTGCGGGGTCCGCAGTGGCTTCGGAAGGCGTTGGAGGCCATGGGAGGTCGGGAGAGTCTGGCCCGCAACCTGTACCTGGCCGGCGGGGCCGTCGCGGCCCTGACCGCCCTGAGCGGGCTGTTCACGTACCTCAAGGGCCGCTGGAGCGCCCAGGCCAGCGAGACCATCGCCCGGCGGCTGCGAGACCGCCTCTACGAGCACCTCCAGCGTCTGCCCTGCACGTACCACGACCAGACCAGCACGGGCGAGTTGGTGCAGCGCTGCACCAGCGACGTCGAGACCGTTCGCACGTTCCTGGCCACCCAGGTCGTCGAGATCGCCCGGGCGGTGGTCATGCTGCTGACCGTCCTGCCGTTCATGCTGGCCCTGAGCGTGGAACTGACGCTGCTGGCGATGGCCCTGGTGCCGTTGATCCTGGGCTTCTCGCTGGTCTTTCTTTCGCGGGTGACGAAGGCCTTCCGCCTGTCGGACGAGTCCGAGGGGCGAATGACCACCCTGCTCCAGGAGAACCTCACCGGCATCCGCGTAGTGAGGGCGTTCGCGAGACAGGACTATGAGCAAGACCGCTTCGCTGAGTCCAACCTGGAGTTCCGCGACAAGACCATCCGCCTGATCGACCTGATGGCGTGGTACTGGGCCGCCAGCGACTATGCCTGCCACCTGCAAAGCGCCCTGGTGCTGATCATGGGCGGACTGTGGGTGATCCAGGGCGCCGCGGACGTGGGCGTGCTGTTCGCCTTCCTGGCCTACGAAGGCATGCTGCTGTGGCCCGTGCGTCACATGGGCAGGCTGCTGACCGAACTCGGCAAGACGCGGGTGTCGATGGGCCGGCTGTGGGACATTCTCCACCACCGCAACGAGCGGGGCTCGCCCGCGCCGGAGGTGCTGGAAGCGGGCGCCCTCGGCGAGCGGGTGGAGGCCAGCCCCGCCCCGGGCCAGGCGGGCCCGGGCAAGGACCTCGTGCCCGCCCAGCCTCTGGGGGGCAGCCTCACCGTGCGTGACCTGAGCTTCTCCTACGACGGCCACGCCGCCGTGCTGGACGACCTCAGCTTCGACGTGCCCGCCGGGTGGACCGTCGCCCTGATGGGTCCCTCCGGGGCGGGCAAGAGCACGCTCATGCACGTCCTGCTGCGGCTCTACGAGTACCACCGCGGCTCGATCAGGCTGGACGCCCACGAACTGCGCGACCTGGACCCGCACTGGCTTCGCAGCCAGATCGGCGTGGTGCTCCAGGAACCGTTCCTCTACTCCAAGACGCTGCGCGAGAACATCCGCCGCTCCAGCCGGGACGACGCGGTGGTGGAGGCGGCTGCGGCGGTGGCGGCGATCCACGAGTCGATCCTGTCCTTCGAGCAGGGCTACGACACGCTGGTGGGCGAGCGCGGCGTGACGCTGTCGGGCGGGCAGCGTCAGCGGGTGGCCCTGGCCAGGGCCATCCTGCACGACCCGCCCATGCTGGTGCTGGACGACGCGTTCAGCGCCGTCGACGTGCGGACCGAGGGCTCGATCCTGTCGGCCCTGGGGCGCCGGCGCGGGCGGCGCACCACGCTGGTGATCGCCCATCGACTCTCGACACTGATTCAGGCCGACCGGATCCTCGTGCTCGACCGCGGGCGGATTGTCCAGCGGGGCACGCACGAGGAACTGCTGGCCCAGGGCGGGCTGTACGGGCGGCTGTGGCATATCCAGAGCGAACTGGAGGAGGACCTCCGCCAGGAACTGACCGCCGGACCGGCTGGAGGGAACGCCCATGCCTGATCCCGCCGTCCTGGAAGAGGAAATCGTCGCCCGTCTGGACCTGGCGCCGTGGAAGCGGCTCTGGCCGTACGTGCTGCAGCTCAAGCGGTACTTCATTCCCATGGTGATCATCTCCGCGCTGACGGCAGGGGCGAATGCCGCGATGTACCTGGCCATTCGCGGCGTGATCGACCAGGCGGTGTCCGGCAGCCGCGACGGCGTGCTGGGCTACGGGCTGTTCTTCGTGGCCGTCGTGACCGGCCAGGTGACGTGCGTGTGGATGTTCATCTTCCTGGGCGGCCGGATCAGCCAGAACATCGCCCACAACATTCGGCGGGACATCTTTCAGCGGCTGCAGGATCTGGACGTAAGCTACTACGACCGCCGCCCCGTCGGCTGGCTGATGGCCCGCGCCACCAGCGACTGTCAGCACCTGGGCAGGCTCCTGGCCTGGGGCCTGCTGGACCTGTCATGGGGCCTGTTCATGATGGCCGCCCTGGCCGGCGTGATGCTCTACCTGAGTTGGGAGTTGTCCCTGATCGTCTTTACCGTCATCCCGCCGCTGATCTTCGTAAGCCTGAAGTTCCAGCGGCTGCTGCTGCACAGTTCGCGACAGGTCCGCAAGACCAACTCGCAGATGACCGGGGCGTACAACGAAGGCATCGCGGCTGTGCGAACCACCAAGACGCTTGTCCGCGAGGACGAGAACCTGCGGGAGTTCCAGACGCTTAGTTCGGCCATGTATCGCCATTCGGTGCGCAACTCGTTGCAGTCGGCGATGTACCTGCCGCTCATCCAGACGCTCGGGGCGGTGGGCGCGGGGCTGGCGCTGTGGTTCGGGGGCCTGGATTCGATGGCCGGCGCGGTGAGCCTGGGCACGATCGTCCTGTTCATCAACAGTGCCACGCGATTTTTCGACCCCGTGCACGAACTGGCGCGGGTGCTGACGGACGTGCAGTCGGCCCAGGCGTCGACCGAGCGGGTGATGGGCCTGCTGGCCAGCGTGCCGGAGATCCGCGACAGCGACAAGGTCCGCCAGGCGATCCGGAACCATGAACGTGGCACGGGCATCTTGCCCGTGCGTTCCACGGGCGTCCCGCCCGTGGTGCAGGGCCGGGACGACCTTGCGACGCATGGGCGAGACGCCCATGCCACGCGCGCAGCACCGCTGGCGATCGACGGCTTGGACGACCGCATTGGCACGATCGAGTTCCGCGACGTCACGTTCGCGTACAAGCAGGGCCAGCAGGTGCTGGAGCACTTCAACCTGACGGTGCAGGCCGGGCAGACCGTCGCACTGGTCGGAGCGACAGGCGGCGGCAAGACCACCATCGTCAGCCTGCTGTGCCGGTTCTAAGAGCCCGTCCAGGGCGAGATCCTGCTGGACGGCGTGGACTACCGCAGGCGCAGCCTCCGCTGGCTCCAGTCGAGCCTGGGCGTGGTGCCCCAGACGCCCCACCTGTTCAGCGGGACCATCCGCGAGAACATCCGCTACGGGCGTCTCGACGCCAGCGACGACGAGGTCGCCCGCGTGGCCCGCCTGGTCAACGCCGAGCCCTTCATCCTGGGGATGGACCACGGCTACGACAGCGAGGTGGGCCAGGGCGGCTCGCGACTGTCGATGGGCCAGAGACAGCTCGTCTGCCTTGCGCGAGCGGTGCTGGCCGACCCGAAGGTCTTCATCATGGACGAGGCCACCTCGTCGGTGGACACCGAGACGGAGCGGTTGATCCAGGACGGCGTGGAGCGGGTCCGCGAGGGACGAACGTGTTTCATGATCGCCCACCGCCTGTCGACGATCCGCTCCGCTGACCGCATCCTGGTGATCGACGGCGGACGGATCGTGGAACAGGGCTCGCATCACGAGCTGATCCTCGCCCGCGGGGGCTACTACGAGTTGTACTCCAACCAGTTCCAGCAGGAGAAACGGCGCGAGCTGCTGGGGGGCAGTCCGAAAGCCGAACAGTAAGTCCGCCACTTGTCAGCCGACCGGGGCCGGCCGACGCGCAAGCGGACGAACAGAGGCCTGGACCGGAAGGAACGGCCGTGAGCGAAACGCTGCCGAGCGAGGAATTCGGGATTGTCGGTCGAACGGGTCGTACCCGAGAACAAGTCGCAAGTCGACAACCTGCCTGCCGGTAGGCAGGGCAGGTCGCCAATTGATCATCTCGACAACGTCCCTGGTCCTGCGTTACAATTCCCTTCATGAATCAATCGATCCCGGTCGGCGTGACCTTCAGTTTCATCTGCCCCGTCCACAACGAGGAAGCGGGGCTGGAGCGGTTTCATGGCCGCCTGTCAGCCGTCGCGCGCTCGCTGAACGAGCCGTACGAGATCCTCTTCGTCAACGACGGATCGAGCGACCGCAGCGATGAGGTCATCCGCCGCCTGACCGTGACCGACCCGCACGTGCGATACGTCGAGTTCTCGCGGAACTTCGGGCACCAAGCGGCCGTCACCGCCGGCTACGATTACGCCCGCGGGCGGGCGGTCATCTCGCTGGACAGCGACTGCCAGCACCCCCCCGAGCTGATCCCGCAAATGGTCGCCTTGTGGCGCGAGGGGTTCGAGGTGGTCTACACGGTGCGGCGCGACACGCAGGGCATCAGCCCGTTCCGCCGCTCGATCGGGCGGCTGGCCTATCGGATCATCCGCATGATCTCGGGCATCGAGTTGACCGACCAGGCCGACTTCCGCCTGATGGACCGGCGCGCGGTCGAAGCCCTCAAGGCCCACCGCGAACACGCCCGCTTCCTCCGCGGGCTGGTCAAGCACATCGGCTTCCGCCAGACCTCGCTGCCCTACACGGCCGAGGCCCGCACCGCCGGGCGCTCCACCTATACGCTCCGCCAGCTCGTGAACATGACGACGGCAGGGATGTTCAACTATTCCGTCCGCCCGCTTCGCCTGATCGCGGGGCTGGGCGGAGTGCTGCTGTCGCTGGCGGCGGCGTACCTGCTGCTGGCGATGGTGCTGATCTGGCCGATCTGGGGTTTCCCCGGCGGGCTGTGGAACCTGGGCATGGCCATGGTCGCATTGACCGGCTTGCAGATGATTGCGCTGGGCCTGGTGGGCGAGTACGTGGGGCGTATCTTCGATGAGGCCAAGGCCCGTCCGCTGTACATCGTCCGGCAGCTTGGCGGCTTCGACACCCCCGTGGCCGAGACCGCCCTGCCCGAGAGCGATGAAGACGGCGAACCTGTGGATGATCCCGATAACGATAGCTACGTCGTCTACACGTAATCAGTAGCCTGTAGCCTGTAGCCTGTAGCCCGAAGCCTGTAGCCAGTTGGTTGGTGATTGATGGTTGTTCCTAATTGACTGTGCGTGAATCCGGCTTGCCGTTCGGCGGCCTCGACTTGTGCCAGCGTCGCAATAAAGAATGGGCACTCCTGACCCACAACCCGCGCCGCATTCCCCGGACCCATCCGCCCCGCAGCCCCAACAACAAACAACCAAGACCAAACAACCCAACGCCTGGCTCCAGCTCCTCCGCCTGCCGAATCTCTTCACCGTGCCGGGCGACCCAGCCGCGGGGTTCATCCTGGCCTGGCTGTCCACCGGGAGTGGGCCGAAGCCATCACTGAACGTCACTGTCTTGCTCCTGGCCGCCTGCGCGGGGTTATTGCTCTATGCCGCGGGCTTGGTGTTCAACGACGTGTTCGACCTGGCCGAAGATCGGCGCGACCGCCCCAGGCGCCCGCTGCCCTCCGGGCGGATTTCGTTGCGCAAGGCTGTCGCAGCGGGCGCGGCCCTGTTGTGCGGGGGTGTGGGCTGCGCATTCGCCGCGTCGGTCCCCGCAGGCGTGCTGGCCGCGGGACTTGGCGTTCTGATCCTGCTCTATGACGCTCTCCTCAAGCGCCTGCCCCTGATCGGCCCGCTAGCCATGGGGGCATGTCGCGGCCTGAACTTCCTGCTGGGGGCCACAGCCGCGGGGGGCTGGCTCGCCTTTCAGAGCTTGCTCATCCTCTATTGCGCCGCCTTGTTGACGGCCTACGTCGCCGCCGTCACCGCCATCGCCCGCGGCGAGACTCGCACCCTTCCCCTGGCCGTCAAGCGATGGCTTCCGGCTGCCGCACTGGCGACAGGTCTCGTCCTCCTGCCGATGGGCGGGCTTGTCGTCATGATGTGGGCCGACGCGTCCGCAATGGACTCGTGGAACATCGCATGGGATGTGTGGAGCTTCTCGCTCGCATGGCGGGAGTTTCTGCTCCTGATTGTCTTGCTCCCGGGGATGCTGGCCGTTCTGACGGCGATTCGCTGTGCCCGCGACCTTCGAGGCCTGCCCCAGCCTGCTCTCATCCAGCGCACCATCGGCCGCCTGATCCGCAACCTCCTGCTCATCCAGGCGGCTCTGGCCTTCTGGCCCATCAAGCCGGGAATGGTCATCGCCGCCATCCTCCTGCTCGTCTTCTATCCGCTCAGCCTCTTCACCGCCCGACGGTTCTACGCGAGCTGAATTCTCCGTGTCCTTGCCGCAGGCATCCCTGCGGGACGGTGGTGGGTGTCTATCGCTCGAAGAGTTGAAACTCCCAGATCGACGGGCCTTCGCTTGTCCGCAGCAGGTTCAAGCGGACCCGCCGGCCGGTCGTGGGCTCGAACTTGATCTCGCGATTCTCGCCAATCCCTTTGCCCTTGTGGAATGTCTGCCAGGCGTCGTTCTTCCACACCTGGAGTTCGAACTCCTGCACGCGGCCGTAGGGCTCGCTGATCCACGCGCGGCGGAAGGTCTTGTCGGCGCCCAGGTCCACTTCCAGCCATGCGGACTTGGTGCCCCAGTCGCAGCCCCAGCGGGTGTCCGGATCGTCGTCAAACGCCCGTGCGGGGGCATACTGGGCCTGCTTCTGAAACACGTTCGACGCCACCGCCTTGCACCTGAACGCCAGCGAACCGCTGCGAACGCTCGGCGGGGCCAGCCTCAGGTCCCCCACCGGCGCGTCCAACTCCAACTTTACGATCGTGTCCAGCGCGTCGCGCCGATCGGCAGGCACGGACACTTCGATGCCGGCGTCCGTCTGCTTGATCGTCGCCTCGCCGCCGGTGAGGACGGAGTGCTTCACGATCTTGCGCGGAATGGGCGGCACTTGAATCGTCTCGCCCGGCCAGCGGAGGATGTGCAGGTAGACGACGTTGCCCTTGTGCGTGCTGCCGCCCCACCAGCGACCGCCCGGCAGGGCGAACTTGTCGCCGTGGGCCCGCACGGCAGCCGCACCCGGCGCCACGAACGGCCCGCCCCGCGTGGCATAGATCGACTCGCCGTACTGCTTGAGCCATTGCCCGATCTTGCGGAAGCTCTCCACCTGGCGGGGCTCGATTCGGCCGTCCGGCATGGGATTGGTGTTCAGCGCCAGGTTGCCGTCGCCGACGGCGCACGCGACGAGGATGCGAACCGCGTCGGTCCAGGGCTTGAGCTTATCGTCGGGCTTCCACGACCACTGCGTGCCCAGCGTGATGCAGCTTTCCCACGGGCGGTCGAACTGGCAGCGCCCGACGTTCTGCTCAGGCGTGTCGAAGTCGCCGCGGGCGCCGGTGCGGTTGTTCACCAGGATGTCGCGCTGGAGCGAGCGGACGTGGCGGATCACCCGCTCGCCTCGGGCGCGATCAAAGCACTGCGGCACGTCGAACCAGATGCCCACCAGCGGCCCGTAGCCCGTAATCAGCTCCTTGACCTGTGCCTCCAGATACTCCGTGTAGCGATCGAGGTTGGAGGCCTGCCGCTTGACCTTGCCTCCCGGGCTGGTCAACGGGAAGTCCGGGTGGTGCCAGTCGCACGTCGAGTAGTACGGGAAGAAGCCGATCCCCTGCTCGCGACAGGCTGAGGCGATCTCCTTGACCACGTCGCGCTTGAACGGGCCGTTCATGATGCTGTAGTCGGTCTGCTTCGTGTCCCACAGGCAGAAGCCGTCGTGATGCTTGAGCAGGAAGACGATGTAGCGGGCTCCACTGTCCTTGACGACCTGGACCCACTGCCTGGCGTCGAACTTGTCGGGGGTCCACTTCTTGTAGAGGGCGTCGTACTCGTCCACCGGCGTGGGCGCGCCCCGCGACCAGCCGATCTCTCGCCCGGTCAGGCTGACCGGGCCCCAACAGATGAACATGCCGAACCGCATGTCTTTCCAGGCTTCCACGGCCTCGCGCTTGGGCTGAAGCAGGTCGTCGGCCGGGACGGCCGGTGGCTGGGCCGACAGGCGGGGGATCAGCAGGCCCACGACGGTCCAGTACGCAATGGCGATGCGGCGGGCAGAAGTGTCCATGGCTTGCCAAACGCCGCCCCGGTCCGACCTGTTGCCTTGCGGCGGGACTGTTCTGTGGGCAATGTGTGCCCCTTTCATGTGCAACTCGCGGGCGGAAGAGGGCGAGATCCCGCATTGGAGCGCCGTTTGCAGGGCCTTTGCGGGTCCCCCAGGCACGAAGCGTTATGGACACGCTCCCCGGGAGTTATACAATGGCGGCACGGCCTGGCGCCGGACCGGTGTGGACATGGACAAGAAACTTCTGATCGTGCAGGTGGCTGCCCTGGGATGGGACTTCCTTCATCGCAACGGCGTGCGCGCGTGCGAAGGCCTGGAGTTCAAGCCAGCCGACAGCGTGCTGCCCGCGTTGACCTGCACGGTTCAGGGCAGCTTCCGCACCGCCAGCCCGCCCTCGACCCACGGCATGGTGGCCAACGGACTGTACTTCCGCGACGTGCGGCGGACGATGTTCTGGGAGCAGTCGTCGGACCTGGTGGCCGGCGAGCGGATCTGGACCCGGTTCCGCCGTCGCGGAGGCCGGGTCGGAATGATGTTCTGGCAGCAGAGCCTGGGCGAACGGGTGGACCTGGTGCTCTCGCCCGCGCCCATCCACAAGCACCACGGAGGCATGATCCAGGATTGCTACTGCCAGCCTTCCGATCTGTACCAGCGCCTGCGAGCCAGGCTGGGAAAGTCGTTCAAGCTCATGCACTATTGGGGCCCGTTGGCGTCGGCGGCCGTGGGCGACTGGATCGCCGCGGCGACGGCGGCGGTATTGGAGGACCGCGAGTCGGCGCCGGACCTGCTGCTGACCTACCTGCCCTCGCTGGACTACGAGTTGCAGCGCGTGGGTCCATCCCATGCTCGCAGCCGCGTGGCCCTGGAGCGGACAATGCAGCAGCTTGCGGCGATGATTTCGGCGGCGCGGTCGCATGACTACGACGTGCTGGTTTACGGCGACTACGCCATCGCCGACGCCGCCCAGGCCGTCTTTCCCAACCGCGCCCTGAGGGCGGCGGGGCTCCTGGCCGTGCGCCAGGTGAAGCAAATGCTCTACCCGGACTTTCACGCCAGCCGGGCCTTCGCCCTGGTCGACCACGAGATCGCCCACGTGTACGTGCGCGACCCGGACGACGTCCAGGCCGCCGCCGAGTGCCTGCGGGCCCTGGACGGCGTGGAACGCGTGCTGGACCGGCGCGAGCAGGCGGATGCGGGGCTCGATCATCGCGCCGGCGGCGAGCTGGTGGTCGTGGCCCGCGAGGGTGCATGGCTGGCCTACCCGTGGTGGCAGAGGAAGCGCGAAGCCCCCGAATACGCCACGCACGTGGACATCCACAATAAGCCGGGTTATGATCCGTGCGAGTTGTTCTCCGGCTGGCCTCCGATCGTCACCGTGAGCCAGGACCCTTCGAGGGTGCGCGGCTCGCATGGGCGCGTGGGGCCGGGGCGCCAGGTCGCCTGGGCCTCCACGCTGGCCTTGGACGAATCGGGCGACGTGATCGCCCTGGCCCGCGGCGTGCGGGACTGGCTCTGAAGATATTCGATTTGCGATTTGCGATTTGCGGCTTGCCCGCCGGCAGGCAGGCGTGAGGTCGTGGCGCAGGGTTGCGGCGCCGCTCGCCAATCGAGAATCGAGAGATCCACGGATTCGTGAATAGACATGACTGAAAGTGACCCAAGCACTCACCCGGACGCCTATCACCAGCGCTTGCTCGTGCCGTTCGACTACCCCGTCCTGTTCGTCCACAACATCTTCGAGGCAGCCAACCCGCTGCTGGCCGACGTGCTGGACCGGCGCCGGGAGCGCCGCCGCCACCGGGTGGCCGTCTACGTGGACGCCGGGCTGTCCGCCGCCCGGCCCGCCCTCATGGACCAGATCAAGGAGTATTTCCACTCGCGGGCCGAGCAGCTCGAACTGGCCTCTCCGCCGCAGATCGTGCCCGGCGGCGAGGAAGCCAAGAACGGCTGGCAGGTCGTCCGCGACGTGATGTGGACGCTGGGCAACCTGCACCTGGACCGCCAGAGTTTCGTCCTGGCTGTCGGCGGCGGGGCCATGCTCGACATGGTCGGCTTCGCCACGTCGCTGGTGCACCGCGGGCTGCGCCTGGTGCGGGTGCCGTCGACGGTGCTGGCCCAGAACGATGCCGGCGTGGGCGTCAAGACGGGCATGGACGAGCACGGGCAGAAGAACTTCGTGGGCACGTTCGCCCCTCCTTTCGCGGTGATCAACGACCTGGCCATGCTGGACTCGCTGGCCGACCGCGACTGGATCGGCGGGTGCAGCGAGGCCTTCAAGGTCGCTCTGATCAAGGACGCCGCCTTTTTCGACTGGCTGTACGATCATGCGAACGCTTTGGCCCGGCGCGACCAGGCCGCCATGGAGCACCTGGTGCGACGAACGGCCATTTTGCACCTGGAGCACATTGCCACCGCGGGCGACCCGTTCGAGATGGGCTCGGCCCGCCCGCTCGATTTCGGGCACTGGGCCGGGCACAAGCTCGAAACGATCAGCCGCTTCCGCGTAGCCCACGGGCAGGCGGTGGCGATCGGGATCGCCATCGACCTGGTGTATGCCATGAGCAAGGGACTGCTCTCGCGGATCGAGTTGGAGCGGGCGATGGAGGCGATGTCCGCGTGCGGTCTGCCGCTCTGGGACGCGTGCCTGGATGAGCGGACGGCCGACGGTGAGCGGGCGGTTCTGGCCGGGCTGGAGGAGTTCCGCGAGCATCTCGGCGGGCGGTTGACGGTTACGCTGCCCAACGGGATCGGGCAGAAGATCGAGGTGCACGAGATGAACTCGGAGTTGCTGGCCGAGGCGGTGGAGCAGTTGAGGGAACGTTCGTTGATTTGACCTTTGACCCAGAGCACGCCATGAAGATACAGGATTCGCCTGCGACCCATCTGACGTACTGTTTGAACATCCACCCGGGCGAGAGCTGGGCGGAGAATTTCGCGGCCATCCGAGACAAGGCCGTGCGGGTCCGCAACCTGGTGGGGCCGGACGGCGAGTTCGGTCTGGGCCTGCGGCTGGGCAACCAGGCGGCCTGTGAGCTGCTGGACCCGGCCAGGCGAAAAGAACTCAAGACGTTCCTGTCTGACAACGCCCTGTACGTCTTCACCGTCAACGCGTTTCCCTACGGGCAGTTTCATCAGACGGCCGTCAAGGAGGACGTGTACGCCCCGGACTGGCGTTCGCCCCAGCGTCTTCAGTACACCCAGGCGGTGGCGAAGATCCTGGCCGACCTGCTGCCCGCACACGTGCAGGGAAGCATCAGCACCGCGCCCGGGTCGTATAAGCCGTGGATTCAGTCGCGCCAGGACGAGGAAGCGATGGTCCGCAACCTGGTGCTGGCGTGTTTCGCGCTGTTCGACATCCGACACACCACCGGCAAGCGGATCGAACTGGCCATCGAGCCGGAGCCCGATTGCTACATCGAGAGCACCGGCGAGTTGATTGACTTCCTCACCGGCCCCCTGAAGGGCTACGCCCAGCGATTCATGGTCCAGCAGCACCAGGTCGGTGATGAATTCCGCGACGGGATCTGGGAGCACCTGGGCGCATGCCTGGATACCGCCCACGCAGCCGTGCTGTTCGAGGACCCGATGGAGAGCCTCCGCCGACTCCGCCAGGCCCGCATCCACGTCAGCAAGGTCCAGGTCAGTTCCGCCCTTCGCCTCCAGCCTCGGGGGCGGGCCCTGGAGAAGCTGCGAACGTTCGCCGAGGGCGTCTATCTGCACCAGGTCAAGGCCAGACGGTCCGACGGAACGATCGTCTCGTACGCGGACCTGCCCCAGGCGCTGGCGGCAGCAAGCGACGGGGCCGACGACGAGTGGCGCGTGCACTTCCACGTACCGCTCTTCTTCGACAGCTTCGAGGACCTCCACTCGACCAGCGACCTGCTGACGCCCGCCTTCTTCGCCGAGGCCTGCCAGGCCAGCCGCAACCTGGAGATCGAGACCTACACCTTCGACGTCCTGCCCGCCGACCTGCGCCCGGCGGACGTGACCGACTCCATCGCCAACGAGTACCGCTGGGTGCTCGACCAGATGGGCGTGTAGCGGAATTGCGGATTGCGAATTTCGGATTGCCGATTTCGGGCGCAGTCCGTCGCGGGCCCGCCGGTGGTTGAAGCCTGGGCCTCGCGCTACAATGTCCACGCAACCGAAAGGCAACCCCATGGACGATTCGATCTCCGAAGGCATCGAGAAGGTTCAAGTCGCCAACGAGTTCCGCGCCTGCGCGGCCTGCGGGTACGGGCGCGGGTTCCACTCGTCGTTCCTGCCCGAGGGCGAGCGGCTTCGGGTGGTGTTCATCTGTCCCAACTGCGGCGCGCGGTACGACCTGGGGCTGTTCGTCCAACCGGGGTAGTTGCCCGCTCCAGGCCGGGACGGCCGGTAGCAAGGCTTGTCGCGCCGATGCACACGTAGTACGATGCCCGCAGGAGAAGTGCAATGATCCGAGCAAGAATCCGCGGGCGCCTGCTTCCAGCCTTGATCGTCACCCTGTTGCTGCCGGCAGCGGCCTGGGCTGCGCCGGCTCCGGAGGCGGCGCCTCAGCCGCCGGCCGAAGACGTCCGCAACGCCATCGCGGCAGGTGAGTTCACCGCCTGGTTCCAGAACGCCACCGCCTGGCTCAACGAACGGGCCACGGCACGAGCCGACCAAGCCACCCTGATCTCCCTGATCGACAGGCCGGACGTCCGCCGCGTGCTCGACGGCCGGCAAGTGATCGCCGCCTGCGGGGCCGGGGAACTGGGCGCTTTCGCCAAGGCCGCCCCCGCCAACCAGACGTTTCTCACCTGGCTCCTCAGCGACACCGAAACGATGGACCTACTGCTGGAGGGGGCGGCGCCCCTGAAGTTGGGGGCCCGCGAGAAGAACCAGTCGCACCTGAAAGTCGCTTCTCTGGAGATCCTGCGGAAGATTCTCGCCGGCGACGGAGACGCCAAGGGCGGGCTCTGCCGCAAGCTGGCCATCGCGACGGCGCTGGCCCCGCCGGGCACGGGGGCACCAGGCGCGGGGCACGCCAAGCCGCCGGTCGACCCGGTCGAGCGATACATGCACTTCAAGCAGGCCCACCGCAACGGCGAGCTGGTCCCCAGCTTCGACAAGCTGACCGTGTGGGAGTACCAGAAGGTGGTGCAGTCGGGCGCGTCCAACGAGGACCTGGCCTGGGGGCGCCGGATGATCGGCACATTCCGCCCCGACCTGCTCGAGGATGAGACGGTGGTCAACTCGACCAGCTTCGTCTGGCGGCGCAACGCCCCGCCCGAGCACTATCCGTACAAGGACATGCGGTACGTGCTGGCCGGCGGGGGCAAGTGCGGGCCTCGCTCGTCGTGGGCGGTGTTCATCTGCCAGGCCTGGGGTGTGCCGGCCATCGGCGTAGGCCAGCCGGGCCACGCCTGCGTCGCTTTCCGCTCGGCCAACCCCATGGCCCAACCCCAGCCGGGCAACGTGTGGAAGGTCGCCTACGGGCGAGGTTGGGAGGTGTCCAAGCTCGAGGGCATGAGCGGTCCGGAGTTCCTCCAGGCCGTCCGGGAACGCTCGCACGCGAAGGTGTTTTCGCGAATCGAGCACCTCCGCTGGCTGGCGGCGGCGGTGACGCCGGAGAAGAAGTCAGCCGCGATCCTCCAGGTGCTGAACGCCATGCGGACATCGCTGGCCGAAGCCAAGAGCGAGATCCCCGCCGCGCCTGTCCGGCCGGTAAGTGTGAAGACCGATTCCGGCTCCAGCCGGCCCATCGGCCCGGTCGGCGGTGTCATTCACGTCCTCGCCGCGGCCTTCACCAAGACCGGCGGGCAGATCTCGTGGGGCGGACAGTTCCCCCACGTGCTGGTGCACCATGGCCCCACGGGGCAGCCGCAAGTTTACTTCCAGCAGCAAATGAAGAGCCAATGGGCCGACTATCTCATCGACGTGCCGGCCGCCGGAACCTATCGACTGGTCATGCAGGCCGCCTGCGTCAACGACCACCAGGTGCTCGAGTTCTGCTCGGGCGACAAGATGCTGGCCCAGGTCGCCATCCCGCTCACCTACGGCCTGTGGCAGGAGACGTCGCCGGTGGAGTTGCGCCTGGACAAGGGCGTGCAGACGCTACGGGTCCAGACGCCGACGACCGAGCACAAGCGCGGCATCGCCCTGCAGTCGTTCAAGCTGAAGTCGAAGGACTGAAAGCGGCGGAAGCGCGGAGGGGCTGTCCTGACCTTTCCACACGGGTGGGACGCCGCGCTTCCTCACTTCTTCTGTCGTTCCTTGGCGCCCATCTCGGTGGCCGCGCCGCGGTCGCCCTGCTGCTTCATCCACGCGTCGAGCTGCGCCCGCAGGCGCTTTCGCTCGGCCTCCAGGGACGGCTCTGCCGACAGGTCCTTCATTTCGTGGGGGTCGCTCTGAATGTCGTAGAACTCGACAGCCGGGCGGCGGAGGTAGCGATCCACCTGGCTGCGAGCGAAGGTGTCGCCGGCGGCGGCCTTGGCCTGCCACGACTTGAACAGGTCGCCCTTAAGCACGACGTTCTGGAACTGGGCGTCGTGATTGAGGTTCAGGATGTACTTGTAGCGGGCGTCGCGAACGCAGCGGATGCCGTAGGCCTCCGGCCCGTTGATGATGCCGCGGGAGGTCTGGACGGCGAAGACGGTCTCGCGGCATCGGTCGGCCCGGCCGGTGAGCGCGTCGAGGAAGCTTCGCCCGTCGAGGTCGTCCGGCGGGTTGGCCCCAGCGGCGGCCAGGAACGTTGGCAGGACGTCCACGTACTGCATAAGGGCCTGGGAGGTCGATCCGGGCTTGACTCGCCCGGGCCAGCGGGCAACGGCTGCGACGCGGATGCCGGCGTCGTAGAGGGTCCACTTGCAGTGGGGCCAGCCGCTGCCCTGTTCGCTCAGCACGAGGACCAGGGTGTTGTCCGCCTGGCCGGTCTGGTCCAGGATGCTCATGACCTGGCCTACCTGGCGGTCGAAGACTTCGATCTCAGCGTAGTAGGCGGCCAGGGCGCGACGCGTTTCAGGAGTGTCTACGAGATACGGCGGGAGGGTGAGCTTGGCCGGGTCATAGACAGTCGCGTCGCCCAGGTTCCACGGGCCGTGCGGTTCGTTGGAGGCGACCACCAGGCAGAAGGGCTGGTCCTTGTCGCGCGCGATGAAGCTCCGGATGGCGCCGGCTGCCCCCGAACCGACGGCGCCGGCGATCGCGGACGCGCCGCCGGCGTCTGATTCGTCGCCCTGGGCTCGCTTGGCCTTCTTGCCGCCTTTGGCGGTCTTGCCCGCCCTGGTTTCGCCTTCGCCCTTCGCGGCCTTGCCCGCCCCAGCGGCCGGGTGCTCAAACGGGAACGATTCCCGCGGGCCGAAGTGCGTCTTACCGACCAGGCCCACCCGGTAGCCCAGCGGCCGGAGGTGGTGCGGCATGGACTTCACGCCGTCGTACACCCGCGAGTGGTTGGGATGAGCCCCGTTGCGAACGGGAAAGAGCCCGGTGTACAGGGCCTGGCGGCACGGGGCGCACATGGGGGCGGGGGTGAACATGTTCACGAGGCGCATGCCCTGGGCGGCCAGGCGGTCCAGGTTTGGCGTGCGGACGTCCTTGTTGCCCCAGCAGCCGACGTCGTGGTAGGTCATATCGTCGGCAATGATGATCACGAAGTTGGGCTTGCGCGAAGGTTGGGACGCTTCGGCGGCCCTGGCCCCGCTTGGCAGACGAACAGCCAGGCCGCTCGCGACGGCGGCCAGGCCTGTTGCAGTTGAGCGGAGCAGACAGCGACGGGTAAGACGGTTGTCGATTCGGCTCGAAGTCATGTCACGCGCCCTTTCGGTCCGGTAGAGCGGTGTCCAGTCTGCCAAGTTCGCAGTGAAAAAGACATGAGAAAACCAGGCCCCGCAACCGTGAGACGCGGGGCCTTTTTGGTTTCCCGAAACGACGTTGGGACGGCGTCACCGCCCGGCTGGACGGGTACAGGGCTTCCCTGCTCCGGCGAACCGCCCGCCCACAACCGGCGATTTTTTTCAGAACCGGTGACAAAGAGTTGTCACCGCTTCCTCGTACAACTGGACTTCGATCAGGGAGGATCCCCCCACCGCCGCGGGAACCAGCCGCCCCGCCGCCTGGGACTGCACGGACCAGGACGGGCCAGAATCGGCGAAAGCGCCATTTCAGGTAACGATGGCTCCTGATGCGCCTAGGGAAGGCCGCAAGGCGGGCCGCCGCACCTGCGGGACGCCTTCGGGGTTTCCTGATGAAGGTAGTCGCCATGTTGACGGGACGCGAGGGGGGCGGCGCGGGTCGCCGCCGCCGAGTCGGCATGATCCCCCCGGCCGCTGCCCGCGGTCAACCCGGCCCAATCCGGCATGTCCTCTCGGCTGACCGGTCCGTCAACAATCACATCCCCCTCCTCAGCCGCGGCCGGCCCCCACCGACCCGCTTCCCCCGCCCACGCCACCGTTGAAATCCCCTGACAAAGCCTGAACGCAAACACATTGGCTGACAGGCCCGGGGATTCCGCGCGCGCTCCCTTCCCTCCCGCTCACGAGAGACCTATGCCCACGTTCATTTCCTCGGCCCGTCGCGGGCTCGCCGTTCAGAGAATCCTGCCCCTCATGCCTGCCGGAGTCCTTCAGGACGTTGCCGCCTTCGTCAACGACTTGTCCGGATCGTCTCGCCCCCCCAACCTGATGCACGACCTCGACGCACTTCTCCAACGGCCCGACCTGCACCAGTGGGTCGCGAGCCAGGACCACGACGAGAGCGAGTCCCAGGCAGCCCTGGTCGCCTGCTTCATGAAGATGGTCTGCCAGCGTCGCAACTGCCTCATGGCCCACTACGTTCGCCGTCTCGTCCGGGAGATCCGGGAGATCGTCCGCGGGGCGGCCGCCACGATCCGCCTTACCCATGACCCGGAGTTCCGGGCGGCCTTGGCGGTCTCCAGTTCCTTCGCCGCCGCCCTTTCGCAGTTGGCCCCGCTGGCGATGTTCTTCGTGCAGTCGGCGGCCCGGGCCGAGTGGGCCTGGGACGCCCTGGTGGGCGCCGCCTCCGTTCCTCAGCACGTGCAGGCGTTCGGATGGCTGCCCCGGGAAGACGGGCTCTATCCCACGCTGCGGTTCCTGTTGATCGCCCAGTGCCCGGGTCGTTTTCGCCCCCACGCCCTGCTCTACTCGCCCCTGGCTCGATACCTGGTGGACCAGGGCCTGGCCCAGCGGATGCACGTGGTGCAGATGTCCTGCCCCCGATGCGGCTACTGGGGGACGGTGCAGGCCTGCCCCAAATGCGGCCTGCCCCTGCGGGCCGACGTGCGGCGTTGGCTGCTGGCGACGGCGTTCATCGAGCGGTCCACCTTCGTGCGTCTCTCCAGCGGCAGGCAGGCCCTGCTCCTGGAGGACCGCCCCGCGTTCGCACGCCCCCACGATCATCCGATGCCGGCCGAGCGGACCACCCACCCGGAGCAGGATCCCGGCGAGCAGGTCAGTCGGCGGGCCATGAAGGAACTGGCCCTGCGGGCGGTGCGGGAGATGCTCGACGCCTTGCGCGATCCCGGCCGCCCCCATCTGCGCTGCCTGATCCTCTGGGCCGAGGCCGCCCGACTGGACAACCCCGGCCTGCTGCTGTCACCACGTGGACAGGACGAGCACGTTGCGCAGGCCCTCATCGAGGCGTTGATCGCCCCGGAAGTCTCCGGGCGGGCCGAGAGACTGCCGCGGATGAACCGATGGATCCGTGAGCTGGCGCCACGCGTGAACCCGCACGACAACGTCCCGCTGACCGGCACGCAGATGGCCTCCGGTCTGGCCCGGCTGCGGCGCAGGTTCATGGGCGCCGTGTCCCCCCTGGCCAGGGAGCAGTTCTGGGATTAGGCCTGTGGGGTGGTCGAGGAAGCACGGCACGCCGCACGCCATATGCAGGGAGATACAGATGGAACACCCGCCGGGCGTGATCCGGCGGGTGTTCTATTGTGCTCGGCCACTGGGGGCCGTCAAAGCATGGTTGCCCAAGTTGCTGCCAGGCTCAGCGTCCGGTGCGGCCGCCGCCCGGACGAGGGCCTCGCAGGCCCGGACGCGGGCCCCCGGGACCCAGTGGGCCGGGGCGGGAAGGCATCGCCTCGCGAGCGGCCTTGCGCTCTTCCTCGTTCAGCTTGCCGTCGCCATCCTTGTCGAACTTCTCGATGAGCTTCTTGCGCATGGCTTCGGCGGCGGCCTTGCGTTCCTCCTCGTTCAGCTTGCCGTCGCCGTCCTTGTCGAACTCCTTGATCGCTTCCTCGTGGCGGGTTCGCATCTCTTCACGCCGCTTCTCGAACTCGGCGACGGCCTTGGCCTTTTCGGCATCGCTCAGCTTGCCGTCCTTATCCTCATCGAAGCGCCGCAGCACCATCTCGTGCAGGGGGCCGGGCTCGTCGATCTTGGCGAGGAAGGCGGCCTTGGCCTTGGCCCGCTCGGCTTCGTCGAGCTTGCCGTCCTTGTTCTCGTCGAACTTCTCCAGGATGTTCTGGCGACGGTCCTGGGCGCCGGCGCGGGCGCGCTCGGCCATCGCTTTTCGGGCCTCGGCCCGCTCGGTCTCATCGAGTTTGCCGTCCTTGTTGGCGTCGAACTTCTCCAGGATCTTCGCTCGCATTTCCTCGCCGCCCGGCCGCGCCGGACGTTTGCCCTCGCGGGCGGGAGCGTCCTCGGCATAGGCCGCCGCCAGCACCCCGTTGATCACCAGAACCGCCGTCCACAATTTCGCGTTCATCGTCATTCTCCTGATTAGATACACCCTCTCGCCGCCCGGCCCGATGCCGGGGTGCGGCGTTTTCAGTTGGTTCTGGCGGGCCGGCTGGTCGGCGCGGGAGGCCTGGTGCGCCCAGGCC
>Ga0116148_1000776_pt1 | contig 38154 bp, 20 predicted proteins | sample AD_UKC055_MetaG_FD_89786 | JGI IMG/M metagenome (GOLD analysis project Ga0116148, IMG submission 89786) | Active sludge microbial communities of municipal wastewater-treating anaerobic digesters from USA - AD_UKC055_MetaG | ecosystem: Engineered > Bioreactor > Anaerobic > Digestate | place: USA...
CGAATTCGCTGACGATGCCTGTTCGTTTTGCCATAGGATCGTGCTCTCTTCTGTATCCCTGGGCGTGATCCGAAACTCGTAATTCGTAACTGGCAACTCATAATTGGACTTCGGTCGCATAGTCCAATTCGAACACTGAATTACTAGTTACCAATTACCAGTTGCCGTTCACCATCCACTACACCTGTATTCGCACCAACAACCAGCAACCACTGCCTAATCCAGCTTGAACTGCTTGCGGTATTCTTCCGCCCCGCTCATGGGCGGCTGATCTTCCTTGAGGCAAAGGCAGTTCTGCAGCACCAGGGCCTCGATGTCGGTGTACATGAAGCACTTGTAGGCGTCCTCGGGGGTGCAGACGATGGGCTCGCCGCGGATGTTGAAGCTGGTGTTCACGATCACGCCGCAGCCGGTCCGCTCCTCGAAGGCCTTGATCACTTTCCAATAGCCGGGGGCCACTTCCCGGTTCACGGTCTGCACCCGCGCGGAGTAGTCCACGTGCGTGACCGCCGGGATGTCCGAGCGGATCACGTTGAGCTTCTCGATGCCGAAAAGCTTCTTCTGCTGGTCGGTCATTTCCTTTCGGCGGTCCTCGCGAACGGGGGCCACCAGAAGCATGTAGGGGCTCTCGCTGTCCATCTCGAAGTAGTCGGCCACCTTCTCGCGAAGGCAGGAGGGGGCGAAGGGGCGGAAGGACTCGCGGAACTTGACCTTGAGGTTCATCTGGGCCTGCATCTTGGGATTGCGCGGGTCGCCGATGATGCTCCGCCCGCCCAGGGCCCGCGGCCCGAACTCCATCCGCCCGTGCAGGAATCCGACCACCTTGCCCTGGTCCATCAGATCGGCCACCTTGGCGAACATTTCATCCAGGTCGCCGTAGACGGTGTACTTGGCCCCGACGGAGTCGAGGTAGGCCCGCACCTGCTGCTCGCTGTAGGCCGGGCCGAGATAGCTGCCCGCCTGGCTGTCCAGCGGTTGGGGCGTGCGGGGCTTATCCATGATCTGGTGCCAGGTGAACAGGGCGGCGCCCAGGGCCCCGCCCGCGTCGCCGGCGGCCGGCTGGATCCAGATGTTCTTGAAGGGCCCGTCGCGGAGGATCTTGCCGTTGCCCACGCAGTTGAGGGCCACGCCCCCGGCCAGGCAGAGATTGTCCAGCTTCGTCTCCTTGTGGACGTGGCGGATGATCCGCATCATGACCTCTTCGGTCACCTTCTGGACGCTGGCGGCCAGGTCCATCTCCCGCTGGGTCACGCGGGACTCCGGCGGGCGCGGCGGGCCGCCGAACAGTTTTGCGAAGCGCCCGTTGGTCATGGTCAGCCCGGCGCAGTAGTTGAAGTACTTCTGGTTGAGCCAGAACGAGCCGTCCTCCTTGAGGTCCATCAGCTCGTTGAGGATCAGGTCGGCGTACCTGGGCTCTCCGTAGGGGGCCAGGCCCATCACCTTGTACTCGCCGCTGTTGACCTTGAAGCCGGTGTAGTAGGTGAAGGCGGAGTACAGCAGCCCGATCGAGTGGGGGAAACGAATCTCCTTCTTGAGTTCCACGCGGTTGCCGTGCCCGACGCCCCAGGTGGTGGTGGCCCACTCGCCCACGCCGTCGAGCGTGACGATGGCGGCCTGCTCGAAGGGCGAGGGGAAGAACGCGCTGGCCGCGTGCGACTGGTGGTGCTGGGTGAAGTAGATGGGCCCGTGGTACTGGTTGTGCAGGCCCTTGTCGATCTCGCGGGGCAGGAAGAGCTTCTGGCGGACCCACAGGGGGATGGCCATCATGAAGCTCTTGAGCCCCAGCGGGGCGTAGGCCAGGTAGCTCTTCAGCAGCCGCTCGAACTTCAGCAGGGGCTTGTCGTAGAAGCACACCGCGTCGAGCCTCTCCGACGTGATGCCCGCCTCGGCCAGGCAATAATCCACCGCGTGCTGCGGGAAGTTGAAGTCGTGCTTGATGCGGGTGAACCGCTCTTCCTGCGCAGCGGCCAGGATCTCGCCGTCGCGCACCAGGGCGGCGGCGGAGTCATGGTAGAACGCCGATATACCCAGGATGGTCGTCATGTCGTTCTGCAAACCCTCGTCGGCTGGAAGACCCTAGCCCTCCACGTCCGTCCACGTCAAAGGGTCAATTATACCCGGTCCGCGCCGGTTTGGCTATCCTGTTGTCGTTGCGGCCGGGCGCGGCTGGGTCCTGCCGGCGAGGTCGCCGGGGCGGTCGTCGTAGCGGCCCGGGCGCGCGGCAGGACGTAGATGGTCCCGCCGGAGGTCTTCATCAGAACGCGGAGGTTCAGCCGCTCCACCAGCTCCCGGCTGTCGCCCAGGTAGCTGCGCCCGGGCTCGTCCAGCCAGACCAGCCAGGCCCCGGCGCGGAGGGCCTGCTCCATCCGCTCCAGTTCGACCGCGTAGTCCGCGTTGGGCTGGAGAGAGTACGGGTTGCGCCGGACGGGCGGCAGGCAGGCGGTGCGGCCGGTCAGGTAGTGGATCAGGTCGGGCCAGTTGGAGTAGAAGGTCCGCGAGGGATTGGCGGTGGCGAGGTTCTGGAGAACGCTTGATCGCTGCCAGGCTCGCGAGGCGAAGCCCTCCGCGTCCAGGCGGCCTCGCAACTCGGCGGCGAGTTGTTTGGCCTGCGCGCCGGCCAGGCCCAGCAGGCCCAGGGCCAGCACGCCCATCAACCATCGACGAACGACCAGACGGGGCAGGGCGACCACCAGGCAGGCCAGCAGGCCGACCAGCGGTCCCAGCAGGGGGGTCAGCAGACGATTGTCCAGGGGCGTATGGGCGTCGACGAAGGTGATCGAGACCAGCAGGAAGCCCACATAGAGCAGGCTGAACAGCAGCAGCAGACCCATGGCTGAGGCGACGTCCCGTGTGCTTCGCCCCACCGTCGGCGGGGGCGCCGTCGGGTCCGGGCGCCGCAGCAGAACAGCCGTCGCTAGAGCCGCCGCCACCAGGACGCCGACGAAGACGATCCCGGCTGGCGAAGGCAGGTAGCTGGCCAGGAACCATCGGCCCATGGCTTCCAGCCCCGCCAGTAGCTTGTCCGCCTGGGGCGGGTGGAAGGCCAACTGTCGGTTGGCGGCGGACCCTCCGACCAGCTTGTTCCGCACCAGCCAGGCGACCAGGGGCAGGCCGGCCGACAGGCCGAACAGGATCGCGTCCCCCAGCCGGCGTTTCCAGGACCTCCCGTTCCAGGCCAGCAGGGACAGGCCTATGGTGGCGATGACGACCACGCCCACGTAGCGGGCCAGAACCGCCATTGCTGCCGCCGCAGCCAGCGGCCCCAGCAGCCAACGCCGCCGGGTCTGGAGATACACGATCAGCAGGTACAGGCACAGGAGGGTCAGGGCCAGGAAGGGCGGCTCGGACAGCACCGAGACATGGACATCCATCAGCCGTGGGGACAGGGCCAGGAATGTCCCAGCCAGCAGACCCAGCCAGTCCAGGCCGGTCGCCCGCCGCACCAGCAGGGCCAGCAGGAAGACCGAAAGGGCTTGGCAGACGGCGTTGAGGGCGACGGCCGCGGAGGAGGCCTGAAGCCCGACCGCGGACAGCCCCGCCAGCAGGACCGGCAGCAGGGGGGGGTAGTGGGTCAGCGGTGCGATCGGGGCCTCGGCATGCCAGGTGGGGGCGCTGAGCCCCTGGCCTTGGCGAAGGTTGTGGGCGGCCTCCAGGTAGATCACCGAGTCCGGCGTGATGCCCGGCCCGGCGGATGCGGAGGCCAGCACCACCGCAGCCGCCAGCACCGCTATCAGGCCCAGACCGACGCTGCGGACCAGGCCCGCCCGGCCTGGTTGAGTTTCCAAATCCGTGGACATTTCATTATCCTGCCGCCGAGGGGCGGCTGGCCAGGCCCCACACGGCGAGCGCCCGCCAGCCGGTTCGGGGAGCGGTCGACTGGCCCGACCATCGGCCGTCGGCTACTTCTTCCCGAACCCGTACTTCAAGATGCACCAGATGGCCTTCAGCCCGTCCTTCCACCCGATCTTCTTGCCTTCGCTGTGCAGGCGGGGGTCGTAGCTGATGGGCACTTCGATCACCCGTGCGCCCTTGCGGGCGATCTTGGCGGTAACCTCGGGCTCGAAGCCGAAACGGTCCTGCTCCAGACGCACCGACTGGATGACCTCGCGACGGAAGCACTTGTAGCACGTCTCCATGTCCGTCAGGCCCAGGTGAGTGGTGCGGTTGGACAGCCACGTGAGGAACCGGTTGGCCAGGTAGTTCTTCCAGTACCCCTTGCGCGAGCGGGATTCCTTGAACCGGCTGCCGTAGACCACGTCGGCCTGCCCGGCCAGCAGGGGGGCCAGCACGCGGAGGTAATCATTGGGGTCGTACTCCAGGTCGGCATCCTGGATGATGATGAAGTCTCCCGACGCGGCGGCAAAGCCGGTGCGAAGGGCGGCCCCCTTGCCTGAGTTGCGGTCGTGGAAGATCACGCGGTAGCTCGTGCCGCCCTCGCCGCTGGCGTCGCTCCGCTGGGCCACCTGGGCAGCGAACTCCTGAAGCTGCTCGCGGGTGCCGTCCTTCGAGCCGTCCTCGACCAGGACGATCTCCTTGCCCAAGCCGCCCAGCTCCACCGCCTCCACGCGCGCCAGCAGATCTCGCCACGTGTTGAGTTCATTGTACACGGGGATCACGACAGACAGCACCCCTGGCCGGGTGACTGCGACGGCATCTGGCTCGGTAACTTCCATAGGCTTTGACTTGTTATCGGCAAGAACACGGATGGGGATTACCGCCAGAAGGCGACGTGGGCTGGATTCTTGAGCCTGCCCCCTCGGTCTCCTCCATCCGGCGGCAGACGGAGCTTGGCCGAAGGACGCGAAACTCCTTGGAAGAGTCGCAACAGTAGATAGGAAAGCTAGGAACATCTTATTGGTGAGTATGTTGATAAACAAGTAAACAAGATTGTAGAATTACCAGGAATTGGCTTGTTCGATGGAGTCAGGGGGGGTGAAACCCCCCATTTGGGGGCCCGAAGGGGTTCTAATCTTGACAGTTTTGGCATCTTGTGCTAGCATCACACTCACTATGGTGACGGCAACTCGTTCGACTAAGAAGTTGTCCCCCCGGAAGAAGGCGATTCGGACCTACGACTCAGCCTTGAAGTATCTGTTCGGACAGACCGACTACGAGCAGATGCTCCGGGTGCGATATAACCGGGATACGTTCAACCTGGACCGGATGCGGTTGTTGTTGAGCGGGCTGGGCAACCCCCACGCCAAACTGCGCGCCGCCCACATCGCCGGTACAAAGGGCAAGGGCTCGACGGCGACGATGCTGGCCGAGATGCTGCGGACCTGCGGCTACAAGGTCGGGCTGTACACCTCCCCGCACATCTGCGATGTTCGCGAACGGATCCGCGTGGATGGCGAGATGATCTCCCAGGCGGCGCTGACGCGCCTGATCTGCCAGGTCGAGCCCATCATCGCCAAGATGGCCGACAAGCCGACGTTCTTCGAAATCTTCACGGCCATGGCCTTCCAGCACTTCGCCAACAGCGGCGTGGACGTGGCCGTGGTGGAAGCGGGCCTGGGCGGGCGCCTGGACAGCACCAACGTCCTGACGCCCGAGGTCTGCGGGCTGACGAGCATCTCGCTGGACCATACGCACCAGTTGGGCGACACGCCGGCGAAGATCGCCGCGGAGAAAGCCGGCATCTTCAAGCGGGACATCCCGGCGATCAGCGTCAGCCAGCTTCCGGAGGTCAAGCGGGTGCTCCGCAAGACCGCCCGGGAAACGGGCGCGAGCCTGATGTTCACCGGCGAGGACATCGACTTCAGCTACCGCGTGGAGTCCTCTCGCCAGAACGGCTGTCATGCCCGGATCTGCCTGACCACGCCCCGCAGCCGCTTTGAGCATCTGCCCGTGCCGCTTCTGGGCGAGCACCAGGCCCTCAACTGCGGGCTGGCCCTGGCGATGCTGGACCAGCTCAAGCTCAAGGGCTACAACCAGATCAGCGACGAGAAGGCCATCCGCGGGCTCAGCAGCGTGTACATCCCGGGACGGATGGAACTCGTCCATCGCGACCCACGCATCCTGCTGGACGGTGCCCACAATGGCGCATCGGTGCAGGCCCTCATGCGGGCCATCGGGCAGCATATCCCCTACGACTCGATGGTGATGATCTTCGGTTGTGCCGCCGACAAGGACATCAACGGGATGATGCAGCAGATCTCGACCGGCGCGGACAAGGTGATCTTCACCCGTGCCGCCGGCAATCCGCGCGCAGCCAGGCCCGAGGACCTGGCCGAGATGTACGAGCAGTGCAGCGGACGCGTGGCCCAGGTCACCGACAGCCTCCGCAGCGCCATGCGGATCGCCCTCAACGCCGTCAGCCGGGAAGACATCATCTGCGTGACCGGCTCGTTCTACCTGGTCGGCGAGGCCAAGACGGTGCTGGGCCAGGGCGTCGCCTGATTGTCTTTTTCCGCCGGCTCCCGACTTGTTCGCCAGCCCTCCGCTCCAGTCAGCGGGGGGCTGATCCATTTCGACAGGTCTTCCCAAGGCGAAATCGGTGGGAACACCTATTGCGGATGACGGACAAAAGCTCAACAATTCATGCACCGCCATGACGGCGGAGGCGAGAGGACAGAACTACATGAAAGCGACTGTGGACGACACGTGCATCGCCTGCGGGCTGTGCATCGAAATGTGCCCCGAGGTATTCGAGATGGGCGATGACAACATCGCCAAGGTCAAGACGGACCCCGTCCCGAGCGAACAGGAAGAGACCTGCAAGGAAGCCGCCGCCGCCTGCCCCGTCGAGGCGATCAAAATCGCCTGATCGTCCGAGGGCGCCCGGTTTAGCGCGAACTTCATCCCCGGCCAGCGCGGCCTCAATGCCCGTGGCCGAAAACGGGGCCGGGCCGCCGGTGCAGCCGGGCCGGGCCAGCCGACGAAGAGGCAGAGAGGATTGCCATGGTTAAGAAGGACAGCAAAAAAGGAACGATCCGCTTCTCATTCAAGCCGATGTATCCTGTCAGCGATTGCCAGGTCGCCGGCGACTTCAACAACTGGCAGCCGGTGCAGATGGTCAGGACCCGCGCCGGCCAGTTCGCCGTCGAGGTCAAGCTGCCCCCCGGCACGCACCAGTACAAGTTCATCCTGGATGGGCAGTGGATGGCCGACCCGGACAACAACATCTACGTCTCCAACGCCTACGGGACCGTCAACTCCGTGTTGCAGGTGGAAGAGACGAAGAAGGTCGCTGCCCGCAAGACGGCCTCCAAGCGCTCGCGGGCGTAAGGGCCGCCTGAACAATCCGGGCAAGCCGAACTCTCCCGACCGGCAGGGGTCTATCCTCTGCCGGTCTGCCATTGACGGGCGGGGGCGGCTGCGGCGGGCTGCGGGTCGAACTTCACCTCCCCGGAACGGTGCGCACGGGCCTGAGGACCTGGTCCCGGCCGGAACTAAGTCAAGATAATCCCCGCAGAAGTCGAAAACTTGGGTATGGTCGCCTTACGCCTGGGCGTCCAGGCCGGACCAGGACCATGAACGAATCGACCCGTACTTCAGCGGCGTCCCCAGCCAAGCGCACTGCCACAGCGGCGTGGGCCGCCCTGTTCTGTGCGCTGGTGCTTGGCGCAGCCGGATACATGCGGCTGGTCGAGCCCCGCATGCACGCCCCGCCGGACGAGGACGAAAGCATGACGCTGGCCTACTACACGTGGGCCGGCACCGACAGCGAGGGCTTCCCCCGGCGCGTGGACCTGAAGAACCCGCCCCGACCGACAATGCGGAACCTGGCGATCGGGATGTTCTGCAGCCTGGGGCGCTGGCCCGAGCCCAACAACCACATCGTCAACAGCTTCCTGGTCAACTTCTCCTACGCCGCCGTGGGCGACAAGCTGCTGGCCCTGCGTCTTCCGGCCCTGATCGCCGCGCTCGTGTTCGCCGGCACGCTTTCGGGCCTGGTGCTGTGGCGGCTGCGATGGGCGGCGGCGGCGCCCGCGCTGGCCCTGGCCGCCTTCGCCATTCCCTACGTCCACTTCTACAGTCAGCAGTCCCGCGGGTACTCCTGGATGCTCGCCCTCCAGGCGCTGTTGCTGGGGGCCTTGTGCCGCCTGGGACGGCGGCCCCGCTCGGCCTTCTGGGGCGTGGTCTGCGCCGCCCTGTCGGTCATGACCTTCATGAACATCGTCAGCATGGCCCTCGACTGGCTGGCGCCTGTCTACGGGTTGTTCCTGCTGCTGCCTGGTCTGCTGCTGGACGCCTCGTCCGGGCGCGATGAGGCCCGCGCCTTGCGCAAGAACCTGCTGCTCCAGGCCCTGGCCATCGGCGCGATCGGCGCGGTGTTCTTCATGGATCGCCTGCCCTTTGTCATCAGTTCGATGCGCCAATACGGCGACGAGTGGACGACCTGGCGCGATTTCGCCGTCCTGTCGGGCGACATCTTCACCTATCTCTTCCCCAGCGTCGCCTGGTCGGTCGTGGGCGCCTGCGGACTGGCCGGGGCGGTGCTGGCCTGGCGCGACCGGGCGGCCAGGCCGTTGTTGGCCGCCTGCGCGCTCTCCGTTGCCGTCAGCTTTGCCCACTTCCTGGCGGCCAGGCGGTTCCCGTACGTGCGGGTGACGGGTTTCTTTCTGCCGCTGGTGTTGCTGGGCCTGGCGGGGCTGATGACCGCGGGCCTGCGCCGGCTGGCCCGCCTGGGCTCCGCGGCGGTTGTCGCCGGGTCGGCTGCCTGCCTGGCTGCGGTCGCGGCCTGCACGTTCTCCTGGTCGTACCAGCCGCCTTCGACAGCCCAGCGCGACCGTCTGGCCAGCCTGTTGGAGCCCGCCGCCGCACCCCAGGACGCTTCGGTCTGCCAGATTCTCGGCCTGCACCTGCCCGTCCGCCCGCCCGGTTGGTCGCATCCGCTGTCGAAGCGGATCAACCGCCTGACCGGCCCGCTGTACCTGGGCGTGGTGAGCGAGGTGGACGGTTCGGCGCCGGCATACTGGGGCGACGGCGAGCCGGGGCGCAATCTCCACCGGCGCCCGCGCTGGGGGGGCTTTGACTGGCCCGCCCTGGTCCGCGACCAGACCCTGGGCGACTATCGCGCCGCCCTGCTGGCCGGGCAGGCCAGCCGCGTCCCCGCCGAAGGACTCGACCACGGCTCGCACGCCGTCTTCTTCTGGTACCTCGATGCTGAGTCGGTGGCGATCTCCCCGGAGAAGTTCCACGTCCTGATGGACGCCCACGAGATCCGCTACCACGTCTTCAAGCGCCGCCTCTACGTCAAGATGCTCGTCTTCAAGCGCGTCTACCTGGCGGTGATCTTCAGCAGCTCCAGCGAGGAATTTCAGCGAGTGATGGCCGCCTTCCGCGGCGGGCAGGAACCCTTCGGCGAGGACCTGTGGGTCTTCCTTCCGCCCGTTCAGGCATCGGCGCCAGCGAGCCGGCCGGCCGAATCGTCACCACGAGGTAGAGAGCGATGACGCAGTTGACAGAGCCGTCAATCGGCGAGGATGCCCCGTCCCAGTCGACGCTTCTTCCGGCCGGCCCCGCCCCCTGGCTGGACCGCCGCGCCTGGGTCTGGATCACGGCGCTGTTCGTCCTCAGCCGCCTGGTCTGGTGGGCCCTGGGCCTGAGGTTCGTCACCGACGCCCTGGTCGACCACTGGCAGTTCATCGATATCTCGCTCCTGCGCGACCGCCTGGCCGAGAGCCTCTGGTACCTGCACTGCCAGCCGCCCCTGATGAACCTGTTGTGCGGGCTGGCGGTCAAGATGGGCCCCGCCGGCATGGTCATGCTGAACCTGCTGTTCGTGGGTCTGGGCCTGATCGCCGCGCTCTGCCTCTATCCGCTCCTGCGGCGCCTGGGCGTGGGCGTCGCCTTCGCCGTGGTCGTGGAGGTCCTGTTCCTGGTCAACCCCACCATGGTGCTCTACGAGAACTACCTGTTCTACTCCCAGCCGATGGCCAGCCTGTTGTGCCTGTCCTGCTGGTCGCTGGACCGCTTCCTGAGCACCGGCCGCACGCGATGGGCGGCTGCCTGCTTCTGGTGCATGGCCGTGGTCGTCCTGACGCGATCGATGTATCACTTGAGCTGGCTGGTCGTGATGTCGGGCGCCGTCGTGCTGCTGTGCCCGCGCGGCCTGCGCAGGCGGGCCCTGACCATGGCCCTGCTGCCCCTGCTGGCCTCCACCGCCCTGTACGCCAAGAACAAGGTGCTCTTCGGGGACTTCTCGGCCACGAGCTGGATGTCCATGAGCTTGACCAAGACCTGGAACGACTATGTCAGCGCCGCCGACGTCAAGGCCCTTCAGGACCGGGGGGAGTTGTCAGCGGTGGCGTCGATGCGCCCCTTCCGAGAGATCGAGCAATACCAGAAGGTCGTGCCCTGCCCCCCGCCGACCGGCGTGCCCGTCCTGGACAATCTGCACAAGGCCGACGGCAGCCCCAATTACAACCACCGCATCATCCCGGCTGTCTCGCGGCTGTACATGTCCGACTTCAAGGTCATCCTGAAACGCCATCCGAAGGCCCCGCTGCGCAGCCAGCTCGACTCCTGGGGCAGCTACTTCCGCCCCGCCAGCGAATACACGTACCTGGGGCTGGAGAACCTGAAGATCGTCGCTCCGCTGGAACACGTCTACAACAGGGTCCTGTATCTCCAGCTTGGGCCCTGGCCGGACAAGGCCCTCAAGAAGACCAACCCCACAGCCTACCTCTGGGGGAAGGTCAAGAACATGTCGCTGACGGTGATCGTGACCACCGTCTTCGTGTTCCTGTACATTCCCTTCCAGACGTGGCGGCTGTGGCGAAGCGGGCGGAAGCATGAGGCCCTGCTCATGCTCTTCCTGTGGCTCGACATCGCTTACGTCTCGTGGACGGCCAACCTGCTGGAAGTGGGGGAGAATCACCGCTACCGCTACGAGATCGAACCCTTGTGGACGGTCCTGTTGGCGGCGGGGCTGGCGGATCTCTTCCGACGCTGGCGCGGGCGGAAAGTGCAGCCCGCCGCGCCGGGCGGCGCCTGAGCGGCGTCTACTTCTCGAACGCCATCACCTCCACCAGGTGCCGCCCCGTGTTGGCGGAGTTGAGGGTCTGCGTGACGCGGATGTAGCGGACCGCTCGCGGGGCAAAGCGACAGACATACCCTTCCGCGGTCGCGGGCTCCTTGTTGTCGCGCCGGTCGGCGACCGTCTCCCATGTCCGGGCGTCCGTCGAGGTCTCCACGGTGAAACCGTAGTGGCGTTTGTCGCCGAAGTATCCCACCACGACGACCCGGCCCACGGTGGTCGGCTGGCCCAGGTCCACCTGCCACCAGGGCTTTTCCTGGCCGGTCTGCGCGACGTCGGTGGCCCAGAAGGACTCCGTGTCGATCCAGCCGTCGTTGGCCAGGTCGGCAGGGTGGGGCGGCAGGGAATGCGAGCAGGTGACGGGCTTGTTGGTGGTCAGGCTGACGGCATTGGGCTTGCCCGCCTGGGCGTACTTCTCGCGCAGTCGCCTGGCGAGGGCCAGGCTGTCGCCGGCCGGCCTGGTCGCGAAAGACTCGTGCCGGTCGGACCACTTGGTCTCCCACTCCAGCAGGCGGCGGGCGAAGTCTTTCTCGTCCAGCGGCTTGCCCGTCTTAAGGGCCTGGGCCTGTTCGCCCAGGTACCACGCCCAGCGGTGGGCGTAGAAGTCGCGGATCATGCCCGCCCATTCCTTGCGGGCGTAGTCGCGGGGCGAACGCGCGCCCCACAGCGTCAGCACGCGCCGGGCGTTCCACTCCATCTTCGCCCGTTCCGCGTCGTTGTCGCCCCAGCGCTTGGCGTCTTCGAGCCAGCAGCCCAGCAGGAACTCCTCCCGCGTGGCCAGCAGTTCGTCCAGGTCGGCCAGCAGGTCGAGGAAGCGCTTGGAGGCGGCCTCGAAGGCGGCGAGATCTTTCTCGCGGAAGGCGGCGGCGATGTCGCGGTGCAGCGCGGGCGAGCGATTGGCGATCACTTGGCGGGCCAGGTTGACCAGGTCGTAGCGGTAGGTCTCCTGTGCGGCGACGGCGGAGTCGTCGCCCGCCCGCTCGAGGAGCTGCCACGCGCGGGCCAGCCGGGCGTCCAGGCCGGGCGAGACGCCTCCGCTGTTCATGCTCGGCAAGCGGGTGACGATGGAGCGGGTGGTCGACGGCCCGCCGTACACGGCCGAGTGGAGGACGCCCCACGCGGCACGGGCGTCGGCGTTGTCGCGCCCGTAGCGGCGCCGCGCGTAGCCAGCCAGCCATTCGCCCAGGTCGACCGGTTGGGCGTCGCGCCAGGCCATCTCGAACATCAGGTCGTAGACGGGCGGGTTGTAGTCCAGCCCCTCGTTGACGAAGCCCAGTCCCTCCAGCCGCCCGGCCGACTTGTTGCCCCGCAGGGCGGGCAGGTCGCGGGCGATGCGGTTCATCGAGCCGCCGAGTTGGACGGTCCGGCCGAAGCTCTGGATGAAGCACCACGCCCACGGCTTGCCCCAGAACGCCTCGGTCTTGTTCCAGACGGGCGTGGCGTCGCAGAACAGGTCCAGCACGAGCATGTGGTCATCGGGCACGGCGTCCAGGAATGCCTTGCCCCGCGGAGCCGTCCAGTATCGAGCGTTATTGAAGAAGAGCCAGCCCTGGAGCACCCAGATCGCCTTCGGATCGCTCTTGACCATGCCGTCGTAGATAGCCCGGCCCAGGCGGTCGAGGTACTTCGTGTCCCCGCTGGGCGGGGTCATCTCGATGAACGTGTCGCTGGCGTAGAGGTGGTCGCTGCCGAACAGGCGGGACTGCTCCTCCATGAACATGGCGGCCAGCCTGGCGAACAGCGGGTCCAGCGGGTCCAGCAGGTAAGTCTTCCACTCGATCCAGGCGATCTTGTGCAGCTTGGCCTGGGGGAACTTCTCCGCCACGCCGGGCGGGACGTGGCCGGTGAAGCCCTGGAGGATGGGCGTCATGCCCAGGCTCCGCTGGCGGTCGAGGATCTTCTGCCCGAGTTCGGCGTGGCGCTCGTTCCACCGCGCGGGCAGCGGGCCGCCCCAGCCGTCCAGGCAGCCCATCCACCCGAAGGACAGATACGGCGGCCCGGCCAGGAAGTCACCGAGCTGCTTGTCGCTCAGCCCCAGGCGGCGGCAGACGGCCTGCCAGACGGCCTCCTGCCCGGTCACCGACAGCGGGACGTTGATGCCGTTGAGGGCCATCCAGTCGACCAGGCGCTCCCACTGCGGCCAGTCCCAGAAGGGCAGGCTGTAGCCGAAGCAGCAGTAGTTGAGGAAGTAGCGGTAGCGAGCCCAGGCGACGCGGCGCACGGGCTTGTCCACCTTGGGCAGCGGGTCGGGCAGGTTGACCTGGCTGCCGTACCACGACACGTCGCAGTGGGCGTGGTGCTTGAGGTACCAGTTGAGGGCCACGCACATCGACAGCGCGGAATTGCCGCGGATGGTCACCTTGTCGCCGGCGGAGTGGAACTCGAAGACGTCCCGCCCGGCATCGGCGGGGATGGTTTCGAAGGCGAACAAGGCAGCCTTGTCCCCCAGCACGCGCCGGGCCAGCGCGGAGGCAGCCTTCTCGGGCGACGCGGAAGGCGCATCGGCCGCAGGCGCAACCGCGGCAAAAAGGGACACGCAGAGCAGTCCACCGATCAGCATTCTCGCGGTCATGGAATGTCCTCGAAAGAAACAGCGAGTGCAGAATAATGATGAGCGAATTGCGATTCGCGAAGTACCGAGTTCGCCCCCGGCATTCACTCTGCAGTTCAACATTCGCTCTTCAACATTCAGTATTCAGTCTTCACGCCTCTTCAATCACCTTGAGTCCCATCGCCTTGGCCAGCTCGATCAGCGGTTCCTTCACGTCGCCGTAGACGGTGACGCGGTGCCAGCCGAACTGGTCCCACTGGTGGAAGAGCTTCTCGATGTCGCCCTTGACCTCGCCCACGAGCTGGGTGCGGCAGCCGCGCGGGGCGTCGAGGTTCCCGACGGCCTTGGCCTGGTGCAGGATCAGCGTCTTGGCCCGCACGCTGGTGCGGAAGGACGTGGTCATGTATCCCTCGGGCAGGAACGACTGCGGGCAGGCCCCGCGGGGGTCGAGGTTGTGCAGCGTCCGTACGCGGTAACGGTTGGTGGCCCCGGCCGGCCCGAAGGCCGTGGTGTGGGCCATGCAGTGGGCGTAGCAGATGTGGTTCTTGCTGGTGTCCAGGGCGGGGTCGCTGACGTAGCCCGGCCGGCCCGTCAGGGCCCGGGCCATCAGCATGGAGACCGAGTCGTCGGGCATGGCCTCGCAGACGCCCTGCCCGCCCTCGTTCAGGATCTGCATGAAGCCCAGGCAGGGGTAGCCCGGCAGCCGCCCGGCCGCGAACCCGCCCAGGCAGTTGGCGGTGACGTTGTTCGTGCCGTACTTCTTCATCAGCTCGCGGATGGCCAGGTAGACGGCGCCGGCCTTGTTGATCGCATCGGCGGAGCAGTCGAAAACCTTCTCCGCCCGGTCGGTCCAGGCCTTGGCGGCCTGGGCGGCCTGGGCGGGGTCGACCTTGTCGTAGAACGTCTTGAACTCGTCGAAGCTGACGGTGACGCCCTTGATGCCCAGGTAGTCGTGAACGCCGCCGCTCTTGTGCGTGTTGAGGATGAGGAACTTGCTGGAGCGGAGTTGATCGAGGCACTTGGAGATCTCGGTCAGCGTCACGCGGTCCTCGGCGCACTTCAACTCGCCCGGGCGGGCGAAGGTCTTGAGGTACGCCTCGCGGCTGGCCTGGGCGAAGGATTGCGGCGTCATCTGCCGGACATTCGCGAAGGGCCTGGCCGCCGCGACCAGGTCATCCAGCTTGGTGGACGAGACCGCGGCGAACGGCACCTGCCGGCGGTGCATGCCCGCGGTGCCCACCAGGAAGTTCCCGCATCCGCCGAGGAACTCATCCGCCACCAGCAGGGGCTTGTTGACCTTGGCCAGTTCGGCGGCCGACTGAGTGAGCCCCCAGCTCAGCGTGACGCAGTAGACCAGGTAGCCGTCGACCTGGTCCTTGAGGGCGATGGCCTTGGCCAGATCTTTCGGGGCGGCGACGACCACCGGGGTCCACTGGACGCCTTCGATCGCGCCCAGGGCCTGGAGGACCTCGGCGTGACGCTTGGAGCAATCGTAGTCGGGATAGGGCCAGATCTCGCGGCCGTGGCTGTTGGAGAAGAATACGACGGCGACCTTGGCCTTGGAGCCCGCCTGGGCGGATGCGTCCGCCGCCCGCAAAAGCGGTCCGGTCCCCGCCAGGGCAGCCCCGGCGGCGCAGGTCTTGAGGAATCCGCGGCGAGAGGAGACGCGACAGGAGGGCGGGCAGCAGCAGCGGCACATGACGGGGCTCCTTTCCGCAGAGCGGTCAGCATTCAGCGATCGAATGCTGGCGCTGTGGCGTCCATAGGGACAAGTCTATTCGATCTATCTGGGCTCGAACAACAGTTCCTCGCCCGGCTGGGTGTCGATAGTGACGATGCCGCGCGCGTCGGCGCTGAGCGGCTGGGCGGGACCGCGGCCCCGGCGAACGGCGACGCCGGGCCAGGGGCTGACCAGGCGCAGGGCCCCGCCGACGGTCGAGGTCACGCGGACGGGGGCGATCTTCCCGCCGGCCTGCTCGGCTGTCACCAGGAAGCCGCCCATCGCGCGCAGGCGGACGAACTGGGCCGGCTTGTCCGCCGGCCAGGCCGGCAGCACGCGGATGATGCCCTCGACGCTCTGGAGCAGCAGTTCGCTGATGGCGGCCGAGGCGGCAAACTGTTCGGTGAAGTGTCCGCAGCGGTCGCCGGCTCGAAGGGTGATCGTGCCGTTGGGCCGGGAGCGGGCCAGGAACTCGCGCTTGGCGTAGCTCCAGGTGTCCGGAAGGCTCAGGCGAGAGCGGGCAATGGGCATGATCATGCTCGAGTTGTAGCCGTTCCATTTCACCCGCTCCAGGGTCCGCACGAACAGCGCCCGCGTCGGCGCGTCGCTGAAGATGGTCACCTGTTCGGCCGGAAAGACCGGCACGGCGGGGACAGCGATGTTGTAGTTGATGGGCGGAGCCTCGAGCACGTCGACGACGATGGGCTGCTCGCCCTGGCTGACGGGATAGGCCGGCAGGAGGCCCAGGGCCGCCTGCCAGCGCCGCGCCAGCGGCTCGTCACAGCCCAGAGCGGCGGCGCCTTCGATGGCGGCCTTCAGCGTGAATTGGGCATAGGCGATGCAGAAGGTGCTGTTGCGGTTGCGCTTGAAGTCGGGAGTGAGGCTCCAGTGCTCGGGGCTGTAGCTGGGGGCGAGCACGACCTTCCCGTCGCCGGCGCGCCGGCAGCGCTCGATGAACTCGGTGTAGAAGGTGGCCACGTCGCGCACCGCCGGGTAGGCGATCCGCTCGAGGTAGTCCCGATCGGGCTGGTACTTGTAGTGCCACCACAGGTTCTGCACGACCATTCCCGACACGCCGATGGTGTGCGCGTAGGGCGGGAAGGCGTGCATGCGGTTGTTCTTGCTCTTGCAGATCGTGGGGTCGGGGACCTCGTGGGTGAAGACGTTGTGGGGAATGCAGGCCCCGTCGCAGTCGTAGGTCTGGCGGGCGAACCAGCGGGCCCGCGGCAGATAGCGGTGGATCATTCGCTCGTACGGCTCGGCCAGTTCCACGTGGTTGGTCACGTAGGCGGACCAGAAGGTCTGCTCGGAGTTGTAGTTGAGTGTGTGGCTGCCGTGCCAGGGCGGGCTGTCGTTGGTCAAGCTGGCGTAGAGCCCGATGGCCTCGACGCCCGGCTTGCTGACGCACCGCAGGAAATAGAGGCAGCGGTACCAGATGCGCGTCAGGTCGGCGTCGTCGAGCTGGACGCCGCTGGCCGACCAGAAGTCAGCCCAGAGTTTCTCGTGCTCGGCGATGAGGGAAGACGGTTCGGCGGCCAGGGCGAGTCGCACCAGGTCCAACGCCTTGGCCTGCGGGTCCTTGGCCTCCAGCGAGGTGACGACGGAAACGGCCTTGCGGGCGTTTCGCTGGGCCAGCGCGACGGCGAACGTCAGCCCGGGCCAATCCGGGTCGGCGGGCAGGACCTGGGTGACGCTCTCAGTGCCGTCTTTGCCGTGGGCGGTGTGCTGCGGCGCGGGCAGGTAGCCCGCCGGCACGCCCTCCAGGCGCGCCGACGCCGGCGTGTCGATCAGGAAGACGTTCCGCCCGGCCAGGCAGCGAACCGTCGCCGGCGTGTCCGCGTGGTCCGCCTTGGCGACGGCCCGGGCGATGTCCAGCCGGCTGGGGCAGGGCAGCATCTTGCCCACGTTCGAGAGGTCCACCGGAACCTTGCCCCCGGGCCCGTCGAACCAGGCAGCCTCGAAGCGGTTCTCCGCCGGCTTGCCGTCCAGCGTCCAGGTGTAGAGGATCAGCCGGTGGACGTCGTGGCCGGGCGGGATGGAGAAGACCTTCTCCTCGGTTTTCTGCGGCGACTGGATCCACTTGCTCGAGACGAAGTACTTCTGGCGAGAGTCGCAGATATCCACGTAATACTGGGCGTTGGGCGAGCCGGAGACCTTGAGATGGAAGGCAGCAGCCCTGGCGACGGGCAGACCCAGCGGCTCCACGGCCCAGCCGGTGGAGGCGCCCTGTCGCCCGTCGATCCGCATGGTGGCCCGACCGTCGGCGTAGGTGAAGGTGTTGACCGTGCCCTCCCGGCGGATCTGCCGCCAAACCGCGCCCTTGGCGCCGTCAGCCCCGAATACCACGTACGCGCAGGGCCGGGGGCAGGGGTAAGGCTTGTCCCAACTCGGCATCGGGCCGTGCAGCGGACCGGTCAGCTTTCCGTTGCGGATGTCGATCTTCAGCAGGGGGGGATCCTTGGACGTGTCGACGCGGGCGTCCCACACGTCGTTCTTGGTCAGCTTGAGCACGAGCTGTCCGCCGCGAACGTACAGCAGGCCGTTCAGGTCCCCGTTGCCCAGGATCAACGAGTTCTCCATGATGTCGTCCAGGCGGTCCTGAACGATGGCGGCCGACTCCAGGGCTTCAGGCAGCGGGGCCTGGGCGTACGCCGCCGCGTCCCATCCCGCCAATACCCCCACCCACGCCGCCGCCAGTATCCAGGGTCTCATCTCGACTTCCTTTCGATGGGCATCTCGTCTCTGGGACAAACTCCCCCACTGATTGCGGATTGCCCGCCATACCCTTATGTTCCCAGTGCAAGACCAGCGGCCGGTCGGCTTCTCGCCGACCGGCCGCTGAATCTCACTTGGGATTACGGACTACTGACTACCAGCTACCGGCTACTGCTTCTGGGGCTGCTGCTGGTCGCGGTCTTCGGGCTTCTCGGCCTTGGCCTCCTCGCCGACGCCGCGGATGGCCCAGCGGGCAAAGCGCAGACGGACGTTATTGGACTCGTCCACCTTCACCACGACCTCGGTCTCCCGGGATTCGATGACCGTGCCGATGATCCCGCCGATGGAGGTGATCTTGTCGCCCTTCTTGAGGGTGCTGAGCATTTCCTTGCGTTTGGCTTCCTGCTTGCGCCGGTTTCGGCCCATCCAGATGTACAGCAGGACCATCACGCCCAGCATGATCCAGATAAAGCTCATGTCCGGTCCGCGAGGCGGGGGGGCCTGCTGGCCGCCGGGCTGGGTGGCGGGCTGGCCCTGGCCGGGGCTCGGGGGGGCCTCGGCGGGCTTGGTCACGTCCTTGGGCTGGTCGCTGGGGCGGAGTTCGGGCTGCTCGGGTCCGGCCGGCTGGGTCGTCTGGGCCAGCGCGGGCCAAGCCGTCACCGCCACCGCCAGCAGGCCGATCACGATCCATTTCGACTGCGTCATATCGCCAATCCTTTCTGTAGGTCTGTGGGAAAAGGAAGATTGTGCCTCATTCTCCCCCCCGGCGTCAAACTTATCTTGCGCCGGCGCCGCCTCGCGGGGCGCTCGAATGCTCGTTGACAACTCGCCATGCGAAGCGGACACTGCTGACCAGCGCCGCTCCACAAGGCAGCCGCTGAAGGCTGACAGCCGAACAGGAGTTCCGATGGAACTGGTTCTCGCATCCACCGCCCGCCAGGCCGGAGCGTTTGCGGCGGCCCAGGTCGCCGACGCGATCCGCTCCGCCATCGCCCACCGCGGGCAGGCCCGCATCACGCTGGGCACCGGGGCCAGCCAGATCGTCCTGCTCGAGCACCTGGTCGCGTCGGAGGGAATCGACTGGTCGGTTGTCACCATGTTCCACCTGGACCAGTACATCGCCATGGCCCCCGACCACCCCGCCAGCTTCATCCGCTATCTCCGCGAGCGGTTCGTGGAGAAGGTGCCTTCCCTGGCGGCGGCGCATTTCATCGACGGCCTGGCCGACCCCCGGGCCGAGTGCCGCCGCGTCGGCGCGCTGATCCGGGAATCGCCCGTCGACGTGTCCTGTGTGGGCATCGGCGAGAACGGGCATCTGGCCTTCAACGACCCCCCAGCCGACTTCGAGACGGCCGAGCCTTACCTCGAGGTCGAGCTCGACGACGCCTGCCGGCGCCAGCAGTTCGGCGAGGGGTGGTTCCCCACGTTTGATGCGGTGCCCCGCCGGGCCATCTCCATGAGCGTCCGCCAGATCCTGGCCAGCCGCAAGCTCGTCTGCACCGTGCCGGACCTCCGCAAGGCCCGCCCCGCCCGCGACGCCATCGAGGGCCCGCTGACCAACCGCGTGCCCGCGTCCATCCTGCGGACGCACGAGAACTGCATCATGATCCTGGACGAGCCGGCCGCCTCGCTTCTGTCGGACGCGACCAAGGCGGCGGCCAGGCGGATCGAGTGAGGAGGCAACCATGGCGGCGGGATTCGTGGATCTTCAGGTCAACGGCTACGCGGGGCGGGACTTTACCACCGCCGCGCTGAGCGACGAGGACGTTCAGGCGGTGTCGGCTGAGCTGGCCCGCCGGGGCACGGCTGCGTACTGCCCCACGGTCGTCACCACGAGTTGGGACGTCTATGAGCACGTGCTGCCCATCCTGGGCCGGGCCTGCCGCCAAGGCTCGCGGAAGGCTTGCAGCCGCCCGCTGGGGATTCATCTCGAGGGCCCGTTCATCTCGCCCGAGGACGGGGCCGTCGGCGCCCATCCCAAGGTCCACGTCCAGCCGCCGAGCATCGCTGCCCTGGAACGCCTGATCGAACTGGCCGACGGGCAGGTCCGTCTGCTGACGTTGGCCCCGGAAGCGCAGGGGGCTGTTGAGTTGATTGCCCGTGCTCGCGACCACGGCATCGCGGTCTCCGTCGGGCACACACTGGCGGGGGCCGACGACGTGAACCGCGCGGCAGCGGCGGGGGCGACGCTCTCGACACACCTGGCCAACGGCTGTCCGAACCAGATTCACCGTCACATGAACCCGATTTGGCCGCAGTTGGCCTGTGGCGAGCTGACGGCCATGATCATCACTGACGGGCACCACCTTCCCCCGTCCGTCATCGCCGCCATCCTGGCAGCCAAGGGCCCCCGGCGAACCATCATCACCTCCGATTCGGTCAGCGTGGCCGGCCTGCCCCCGGGCGAGTACGAGACGATGGGCACGCCGGTGGTCCTGGAGCCCTCCGGGCGGGTCCGCAACGCCCGGGCGCCCACCCTGGCCGGGAGTTCCGCCTGCGTGATCGACTGCATGAACCATCTGGCGAGCCTCGGGCTGCTGGAGGTCGAAGACCTCTACCGTGTCGGGCGGGACAACCCCCTGGCCGCCATCGGCGCGTCGGCCGACGACCTGGCGCCGGGCGTGAGCGTCCAGTGGGACGGGCGGGGATTCGCGGTTAGCTGACGTCGGCACCGGGCGATTGCTTCGGCGCGCCAGGGCGGTTACAGTTCCGCACAGACAAACGCGGGAGACACACCCCATGAACATGCAAACCAAGCGTCGCGGAAAGGTCCGAACCGGCATCTGGATCATCGTGGTCATCGGGGGATTGCTGTCGGGGCTGTCCTATCCGGTTATGAATCTCATTTGGCCACTGAGCGAGCCCGGCGTGGTGCAGGAGATTGTCTCGCCGGACGGCCAAGTCCGCCTGGTGATCACCGCCAGGCAGCTCAACCGCTTCAACCCCGAGTACGCCTATTACATCGCGATGGCGGACGCGGACAAGAAGCCCTTGCCGGGGGACCCGAGGATATACTCCGCGGGCAAGAGCACCTTCACGGCCGAATGGGGCGAGCGCGGCGTCGAGGTATTCCTGGCCAACGAGAGTCGAGGCTTCGTCGGTTCCGGGCAACTCGTCGACGGGCGGCAGGTATGGTCCGACCTGCGGTTCGGCCAGATTCCGCGACTGCCGCTCCTGCCCCCGACCATCCAGTAGCCGCTACTTCTTGCCCACGCAGATGACGCTCTTGTCGGTGCGGAAGATGATCTGTCCGTCGCTGATCGCCGGCGAGGCGAAACACTTCTCGCCCAGCTCGTTGCGGGCGATCCGCTCGAAGGTGCGCCCCGCCTTCACTACGTCGGTCACGCCGTCGTCGTCGGTGAAATACACCCGCCCCTCAGCCAGCACCGGGCTGGCGCTGTGGTGCTTGCTCAGCCGCTCCAGCCAGAGCATCTTCCCCGTCGCGGCCTCCATGGCCTGGGCGTAACCGAAGTCCGAGACGATGAAGAAGCATCCCGCCGCAGCCACCGGCGAGGGCACGTACGACGGGTGGCACGTCGCGGACTTCTTTATGTGCCACAGCACGTGCGTGTCGGTCACGTTGCCCTGGCCGTCGGGCTTGATGCCCAGCACGTGCAGCGTGGGATAGCCCCCGGTGATGCAGAACACGCCCTGGTGGAAGACCATGCTGGCCACGAACTGCTCGGTGGGCCCGTCGATGATCCAGTACTGCCTGCCCGTGTCGGGGTCGTACGAGGCGACGCACTTGCAGCCGCTGAGGACCATCTGCGTCCGCCCGGCCGCCTCGACGATGTACGGCGGGCTGTACGAGCGGATGCGGTTCGGGCGGTCGATGCGCCACTTCTCGGCCCCGGTCGCCTTGTCCAGGGCCACGATGTACGCCCGCTTGCCCTCCGGGGCGTCCTGGTCGCAGTTGAGGATGATCCAGTCCTTATACGGGATGATCGTACTGCAATAGCCGTGCTTGGAGTAGTGCTCGCCCGGGCAGACGCGCCAGAGCTCCTTGCCCTGCGTGTCGTAGCAGACCACCCAGACCTTCGGGGCCGCCAGGAACGTCACCCACACCCGCTTGTCGTCGGCAGCCGGGGTGGAGCTGGCGTGCGAGTTCAGACGGTTCTTGCCTTCCAGGGGGGCCTTGAGGACCTCCCGCTGCCAGAGGACGCGCCCGTCGCGGCGGTCCAGGCAGAGCAGGCGGCGGGTCTGGTCGTCCTCGGTGCAGGTGATGACGTAGACCTTGCCGCCGGCCACCACGGGCGAGGCGTGACCCTTGCCGGGGATCGGCGTCTTCCAGGCGATGTTGTCGCCCGGGCCCCAGCGGACGGGGATGTTGGTCTCGAGGCTGGCGCCGTCGCCTCGAACCCCGCGCCAGGCGGGCCAGTCCTCCGCCCGAAGGTTCGTCGCCGTCGCCGACAGGGCCGCCATCATGAGCAAGAGCGTTCTCACGCGATATCTCCTATGGAAAGCCGCGATAGGCTCAACGCCCCCAGCCGCGCGGGATTTCCATTGGGCACGACGAGTGAAACACTTGTACAAACCATCTTTCGAGTCGTAGTATGATTATCGTGCATGTGGCCGTTTAAGAAGAAAACCCGACAGCGGCGCCTGGAGGTGCGCAAAAGCACCCCCGCCGCCGGTGCATCCCTGTGGCTGCGGTTCTGCCAGGGCGGCGGGATCGGCTCGATCCTGCTGGCGGCGCTGTTCTACGCAGCTGCCCTGCTGATGGACGTCTATCCGGCGGACCCCCTGCCCTACCGCGTGGGACAGTACGTGCCCCAGGACATCCATGCCCGCGTGCCCTTCTCGGTCCGCTCGGAGAAACAGCTCCGCGAGCAACTCGACCAGATCCCCGCCCAGACCCCCCGCGTGTATGTCTTGAACAAGGAGCTGGAGCAGGAGATCGTCCGCGAACTGCGCGATCTGCCCGTGCGGCTGACGGCGGCCACTCGCCCAGCCGACCTGGAGGGGTTGAAGGTGCCGGCCACCCAGCCCAGCGAGGGCCTGTGGCGGCGCCTGTCGCGACAGGAGGAGGTCCAACTGTACCTTTCGCGCCTGGAGCCGCTTCGCGAAGGGTTGCGCCACCTGCCGATCGTCCGTCCCGAGGCCACCCACGGCCTGGACCCGGTCATCGTCCGCATGGGCCAGCAGCGACGCAGCCTGCCTCCGCCCGAGTTGATCTCCACCGAGAACACCGCCCTGATCAAGCAGGAAGTCAAGGAGCTGACCGAACCGTTCGACCCGGCCGTCCAGGACTATCTGCGAGTCTACCTGCAGCAGAAGCTCACGCGCGCCCCGCCCGTGCCGCTCTATCAGGAGAGCGGTCCGGCCAGGCAGCAGCTCATCCAGGAGCAGATCGACAAATTGCGGGCCAACCCGCCCACCGAGCAGATCCAGGCCGGCCAGCGCCTCGTCCAGGCCAGCCGGCGGATCGGCCCGGAGGGCCCGGTGGTCGCCGAACTCAGCCAGCAGGATCTGGAGCTGTTGCGGGCTGAGCGCCGCGCCTACCAGGCGAACCTGGACGAGACCGCGCCCTGGGTGCGGACCGGGCAGGTCTTCGGGCGGGCGGGCACCCTCCTGGTGTTGACGCTGCTCATGTGTTTCTACATCGCCCGCTACCGGCGCGAGATCGCTTCCGACCATATCCAGGGCCTGCGGATCGTTCTCCTGCTGGTGCTCATGCTGGCCCTGACCAGGCTCATGACCGACGTGCTGCAATGGAACCCGATGGCATCTGTGCTGACTGTCCTGATGACCGGCATCATGCTGACCATCGTGTACGACCAGCGGTTCGCCCTGGCGATGGGAACGGCCATGACCGTCCTGGTGATGGTCCAGTTGCGGGAGGGGCTGGAGACGGCCCTGGCCCTGCTGACGGGGCTGTTTGTCGGCGTGTTCCTGCTGCGCGAGGTCCGCACGCGGACCAAGCTGATCCAGGTGTCGGCGGTGGCGGCGGCGGCTGTGTGCGTCGCGGTGTGGGTGTCGGCCCTGGCCAAGGGTCTGCCCTGGGGCTTCGCCGTCATCGACAGCCTGTGGGGGGCGGGCTTTGTCCTGCTGGCGGGCTTCCTTCTCCAGGGCCTGCTGCCCCTGGTGGAGTACCTCTTCGGCGTGGCCACCTCGATGACCCTGCTGGAGTGGTGCGACGCGTCCAAGCCGCTGCTGAAGCTGCTGGCCATGGAGGCCCCGGGCACCTACAACCACTCGTTGCAGCTCGGCACGATGTGCGAGGCGGCGGCCGAGTCCATCGGCGCCCGCGGGCTGCTGGCCCGCGTGGGGGCCTACTACCACGACATCGGCAAGGTCAACAAGCCCGACTATTTCGTCGAGAACCAGGCCGGCCTGCCCTCCAAGCACACCAAGCTCTCGCCCGCGATGAGCCTGCTGATCATCACCGCCCACGTCAAGGACGGACTGGAACTCGCCCGCCAGTACAACCTGCCCCGAGTCCTGTGGGAGTTCATCTCCACCCACCACGGCACGACGCTGGTGCAGTATTTCTACCACGCCGCCAGCGAACAGCGCAAGGCCGACGCCGAACGCGCCCCCGACGAGATCGAATTCCGCTACCCCGGGCCCAAGCCCCACAGCAAGGAAGCCGCCATCCTCATGCTGGCCGACGCGGCTGAGTCGTCGGTCCGCTCCATGTCCGAGCCTACCCCCGGGCGGATCGAGAACCAGGTCCACGCCATGATCTCGCGCCGGCTCATGGACAACCAGCTCGATACCTGCGACCTGACCCTCCGCGAGGTCCATCTGATCGAGGACTCGCTCATTAAGAGTCTGGCCTCCATGTACCACTCCCGAATCGCCTACCCCACCCCGGCCGGGCAGAAGCCCTCCGCCGCCGAAATCCAGCGGGCCGCCGCCGAAAAGGCCGCCGCGGAAAAGGCGGAAAAAGAAAAGACCGGGGCCGGGGCGTAGGCCCGGGCTGCTGGAGTGGCTGGCGACGCCGCGATAGAGCGATTCCCCCTTGTCCTGCGGGTCTATCTCACGTTGAACCGCACCGCCGCCGCCCGCCCAGCCGGGTCCACGCAGCGAAGTTCGTGCACGCCCACGCCCACCTCCAGGCGCTTCGCGTCGGCGAGCAGCCTGCCGTTATGGAACCACTGCAAGGCGGGCCCTGTGGACGCGGCGTCCTGCGTGCGTCCGTTTGCCTGCGGGTGGATGACCGCCTGGCCGTTGAGGGCGATCAGGGTCGAGCCGGCGGGGGGTGAGAGGATGACCAGCTCGCTGCCGGCCTCGGGAGGCGGGGGCAGGGGGTGCCGGACGATCAGCGGCGCCGGGGCGGGCGGATCGGCCTGCGTGCGGCGCAGGCGCGGCAGGGCGAACAGGGCTGCCAGGGCGGGCTCGGCGGCCTGCGAACCGACCAGTTCTTCCCGCCCGGCCCCGCGGTCCACGCCCACCCACACGCCGACGGCGTAGCGTCCGTTATGTCCGACCGCCCACGCGTCGCGCCGGCCCGCGCTGGTGCCCGTCTTCCACATGAACCACGGGACGGAGGCGGCGTCGAGGCCTTCCATCCCGCCCGGGCGGCGCCGGCGGCTGGAGAGGATGTCGTCGAGCGTGCGGCAGGCCTCGGCGGACAGGGCCCGGGCGGCCGGGGAACGGGCGGCACGAGCCTCGTCGGCCAGCAGACGCGGCGGGCGCGTCACTCCGCCTCGCCCCAGCGTCGCGTAGGCGTTGGTCAGCTCCAGCAGGCTCACCTCGAGGCCGCCCACAGCCAGCGACAGCCCGGCCCTGGCGTCGGCGTCGGCAGGCAGGTCCAGCCCGCACGCCCGCAGCACGCCCAGGCACCGCTCCAGGCCCGCGCCCTGGGCGACCAGGATGGCGGGCACGTTCAGGCTTCGCCGCAGCGCCTCGCCCGCGGGCAACGGGCCGCTGAAGGTCCGCGTGAAGTTGTCGGGCCGCCACGACCCGCGATCGATGGGCACGTCGTAGACGGTTGTGTCGGCGCCCAGGACGCCGGCGTCGAAGGCGGCGGCGTAGAGGAACGGTTTGAGGGCCGAGCCTGGGCTGCGCGGGGCGGCGGCGGCGTTGAACTGCGATGCCCCCGGCCCGGCTGACCCGATCAGGGCGACGATGGCCGCCTGCTCGATGTCGATCACGACGGCTGCCTGCACCACGGCGGCGGGCAGGTTGCGTCCGTGCTCGTGCAGGACGCTCTGCACAGCCTGCTGGATCTCCCCGTCGAGGGTCGTCCGCCCCCCGCCGGGGCTTCGTTGCAGGGCCATCTCGGCGGCGTGGGGCGCGTCGACGACCACGCTGCGACGGGCGAGTTGCAGTTCCTGGGCGGCTGCCTGCTCGCACTGCCGGGGCGAGATGAAGCCCGCGGCGACCATTCGCTCCAGGACGACGCGCTGGCGGGCGCGGGCGGCCTGGAGATGGCGGTCCGGGCGATAGCGGGAGGGCGACTGGGGCAGGCCCGCCAACATCGCCGCCTCGGCCAGCGAGAGGTCGGCGGCGTCCTTGGCGAAGAACAGCCGGCTGGCCGCCTGCACGCCCCGGACGTTGCCCCCGTACGGGGCGGCGTTCAGATAGTGTTCCAGGATGCGGCCCTTGCTCCAGAGCGCTTCGAGTTGCAGGGCCCGAAACGACTCGATGAGCTTGGCCCCGATCGACCGCGGGCGGGAGTCCATCATGCGGCAGACCTGCATGGTCAGCGTGCTGGCCCCGCTGACCGTTCGCCCGGCCAGCAGATTCTGCCCCGCCGCCCGCGCCACCGCCAGCGGGTCCACTCCCCGGTGCCGGCGGAAGCGGCGGTCCTCGGCGGCGATCGTCGCCTGAACCAGCCAGGGCGACATCCGCTCCAGCGACACGCTCATCCGCCACTGGTCGTCGTGCGACACCCGGCGCAGCAGGAGGTCGCCGCGACAGTCGGTCACCACCGGGCTGGCGGGGAGCGCCTCCAGCCGCTCGATCGGAAACGGCCAGGCGTGCCAGCAGAACGACAGCACGCCCAGGCCCACCGCGATGAGGACGCCGAAGGCCAGCAGGACACGGCGCAGCCAGCGACGAAGGCGACTGACAATGGACCGTTGGCCATTGTCAATCGCAGACGGCGCCGGCAGATTTGAGGGTCTTTTCTTCAATGGTCGATAGTCAATGCTCAATAATCAATTGACCGCTCTCTCCGAGGGCGGCCACCGCGGGTTCATACATGCACGACGCCTGCACGGGGGGCACGGCGAACTGGCCCGCCGTCGTGGCCCGCAGGGTGTAGCGGAAGACCTGCTTGCCGGGGTGAACGCTCGCGAAGAGCACCACGCGGTCGTCGAGGAATTCGGTGCGGTCCGCCCGCCCGGTCGCGGGGCGGTTGGCGGCCGGGGTAGCCTGGTCGCCCTCCGGATCCGCCCCCAGCAGCAGGGCGGACGAGGTGACCAGTCGCGGGTTCTCGACCTCCAGCCCGCCGGGCAGGGCGTCGACGATGGCTACGTTGCCCACGCTGCGGGCCAGGCCCGCCACGCCTACCGTCAACTCGACCTGCACCAGGTCTCCAACCTGCAATCGCCGCGGGCCGGCAGCGTCCGGCAGCGGGTTGCCCTTGCGGTCCAGCCAGCGGCGCTGGAGCACCAGGTTCCGCTGGAAAGGCTTGACCACGCCGGCGGCGGCCTGGCCCTCCGTGGTCATCGACAGGTAGATCGGCCCCTCGCCCTCGCTGCGCACGTGCAGCGGGGACGAAAGCGACCGCAACGAGCGGACCAGCGGCTTAGTGTGGTCGAACGCGGCCGGGGCCTCGTCGCCGGCCGTCAGCGTGCCGCGGAAGCTCGCGGTCTGCCCAGCCGTCGCGAGCTGGTAGCGGGCCAGCGCGATCAGGGCCGACGCGTTGGACAGCGTCGTGCCCCAATCCCCGTTGGAGCGGGCCTGGTCCAGCTTGCTGGCCAGCAGGGCTACCCACGGGTGGTCTTTGTCGATGTCGAGCATCACGCCCAGCAGCAGGGCCTCCTGGCGGGTCTGGCTGGTCAACTCGCCGGTGGTGGTGGTCGTCGCCAGCATCTCGATGGTCTGCCGGGGCAGCACAGCCATCGCCCGGTCTTTTCGTCCGATGGCCAGGTACGCCCCGGCCAGGTGGGCCCGCCCGCCCATGTCCATGTCGTCCAGGCCTTCTGCCAGGCGCGCCATCCAGCCGTGCTGGGCCCGCCCGTGCAGGGCCAGCAGGTGAAGGATCATCGCCCGCGTGCTGGGCGAGAGCGACTGGGTTGACTCGTTGTCGTGGGACGAGGTCGGTCTGGCCAGCGCCGCCTCCAGGTACGCGGTCAGCTCGTTCATGAACCGCGGGTCGACGCGGTAGCCCGCCCGGTTGGCCTGGATAAGGAACTCGGCTGCGTAGGCGGTGCCCCAGAGGTTCGCCTGGCGGTCGCCCGGCCAGTAGCCCAGCCCGCCCGAGGCGGTCTGCATCGACCAGAGACGCAGGATGCCCGACTCGACCATCTCGCGGGCGTGGGCGGAGCGGGCGTCGTTGCCCGCCTCCATCGCCAGCAGGTCCGGGGCGTACAGGATGGCGGCCAGGCGGCTGGTCGTCTGCTCGAGGCAGCCGTAGGGGTAGCGAAGCAGGCGCTCCAGGGCGGGCGCAAGCTGCACGTTGGGCCTGCCGCTGATCACCACCCGCGTGAGCGTGGTGCCCGGCACGAAAGACTTGTCCGGCTCGACGGTCAGCTCCTGCCCGGCCTTGGCGGCGTAGATCCGCGTCACCGCGTGGGGCGTGGTGACCGGACGGATCGTCATGAGGCTGGTGTCCGCCATGGACAGTTGCCCGTTGATTTCCGCCGCGGTGACCTTGACTTCCACCTGTCCCGGCGCGTCGGCCCGCAGCAGGGCCAGACGCAGGGCCGACCCCCCGGGCGGCACGACCACCCGCGACATGTCCTGCCCGCCGTCCAGGGCGAGCGGTCCGCGCAGGTCCAGGTCGACCCGCACGGCCAGCTCGCGGTCGGTCGAGTTGAACAGCTTGACGGGCAGCTCGAAGCGGTCGCCCGGCGCCGCGAACCGAGGCCAGGTCGCCTCCACCAGAAGCGGGGCGGTCACCGTCACGTCGCAGCGGGCCTGCCCGTACAGGTCGCCGTCGGCGGCGGTGGCCATCAGGCGCATCCGCCCCGTGCGATCGGGCAGCGCGACGCGCATCATCAGCCGGCCGTCCAGGTCGGTCGCCGCCGCCCCCAACCACACCACGGCTGCCGCCCGCTGGCGCACGGGCACCGTGCTGCGCCGCATGGCGGAGCGGGCCGGGCCGTCCTTGGACATCGCGCCTTGCTCGTCCTCGTCACCCGCGCCGATGCGGGCCATGCTCACCGGGCGCTGGTAGTCCGGCAGGAGGTCGAAGAACGCGTCGTGCGTCTCCACCGCCCAGCGGCGCGGGGCCAGGAAGTGCCTCAGCGGGTCCGGACAGGCAAAGGCGGTGGTCAGCAGGATGCCCTCGTCCACCGCCCACAGGTGCACCATCGTCGGCCGCCGATCATGGGCGGGCAGGTGCGTGTCCACGGCGACGTCGATGGTCTGCCCCGGGCGGGCCTGGGCCGGGGCCTTCAGCGTCAGCTCCAGTTCGCTGCCGGAATGGTCGCAGAGCAGTCGCGCCAGTCCCATCGCCCGGTGGGGCAGCCACTGCTTGGCGGCCGGGTCCACCGCCCGCACCACGCTCGCGGAGATAAACGCCCCGCCGCGCAGCGACGCCGGAACGGTCAGCTCGACCTCGGCTGTCTGCTTGTGGATCTCCACCACGCGACGCTCCAGAACGCGGTCGCTCTCGAGCGTCAGCAGCATCGTGCCCGGAATGGGGCTGCGAACCAGCACGCGGGCCTTGTCGCCCGGGACGTACTTCTGACGGTCCAGGACGATCTCCAGCCGCTCGGGCTGGTCCATGGCCAGACTGGCCTCGTCGTCGCCGCTGTCGCGGACGTAGAAGTCGATCTGCCCGCAGGCCGGACCGGCTGGGTCGCGGACGATCAGGCGGTAGCGGCCGGGCGACCGGCAGGTCACATCGACCCGCCCTGCGCCGTGGCCGCCGTCGATGGCGGCGGCGCGGAGTGGGCCGGGCTTGATCTCGCTGACCAGGCGCTCGGTGCTCTGCCAGACCATCCGCCCGTCGACCTCGCGAAGAGCGGAGTCGTGCTCCACGCGGGCCAGGCTCATCTCCAGCTTGTCCAGCGGCAGGGGCTGGTCGGCGGCGTCGACCAGGACGCACTCGACCGCGGCCGGCTTGCCCACGCGGGCCAGGGGCGAGGCCAGGCGCAGGCCCACGTGTCGGCCGACCAGGTCCGCGGTCATCTCGGCGCTGGCCGAGACGGTCCGCCCGCCGGTCTCGATCACGCCCGCCGAGAATACCACCCGCCACAGGCGCCCCTCGAACGGCGAAGATTCGCGCGGGCCTGGGTCGGACTCGTCTGAAGGCTCGTCTTCCGCTTGCGCCTTCAGCACCAGCGGCACGCGGCAGCGGCCGTCATCGTCCAGGCGCAGGGCCTGCTCGTCCAACAGATGTCTCCGCGGGCCCAGGCCGTCGTTGAACGCGAACCGTTCGAAGCGGCTGGAGCGGTAGCCGATCGCCTCCAGGCGCGTGCGGGCGAGCACGGGCAGATCGGCGGCCGGCTGGCCCCACAGGTAGCGGGCCGAGATGTCGACGTGAGCGGACTGCCCGGACAGAACGCGGGCTTGGCTGGGCGTCGCCTTGACTTCCATGCGGACCGGAACGAACGCCTCGACCATCGCCTGGGTCTCGCCCAGCACCTCGTTCGAGCCGCTCAGGCAGGCGGCGAAACGGTACCAGCCGGTGGGCGCTTCCTCGCTGGTGGCGAACTCGGCGTGGAACATGCCCTGTCCGGGGCGACCCTCGACGCCGACGGCGACGTCGGCGACCTGTCGGCCGTCGGGGCGGAAGACGCGGACGTTCAGCGGAAAGGCGGGCGGGACCTGGCCCTGCGCGTCTCGGATCAGGCCGGTCAGGCGGACGGTGTCGCCCGGGCGGTAGATGCCGCGTTCGCTGTAGACGAACACGTCATACGTCTTCGGGTACGTCCGGCCAGAGGTGTCCACGCCGTCGAGCATCCAGCGGTTCTCGTCCAGGCGGAGGAAGCTCAGGTCCTCGCCGAGTTGGGCGGTGACCAGCCAGGCCGGCCCATCGGGATGGTTGGGCGGCAGGGACAATTCGGCCAGGCCGTCGCTTCCGGTGACGCCGCGGGCCAGCGTCTGGTTGTTGCGCGAGAGGGCGGCGAGCTTCACGCCCGCCAGGCCCTTGCCCTGGCGCAGCGAGGTGGCCCAGACCAGCAGTCCGTCGCGGTGACGCTTGACGGTCAGGGCCAGGTCCGTGATGCAGACGGTGTTGCGGGCGGCCTGGTAGCGGTAGCGCCCGGGATTGGCCCAGACGCTGTAGACCCCGCGCGGCGCCGCGGCGCCGGAGGCCTGCCCCAGAAGCGAGCGCAGATCCAGCACCAGGGTCTTGAGCTGGTTGCGGGGCAGATCCAGCGGGATGTCCTTCTTGAGCACCTCGCGCCCGACCTCGTCGATGTCCTGCCCGCTGAGGAAGGCGGCCAGGTTATTGGCGTGCAGGCGGACGGCTGAGACGGCGAGTTTGGACGTGTTGACCACCGTCAACTCGGTTTGGAGGTTGCCCTGGGGCGAGAGGACGCCGTTGGACAGCTCGAACCGCACCGCGGTCTGGCGGTCGGGGATGTCGAAACTGACGCTCTGCTCCTGGCCGAGGGTCTTGCCCGACTCGGCCAGCACGGTCGCGGGCACGAAGGCCTTGTAGCGCTTGCCGCACTCGAAAGGCCCTCGCAGGTAGAGCCCGTCGTAGGCGAACTGGGTCCGCGCGCCTTCGACAGCGGGCTCCACGCGGACGTCGGGCAGTTCCTGGCTGCGGTCCAGCTCGTGGCTGAAGGCCAGGTGGACGGTGACGTCCTTGTCCAGTCGCGGGGTGTGGACTTCGCCCCGCAACAGGGCAAACGCGCGGGGAACGCCCAGGTGCGTCACCACTCGCCGTCCCAGCGGGAGCTGCCCGCCGTAGCCGGCCAGGTCGCCGGCCAGCGCGATCTCCAGTTGCTCGCCCCGGCCCCGCGGGCAGCGGAGGACCAGCTTGTCAGCCGGCTTGTGCGTGAGCAGGACCGGCTGGATGGCGGGGCGGTTGTTGCGGTCGCCGACGGTGTCGCGGACCTCGATGTGGCGCAGGAGGTCCTGCCCGTCGACGCTCTGGTTGAAGCTCATCTCGAAGGTGGCCTCTTCGCGATCGGCGGCGATGAGCTTGCAGGCCCGCAGTATCAGCGGGGCGGTCTGGAAGCGGAACTCGCGCTCGCCGACGATGTTTCGCCCGATGCGGGCCTCGACGCCGTCGGCGAAGCGGGCGAGGTAGACTCGGCCCGCGGGCAGGGGCTCGTCGAGGACGAACTCCAGGCGGTCGGCAGCCGACCAGACCCACTTGCCCGCGGCGGCCGGGTCGAGCACCAGCGGGGGCTGGGCGACGGGGCGCCCCAGCTCGTCGCTTTGTGCCAGGGGTTGGTCGAACACGAACGCCAGGCGATCGGCCGCCGAGGCGTCCTCGCCCGGCAGGGCCGACAGCACCCGCAGTCTCGGCTTGGGCATGCGGGTGAGTTCGTGGCGGATCCACAACAGCCCCGCGGCGTTGAGCAGGAGGAGTGCGGCGGACAGGACGAGGAACCGTTTGCTCTTCATGGTCTTTCTCCGTGACCAAGCCCGCGCGGGCGGGCCGCCTTCCAAGGCGAAACGCAAGGGATGTCAGCGAGTGACAGCCGGGAGTACCCCTCCCCGGCATCTGTTCAACATAGACCCCGGCGCGGTTTCGACCAAACAAAAATCCGCAAAAAATCGCGGGAATACTAATGTTTTTCGCGACAGCAGCCTGACCAACGAGACGCCGACAAGGCCGGTCGGAGGTTGGGGTTTCCCGGTTCGGCACAAGGTGTGGGTGCAGTGACGGATCGCCTCCCCAAGTCGTTGTGGAGATCGACTCGCGGCGCGGCTCCGTCTCTCGCGCGGACGGGCCGAGCGGCGCGCCGTCGGACCGGTCGGTCCTTTAGGTCGGACAAGTCCAACTCGCCTCTTCCGGGGCGGGCCGGCTTTCGGTACAATCTTTACTCTATGAAAGTCGACCCGCGATTCTTGAGGGCCGAGGGCCCGGAGATCTTCACCGGAAACGAACTGGTGATCAAAGGCGCCCTGGAGGCCGACGGCGGCACGCACCTGTTGGGGGGCTATCCGGGCAGTCCGGTGGCGGGATACTTCGACGCGCTGGCCGGCATCAAGGACCTGCTCAACGAGAAGGGGATCCGGGCGGTCATCAACAACAACGAGGCTCTCGCCGCCGCCATGCTCAACGGCACGCAGACCCTGCCTTGCCGGGCCATCATCTGCATGAAGTCGGTCGGCGTTCACGTGGCCGCCGACGCCCTGGCGCTGGGCAACCTGGCCGGGGCGCACTCCAAGGGCGGGGCCATCGTCCTCTACGGCGACGACCCGTGGTCGGACTCCACCCAGGTGCCCGCCGACAGCCGCTACATCTCCAAGCACCTGCACATTCCCACCTTCGAGCCGGGCACCCCGCAGGAGGTCAAGGACTACGTCGGCCTGTGCTTCAAGGTCTCGGCCGCCAGCGAGCTGTTCGCGGGCTACGTCCTGACGACCAACCTGGCCGACGGCGGAGGGACGGTGACCTGCCGCCCCAACCAGTACCCCGTGCTGAACACCAATAACAAGGTTGAGCTGGAGACGGCGGCGATCAACCTGGACAAGCGCGTCCTGCTGCCGCCAAAGACGTGGTGGCAGGAGGAATCGCTGTCGTCGCGGTTCGCCCGGGCCATCGCGACGGCGCGGGCGCTGGGGGTCAATCGCATCGAGTACGCCCCCGCCTCGCCGCGTCCGCTGGGCTTTGTCACCAGCGGGCAGGCGTACGGGTATCTCCGGCAGGTCCTGGACGACCTGGGCTTGCTGGGCGAACTGCCCATCCTGAAATTCGGCATGAGCTACCCGGTCGATCCGGAGATGGTGGGGCAACTGGCCGGGATGTGCCGGCGGATCGTCGTGGTCGAGGAACGCCGAGGCTTCATGGAGGAGCAGATCGCCGAGATCGTCCTGCGCGACCGTCAGACGGGCGGACCGGCCGCCGGCGCGGAGTTGTGGGGCAAGCGTTTCCCGGGCAACCTGGATGGCCTGCCCGCCACCCGAGGGCTGCACCCGTCGATCCTGACCGAGCGGCTGATCCCGCTGCTGAAGTGGCTGGCCCAGGGCCAGGCGCGGCGGGGCCAGGCGGAGCGCGTCGAGTGGCCAAGGGCGACCCAGGAACGCCTGGACCGCGAAAACCGCGTGCTGGAGACGACCGCGCGGGCCGACCTGGTGCCCCTGCCCGCCCGCACGCCGACCTTCTGCCCGGGCTGCCCGCACCGCGACTCAGCCGACCTGTGCATCGAAATCAAGAAACGGCTCGCCGACCCGGACTACATGACCCGCACGCATCGTCGAGAGCCGGTGGACCTGCTCTTCCACGGCGACACCGGGTGCTACACCATGCTCATGTACCCGCCGACGACCCCGCTGATGCACGACTACAGCGGCATGGGCCTGGGCGGCGGGACCGGCAGCGGAACCGACCCCTTCGTGACCAACAAGGAAGTCGTCTTCATGGGCGACTCCACCTTCTTCCACTCCGGGCAGATTGCCATCTCCCAGGCCATCAAGCTGGGCCAGGACATCACCTTCATCATCCTGGACAACCGCACGACGGCCATGACCGGGCACCAGCCCACCCCCGGCGTCGAGTACGACATGCTGGGCAAGGCCACGCCCGTGCAGGTGATCGACGACATCGTCCGCGGGATGGCGGGCTCGGCCGACGTGAGCATCGTCCGGGCCAACCCCGAGCAGCGCGAGACGTACGGGCAGCTCCTGGAGCGCACCTTCCTGAGCGACGGCGTGAAGGTCATCATCGCCGACAAGGAGTGCGGCATCACCCGCATGCGCCGCCAGCGCCGCCAGGAACGGGCCCAGGTCCGCCAGAAGGGCTACCTCCCGGCCTGGGAGCACATGAACATCAACCCGGAGATCTGTCGCTTCTGCCTGGCCTGCGCGGAGATGACGGGATGCCCGGGCCTCAAGCACGTGTCCACCGATTACGGGCTGAAGATGGACACGGACATCACCTGGTGCGTCAACGACGGGGCGTGCGAGCGGATCGGGGCCTGCTCGTCGTTCGAGGCGGTGACCGTGCGCCGCAAGAACCCGCCGCGCTCGCGCGTGCCCGAGCTGGGCCTGGACGATATCCCCGAACCCGCTCTCCAAGGCCCGAGCGAGCTGTGGCGCGCCTGCCTGGTCGGCGTGGGCGGCATGGGCATCGGCCTGGCCACCAGCATCCTCGTCCGCGCCGGGCACAAGGAAGGCTACCGCGTCGCCTTCCTGGACAAGAAGGGGCTGGCCATCCGAAACGGCGGGGTCATCAGCCAGGTCGTCTACAGCACCTGCGACCGCCCCATTACAGGCATCATCCCCTACGGCAAAGCCGACCTGCTGCTGGGCATGGACATCCTGGAGGCCGCCAGGGTCATCGACCCGGCCGGGCGGAACCGCCTGGCGTCCAGCGACCGCACCGCCGCCGTCATCAACACCGACAAGATCTCCACCATCCGCGGGCTGTTCTGCCAGGAGGACTTCGACGTCGAGCAGCTCGAGCGGGTCATCCGCCGCCACACCCGCGGCGATCAGTACCTCGCGCGCGACATCAGCCGCATCTGCGAGAAGTACCTCGGCTCCAAGCTCTACGCCAACATCATGATGCTGGGGTTCGCCTTCCAGAAGGGCCTGATCCCGGTCTCCATGCACTCCATCGCCTGGGCCATCAAGGACACCATCAAGGCCGACGTCCGCAAGAACCTCTACGCCTTCAACATGGGGCGCAAGCTCTGCCAGCGGATGGACCTGTTCCAGGGCCCGCCCAGAAAGACCGCCTGGCGCGACGTCCTGGAAGACCGGTGCCGCTCCCTCATCCGCCGATTCGCCGCGGGCCATCGCATCGCCGACGCCCTGCGCGAACTGGCGGCCGGCCTGATCGAGACGCTCGAGCCGATCGACGAGGCGCTCAAGCGGGCGGTGGTGGTGCGGCTGTACGACTGCCTCCGCTGGGGCGGGCTGGACTATGCCCGGCGCTACGCCAAGGGCGTCAACGACATCTTCGTCAAGGACGGGCCCGGCTTTGGCTTCGCGGCCACGCGGGCGGTCATCTTCAACCTTGCCTCGGCCATGCTGTACAAGGACGTGATCTACCTGGCCGAGCTGGCCACCAGCCCAGAGAAATACGCCCGCGACCGCGAGAAGTACAACGTCAACCTGGCCCACGGCGACCGCATCAGCTACCGCCATCTCTTCCACGTGCGGTTCTGGCCGTGGAAGAAGCACGTCCGCCTGAAGCTCAGGCCCTGGTCGCTCAAGGTGCTCAAGCGATCCCGCTGGTTGCGCAAGGTCTTCCCGCTGTGGCGCCGTAGCGACAAGGCCTTCCTCGCCCGCTACGAGAATCTGATCGCCGATTTCTCCTACGGGGCCGAAGACTACCAGCGCCGCCTGGCCCTGCTCCAGGGCCCCAACTGCATGAAGTGCCTCAACCCCCGCTGCCGCGAGGCCGGCTGCGAGCTGGGCAACGCCATCCCCGAGTGGCTGGACCTGGCCATGGGCGGGCAGTGGCGCGAGGCGGCCGAGGTGCTCCACCAGACCAACAACTTCCCCGAGTTCACCTCGCGGATCTGCCCCGCTCACTGCGAGAGCGCCTGCAAGAACTCCATCAATGGGCTGGCGGTTTCGATTCGCGAAATCGAGCGCCAGATCATCGACCGCGCCTGGGACGAAGGTTGGGTCGTGCCCCAGGTCGCCGCTCAGAAGACCGGGCGCAAGGTCGCGATCATCGGCTCGGGGCCGGCGGGGCTGACCGCCGCCCAGCAACTCGTCCGCCTGGGCCACGACGTGACCGTCTACGAGAAGGACCCCCTGCCAGGCGGGCTGCTGCGATACGGCATCCCGGAGCATCGCCTGGACAAGGCCCTGCTGGATCGCCGCGTCAAGCAGCTCAAGGCCGAGGGCGTCGCGTTCGTCACCGGCGTGGAGATCGGTCAGGACCTGCCCGCCGACCAGCTCCGGCGCGAGTTCGACGCCGTCTGCCTGGCCGCCGGCGCCCTCAAGCCGCGCGACCTGGCTATTCCGGGGCGCGAGAAGGAAGGCATCTACTTCGCCCTGGACTTCCTCCGCAGCGGGGCGCTGAACCAGCAGCTCTCGCAGGAGACCTGGACCGTGCCCGACAAGGTCGTGGTCCCCTCGGCCAAGGACAAGTCCGTCGTCGTCCTGGGCGGGGGCGAGACCGGTCACGACTGCGCCGTCACCGCCGTCCTCCAGGGCGCCAGCGAGGTCCACCAACTGGAGATCCTGCCTGCCGAGGGCAATAAGGTCCTCCCGCCGTCGGGGCGGACGGCGCTGGGCCTGGACCGCCCGGGCGGCAACGGCGAGGCCCCGCACGGCGTCAGCCAGCGCTACTGCACCGCCACCCGCGAGTTCCGCGGGGGCGAGCACGTGAGCGAACTGCTGGCCAGCGAGGTCCAGTGGGTCCAGACCACCGCAGGACGCAAGATGATGGTCCTGGACGGGCGGGAGGTCCACATCAAGGCCGACATGGTCCTGCTGGCCCTGGGTTTCGACACCGTCCTGCCCAAGACCCTGGCCCGGCAACTGGGCCTCGAGGTGGACGCCCGCGGGCGGGCCATCATCCAGGACCACGTCGCCGCCGGCCCGGACGGCGTGTTCCTCGCCGGCGACGCCGCCCATGGCGCCTCGCTGGTGGCCTCGGCCATCCGGTCCGGGCGCCAGGCCGCCGAGAAGATCCACCAGTACCTCACGCCGGTTCAGGCAGCGCCGCAGACGGCTGCGGCCGAGGACGCGGCACAGACCACGCCCGCCGAGTGAAACCCGCGACAAGGCGGAAACCACGCCCCGGACCCAAGACGGGCAAAGGCGCCAACAAGACCGAAGGACAGGCATGAATCACGACGCGCGTTCCCGCGTCCGGCCCAATGTCCCGTTTTTTCGGAATATGGCTTCGCCGCCTCCGGGCGGCAGGATCGGCATAAGACTTTTCACAACAATTGCTTGCGACATTACGACAACAATCAGAAGAATCTGATTACTCGTAATAATGCGAGCCGGTCCGGACCTTCCGGCCCCCAA
>Ga0116148_1000779_pt1 | contig 38096 bp, 50 predicted proteins | sample AD_UKC055_MetaG_FD_89786 | JGI IMG/M metagenome (GOLD analysis project Ga0116148, IMG submission 89786) | Active sludge microbial communities of municipal wastewater-treating anaerobic digesters from USA - AD_UKC055_MetaG | ecosystem: Engineered > Bioreactor > Anaerobic > Digestate | place: USA...
CAATTATTACAGGATACCTGGGCCAGTACCGCCAGGAGGATCAAGCTATATTTAATATTCCTTTTCATTTTTCACCTGTTTTTAGAATCCGACCAATAAGCTGACAGTAAATGTTTTGGGTGGAGGGGTATTGGCATTGTCTTCCCCTATCCAGAAAGGATCGGCGGCATTCTGGCCTACCTCGGGATCCTGCCCCGAGTATTGGGTAATGGTAAAGAGTTTACGGGCGCTCAGAGCCAGGTTCAGGCTGCGCAGACCCAGGCGGCTGCAAGTTTTCTGGGGCAGTTGGTATCCGAACTTAACATTGTTGAGCCGCATAAAATCTCCCTTCTCCACATACCGGTCAGACCCTAGGTTGTTGGCAGGATGGTTGAGGTAAGCCCGGGGCAGCATTCCGGGATCATCCTGACCCTGCACACGCCAGCGGCTGAGCACCGCCTTGCTCTGGTTGTTCCGGTTAAGCATCCCCTCGGTATTGATGGCCACCCGGTTGACGATGTCAAAGCCCAGACGGTAATGGAATCCGAAGGAAAAGTCAAAATCCCTGTACTTGAGGGAAGCTCCGAACCCCCCGATAAAGTCGGGATTGGAGTCACCGATGTACACCACGTCGTTCAGGTCAATGACCCCGTCATGGTTGATATCTTCGTAGCGGGCATCCCCCCCCTTAAATATATAGGATCCCTGAAAAGTGAGCGGAATGGGTTCGCCCTCCCCGTCGAGCAGGGGATTGCCGTTGGCATCCCGTGCCACCACATCCTCATCGCTGGGCCACACCCCCAGATAACGCATTCCGTAGAAGGAGCCAATGGGTTCACCCTCTTTGACCAATTGGGGAAACGCCCCATTGGTGAGGGAGGTGTTCCTCTCCTTATTGAAATTCTCGGGTACCATGTTGAAAGTGTTCACATTGCGCGAGGTGTTGAAATCCAGGAAAAGGGAGAAATCTTTGGTCCTGAACACTCTCCAGTTGGCCATTAACTCCCATCCCCGGTTTTCTAGTTCTCCGCCGTTGAGGAACCGCAGGGAAGTGAAACCGGCACTGCCGGGAATGTTGTAGTTATTGAAGAGCATGTCGGTTGTCAATTTCTTGTATATGTCGGCCTGCAGGAAAACCCGGTCGTCAAACAAATTTAGCTCAATCCCGTAATTTGTTGAGGTGGTATTGGACCATTTGAGGTTATTCAACTGGATATTGCTGGGAATAACGGCCGTATTATCGATATAGTTGGTGGTAGAAACATAGGTAGCAAACCGGGCATAGGGGTCTCCAGGCTGCTGGCCGGAAAGGCCCCAGCTGGCTTTCAGCTTACTTTCACCCAGCCATTCCAGGGTTTCCAGCCAGGGTTCGCTGGAAAAACGCCAGAATCCCGAAACCCCTGAAAATATACCCCACCGGTTGTTAGCTCCAAAGGCAGCATTGGCATCAGCTCTCACATTAGTGGTGATTCCGTAACGGTCCAGAAATTTGTAGTTCATATTCAGGGTGGCAGCGATGTCCCTGCCTTCTCCCATTCCAGTTCCTATCCAGTTGATCTGGGCATTGATGGCGGGATCCTGGATATCAGTGCTGGGGGTGCGGTTACTCTGGATGTTCATCCATTCGTACTGCGACTGGTTGGTAAACCAGGTGGCCGCCCCTGAAATCACATGCTTTGAAGATTTGAACGGTGAGTTGAAAAGCAACTGCGTCTCAGTCTGGATCGAAGAATTGATGTTGTTGCTCTCTTCCGCTTTATTGATCTGCCAGTCAAGCCAGTCAGCCCCGAGCGCATTGTAGGGCAGGAAATTCTTGGACTTGGCTCCGGTATACTGGATAGAAACCGTTTCGTTGAAAATCAGCCAGCTGTTAATGGTGTAACGCAACCTGAAAGTATTGTCAAGGGAATTCTCAACCCTGTCGTTACGGCCCAGGGTGGCCACAGCCACGGGGTTGAAATAGGAGGAGCCGCTTCCCTGGTAACTGTTGATGGGATTGAAATACTCCCCGGTCAGGTTTCCGTACTGGTCCCGTTCCCAGATACTCATGTTGGGGGCCTTGATATAGGCCATGGAACGGACATTGTTTCCGCCAAGGGTGACATTTCCGTCAATGGCGTTGGAAATAAAGCTGAAATTGACCGTGAAGAGAAGCTTCCTGGAAAGGTGATAATCGAGGTTGATACGGGTCGAAAAGCGTTGGGCGGCGGTACCCAGGGTGGTCCCCTCCTCATCGAGGTAGCTCAGCGAAGTAAATATAATCGACAATTCAAAAACTGCATTATTTCAAAACGAAACATGTATATTTTTTATGAATTCTTGAGGATATTATTTAGAAATAGGAAATCCGGCAGTAACCTCAATTCTATTGTCGAAGGAATAAGTCACATTGATAATGTTGCGATGATTTCTAAAGATATATGATGCTCCAATAGAAGGATGAATCCCTGTAATTCTATTGTAGCTCAAGCCAGCGGTCCAATACAATAGGTCGTTTTGCACAGTTTTTGTGATGGTATTAGTAATTGTACGCGTCCTGTAATATTCAGAAACATTGAATTCAAACTCAATGCCCTTAGATAGGAGATCTCCATGCACGATCTCTTCGCGCTCGATCCATCCAAGTGAATGATAGATAGTGTCACGATAAATCTGGATGCGATTAATCGTATCAATGTGGACGGGCTTGGGGTAGAGTATAATTGAGTCGTAGCGTACATTGCGCACAATGGTATCAACCCTTATAATTGTGTCGCGATGCACAACTGTTTCAATTGCAACTTCTTTTTTGCAATATTTGTACTGAAAAAAGTTACCAGCGAGGGATAACAGCAATAATATAACTACGATACCACTAACCGCTTTATTCAGCTTCATTATCCACCCCTCTCATTATAGCTCATATAATTAATCAATCCAGTTACTGCTATTATTAACCACTCCGCGTGGCCTGAATCTCTTGGCTGCTTGGTTACCTTCGCGACTGCCCTGCGCGTTTGTATTGCCCTCGCCTGTGACAATGTAAGGTGTTGGATTATGGTATGGTTCAAGGTACATGCCTATATGGCCTATTCGGCCTAAGTTGGCATAATAAAGACTGAAAAGATCTCCTTCTATTGCCTTCTTATCGGCAATGATCTTCTCAGGAGGGAACCACGCTGCGGCCCGGGCCGAATGACGAGGCACAGCCAGCCCGTTCGCCTGAAAGCAATATGAAATAAAAGCAGCGCACCAGGGGTATTGTCCCTTCGGATCAAGGCCGGTACTGGCGATAAACATCTCAACCTCGGGGCCGTCGTTATTGCCGGTAAGCTCTTTAACGCCAAGGTAGCTGACAAGTGTATCAACTACCTGTGCCCTGATGTTTGGTTGCGCCTCAGTAATTACATTATTGCACTTATCCCCGTCACAGCCAGAAGGCTCACCGCGAACAGTGCAATTAAGCAGGCAAACAAGCGCAACAATACCTGTAATTTTTCCCATGTCTCCAATTTTTCAGTTTTATCAAAAACCATATCAAGCATCTGGTAGCCTTTTGGCCATACAAGGGCAATATATGCCCACACGAATAAGAGGGCAACGAAAAAATATATGCCGGCGATAAACGGCACGTACAATATTTCTATACTGAACTCCCCTGCTTGCGGATCGAACAGTCGAAACAGACGAGGTCCGGCGAACCAGATCACGACAATAAGCGCAATTATGAAGGTGAATTCATTCTTTTTACGCAGCAAACTTGCAATTTTCTTAATTGTTTTCATGTCTCTATTTTTTTTGATGATTATGTGTACAGGTAGTTTCGATTCGTGCAATTCGAATATCGTGTTCATCAAGGCGTTTTGCGTGTGTATTGAGCCTGCGCTCAATAACCGGGTGCCTGTCCTTGTTTTGGCTTTCAAGCACTGTCACGGCAGTTGTGAGGTTATTGACAGCTTTTGTCAATATTTCAGATACGGTTATCTGACGCTTAAGAAAGTAAGCTACTACACCTAACAGCATAATTATTATGCCGCCTGCTATCCAAAGCGTCAGTTTGAGAGTTTCAATGTCTGGGTTTGCCATTATTGGTTGCATATTAACTTATATTTTTAATTTTATTAAAAACTCATCTCTCTCCCTTGTAATTGAAACAATTCTTTCTTCCTCAATCCCCGCAAATTGAAGTTCCCATAGACTTCCATTCAAAACCAGATATTCAAATACAGGTTCTTCAATCATTGCTTCCTTTCTGCGCTTAATTTCAGCAAGTATTCTTTGGTCTCGTATTTTATCTTTGCATCCCATTATTCCTCAGGATAAATTTGTACTCCGTCCTCAATTTCAAGTAATTTAATTCTGTTCGCCCGACTCACTTGACACCCATCTTCACCTATCCATGAATAGAGTATAAAATTTTCACATGGTTCTCTTTCGTATTCCCCTTCACTATCACGTGGAAAATCCCCTGTTTCCGGGTCTTTTGTTAATGTAATATCCACACCAAGGTACCAGATGTATTTATACCAAAGCGCAGTAGAAAGAACACACGTTCCATTTAATGGTAAACAGGGAGCAGTATATCCTCTTGCTACAACAGAGAACCCTGCCGAATTATTCTGAGCAATATTATTCACAACTCCTGTTAACCTACGACAATAACAAAACATTTTATGCTCAAAACACAATGAATCCTGATTAAGGTCACTGCGGTAAATTGTAAAATTCAAATCTCTGACTAAACCATCAATATAAGTAACTAAATCATTACATGATTCATCTCCATAGTCATTGGTAATTGCATAAGGTGTAATCGTAAGGGTATATTTATCATCTGTATCATTAAAAACAATCGTGGATAAGTGATGAAAATATAATGAAAACTGAGTAAATTCTGTGTCCCCACAATTAGCAGGTCTTGCCCTCCATTCCCAATAAAGGTATGTGTAATAATTTGGATTAGAACTATCCGACATCTCTCTTCCCGACCAGGCAGTTGATGCTAAAATGGCGTTGTAATTCCCTAATACATCGTTATAATCGTCCGCTTCATCAAACGTCCACGTGTAAACCCCTCCACTTTTGGTTAGATTGACATTTCCAACAGAAGCATATCTTAAATTAAAACCATATGAAGCGTAGATTATGTCAGACATTGATTTTTTATGCGCTAAATTTACTCCAGCTACCGGATTTGAAAATGAATAACCAATACTTTGAGAGTGAAAAGCATTTCCCATGCCTGCATATAAATAAAACCAATAATGGTCGCTTGCTGGATGAATCCAATTAGGAATGGGGTTGACCATGTTCACACGAAATTCCCTTCTGCAATTTTCTTCGCTAAAAATAAAACTCCATGAACTCAGGTCAATTTCCCGCAAGAAATCGGGAATAAAATCACAGTCAAACCCCTTTGAGTCATTTAAACACTTAAAATCTACCCGCCAGTTGGTTTGTGGAATTTTCGCAATTACGGCAGGGGAAATTACAATTTTCAGAAAATCTCCTTCTTCGTATTCAGGCAATTCAATTACAAACTTCTTTTCAAAAATAGTAGAATCTTCATATGGCATTGAATTAAACTCAAACCCTGCATCCCGACCTATAATCCATGAAGTTAACAATTGATCATTTCTAAAATAAACGTCTATCTGGTCAGCTATATCATAACCCGTAAATTGTATAGCAAAGTACTTAATACTTAAATCACTCGGCAAATCCCATGCTATCATTCTTCCAGGTAATGATTGTGGATCGGTTGAGCTATAAGTTAACCTGTATTGATAACTTCCTGAGATATTGGTTGAACTACAATTTAAACGAGCAACTTCAATCAGTGGCAAATCAATTTCCAACTTACACCAGTATTGGCAATTCTTTGGTGTCGGAAAAATCTTTTTTCCTTCCCAAATGATATACCTCACAACAGGCGTATAAGTTCCACCAATCACCGGAATGGCTGCCTCCCCAACAAATGGATGAAATGCCTGTATATCGGGATCATCTCCAACACCCGTAACAAGTGCCTTTTCCCCGTCAATGTACCAGTCAATCACATATCCATCCAATTCACACTCCCCACCTAACTCCCCTACTTTCAAATTAATCAAATTGCCTATTTCCAATACAGAAACGGCTTCTGCATTGTAATAGTCGAACTCTAACCTTCCGCAATCACATTCGACCTTAATCGGACATAAGCAATTTGTTAATATCATGCCAAAACAATTTTTCCACGAATTACCGTAGGCGTGTCACTATCAACCCCCGGAGTGTTAATCGTTACCCTTTTGCCTATTCCGGCAACATTATTATTTGTCGCTGAAAAAACGTCAACCGTACTCACTTCCATATCATCCAACCCGTCAACCGGAGTACTGTCAATGTCAATACTCACTCCTTCCAATGTACCGTCACTTTCAAGTATTGCCTTGCTTATCGTATAACCTGAAGTAACATATATATCAATGTCAAACGTCTGCGCTTCTCCGGCTTGTACGCAAAATTCAAATGAAATTTCTGATAATCCTGCACCACATCCTGTTGAACTAATTACAAGTTTGTTTTCGTTTTCCTCTGTTCCTTCATCAATGGAAATGTTTTCTCCTGCAATAATTTTTTCGCTTAAATACCCTGCCGTTGGATCGCCTTCATCGTATTTCACCAATTCATCTGTCGCCGTGCCTCCCGGAATTTCATATAACTGCGTCCAGTTTTCTTCATCAACATAACGCCACTCAAGCCAATTATCACTTTCACGAAGTTCAACTTCTCTCCCGTCTTTTGCAGGATTAAACACCATTGCCGGACTGGCAATGCTTTTTTCAAGTTTAATATAATCCAACAAAAACCCATCATGTGCAAGTCCACTGTATGAAATTTTCAGTTGATTGAAATCATTGGATTTCGGGCTGAAATCCTCAAGATAAATTTCAAACTGTTTCCATGCGTTTTTTTCAGTTGCAATCTGAACGATTCCGGAAACAAGTTCATCATCAAGATAGAATCCTGCGCTTATAATTCCGGTCGCATCGTCAAAAGTGTATATATACCCGGACAACATCGAATGTTTATGAAATCCTTCTGTTTCTCCTGCTGTGAAAATAACCTCTGCCGTATCTTCTATGTCCAAAACCGCGCAGGAAACATCACCGGAATACATTTCTTCATCGTATTCGGGATTTACGCAAGTTCCTGTTACTTCCCATTCTCCTTCGGTGTGTTCATCATAAATCATCCTGCTGGTTTTCATCAGCCCCAGAGAACGCATCGTCAATTTTACGTTTCCCCATAACATTGAAGCGTGCCTCATTATGCGCCTCCTTTCGAAATATGTCCCCACTTGTAAAACAGCCACTGATCCTCAATTTCTAATTTTACCTCAAGATGTTCTGGATAAGCCACAATTACGGTTTCTTTTGACCATCCGTCACCTTCTCCTGGATCGGCCCTAAGATTACATTTAGCGTAAATCCAATATCCCTCTTTTGTCGGAAGTGTTAACGTTGTCGGCTTTACGATCCATGTCCTTGTCGGATTGTACTCCATGCCAGCCTGTCGCATCTTAGATATTTCAAACCGGCTCAAAGTTCCACCTTCCCAGTTTGAAATTGAAATCGTTCCGCCCTCAATCCTTACTTTATCCTCGTCATTGTCTATGTTTGTCTCAATCAATGAATCGGAAAGATAAAATTGCGGCACTCCTGTATCATAGGCTAACATCCTTGGATCAATACTTTCATTGCGGAAAAGTGGATCGCATTTTATGAAATCGCCGTTTGGATGAAGGATTCTATTACGGAGCTCATTCGTAGTCTCAACATCCTTTCTGGTGTTTTCAGGTTGATCTTTTCGCATGGCTTCCTGTGCACGCTCTATTGTGTCAATACGCATTTCCATCTGCTGCCTGCGTGTGAGCCTGGCAACATCGCTCAGTACAAACTCGTAAGTTTTCCGGTAAACATCATAAGTAAGATTACTGATGCGAAACAAACCGTCGATGCCATAATCTTCATCCACAATGGTTACCCTGTCGCCAACCTCGAATCCTCCCGGATTTTCAATCATATATGCCGGATCAACTATACAGCGGTATGGAAATTTCGGAATACTGTAATTGGCAAGGTAAGCCTCTGCAGCCGATTCAAGTTCTGCCTCAGCAATTGCAACATAACTTTCAGGCTGATCTATGTCAACCAAAGTGTACTCATCGCCCGAAGTGATGGTGAGCAGTGAATTTGGAAACATGTCACCCCGCTCATCCTTGAACGGTATCAGGAACATCTCTTTTGTGTCATGATCATACATCTGAATCTCAAATTCATAGCCTGCCAGATTGCCAGTCTTCATTCTTACTTTTGCAAACAATCCTCCAAGCAGATAATCATTAAGGTTAAAATTAAGGCTGCTGTCGGTAAGCTTGTAGATTCCATTCGGATGGCGGTACTTTTCAGCAGGGGTTAACGATTCGGTTAATTTTTGTTCATAAGCCGTCACCTCTGCGGTTCGTTGCGGAAAAATGTCATCGAAAAACACGGTGCGTTCATGTGGTCCAGCTCCATCATGTAGCCCTTGGTTGTTAGAAAGCGGATTATTATCGAAGCTAAGCCGTCCTAATCCTCCACGGTAACCTGGTTTCAGATTCTTGTTTGAGCCAAATGCATACAAAATCGTGCAAAGGTCATTCTTATCAAAAGGTTCACGGCTAAGTTCATATAAACCCATGCCCTTACCATATTCCAATGTAACTTCCCTGTCATTGGCAACCTGTTCAGCTACATTAATATAGTATTTTCCTGCCTGGATATATTTAAATTCATATTCAAGTTTATATTCAGCGCATAGCCTTCGTAACACGCTAAGGCAGTCCTCCCCGCTGAACTTATGCAACCTGCGTTCGGTAGATTCAATGCTACCTTTATGAAAGTTATTCCACCAACTACGATTATGGTTAACTATAATTATTTCAATTATCTCTTCCAGGTTGGCGTGTATGAAAAAATCAGATTCATTATTCAAATTCAAAAACTGAGAGTTACCCAGCCAGGTTCCCTGATGTTCAAGTCGAAGATCATAGATGTACTTGTTTGTCGATTGTTTCCGGTAATTAGGTTCAGATGCGAGGTGGAAGATATCTTTATTATTACCGTTCGAGTTCACTTCAATATAATCGAAGTATTTCAATTCCAATTTTTCAGGCGATTCAAATGAGATTGTTGAATAGATATCTCCCTGCAAGGCTTTCTGAACACGAAGGTTCGATGAAAATACAGTAGTTACATCAATGTTTTGCTCTCCGGTCCAACGCTTAATGGTCACTTCAATCGCGGCCGGATCGCCAGGAACCGTAAAGCGCAAAACAAAAACGCCAATCTGGTAGTTGGTTACATATTTGGTTTTTCGTTCAATCAATACATGTTTGTCGAGGTAGCACTCAACCGGATCGCCGTAAGGTGGTGCAAGGGTGCGTTTCCCTTCAGCTTTCAACGCTGCGAAAAAAGCATTTAAACGGCTTTTAAATTGAGCTTCTGAGTTGGCTTTTATATAACAATTCAGTACAATTTCCCTGTCATGGTATTTCAAATCTGTAATTGGCTGCCAATAGTCGCGTCCGTCCAAATCGAGCCAGTCGTGGCTGTTATCAAGCAAACGCGGCATGTCGAGTACGCCGGTTGCCCGGGTTACACGTACATGGTAGGTTTTAAAATCTATGTCATCTAATTTCCACATACTCTTACTTTCTCACGTTTCCCAAATTACCATCACCATGTCAATAATTACAGTATTCCGTTTTACAGTTGTTCTAAAACCTTCGATTGGCACACCTACTACACTGACATTTCTTCCGCCAATGACGATGTCGTGTTGTGTATTGCTTTGCATCAGTCTACGGAAACCGTTTACAGCCGTTGCAAGATCATCCTGATCTTTATACTTTCCGAACAGAGTTACAACTGCCCGCCTGGGTTCATATTTAATGTCATTATCACCGAAAGCCGGTATGCCTAATATTTGTTTCCGGGCAGGAAGGTTGTAGTAATCTGTCAGTTTCAGCAGTCTGAGCCCATATTCGCTTATATCGGTACCGCTAATTTTCATTAATTAATAATTGCAGTAATTTCTTTTCCTCATCAATCAACCTGCTTCGCTCTGAGTGCGCCTCCAAAATTTTTTCAGGTATTCCTTCCTTTTTGTATTTTTCAATCAAACCCACAATTAAATCACCTTCTGGAAAGTGACAAAGCAATTCATCTGTTGCAGTGTAATGCGGCACAAACGAATCGAGGTGATTAATGTTCACATCCGACTTTATATCAAGTGTAAAATACCGGCGCGATGAAAGCAACTCGCAAAATACATTCTTTGCCATCAGGTTCATCCATGAACAGCCATCCATTGCCATGTTTCGCTGCGGTTCCCATAACTCATAATCCGGAGCAAAAAGTTCCAGTGCATCACGGTGCAGGCAACGTCCCAGGCCTATTATCTTATCCGTTGTCCAGCAAGCAGTTTTACCGGTAAGCACATCAACGAAGTAAACACAATCTACCACAAATTGCATAGAGCCTTTTTTCATGCGCGATTCAACAAAGTCCAGGTACTCGTTAGTGATAATATCATCGCTGCCAAGCTCCATCATATAGTCGAAATCGTAATTCTCCATCACATATTTCAATCCGGCATTTTTTTTCTGCCCAAGCGGTTGGTTTTGCCATAAAATGTAATCAAACCCATATCGCTCCACCTGCTTTGCAGCTCTGTTTTCGGAAACGATGAAAAACGGACGTATTTCGAATCTTTCAGGCTTGTAATTTTTAAGCCGATCCAGCCCGGCAAGGCAAATCTCAAAAATTTCGGGGCGTTGCCATACGGGTGTAAAAGTTACAATTTTGATCATTTTTAAATGTTTTTTAAATAAATATTCATTTCCCTCAATCGGTCATCAATACTGTTTAATTTCGCATTGTGGCGCGTATTAATTGCAATCTCTGCCATATAACTAAGGTTCCTCTGTACATCTTCATCACTACGGCTTATAATGCGTATAATGTCCTTAATATCGTATCGGATACCCATCATTTGCCCGTATATCATGCCGCCGGTTTCCTCAGTAAGTGCGCGAATTGCGCCGACCATTCCGCGGGCGTTTGACCCGTCACCAAAACTAATCCCGATACTTTCTAGTGCTTTCCTGGCTTCATTGAAGGCCGGGCCAACACTCTCGGCCAGCCCCTCAATGGTTTTTTTGAACAATTCCGCCTCCTCAGTTGTGAGGCCGCCTTCTGTGTCAGCAATCAGTTTGTCAATAGCCTGCTGCACCGGCCCTGCAATCATGGAGGCGGTAAGCTGCCTGGTAATTACATGCTTTATAATGTCATCTACAGCTTTACCAAAGTCCTCGGCAGCATCAATACCAATAAGGAAAGCCTGTGCAAGGCTGTCGGCCAGTTCGTTTACGGTTGTGCCGGTAAGGTCACGGGTAATTTGATCAATCTGTGCAAAAAGAGTATTGTAACTGGATAAAACCGCTTCAATCGCTTTACGTTGTGCATCGCTAAGGTTTCCTTTTAGCAACTTGGTTGTAAGTTTCTCAATTTCTTAACTCAAATTGGCCACATCACGAGATATGTTGCCGTAAATTACTGATGTTCCTCCCCTGCGATTGGAACCATAGCTTTTATTAGCCAGCTCTTCATTCAGTTTCCTGGCATTCTTAGCTACTTCTTTCATTTGAGCATTCACTACGCCAAGCGCTTGTAGTATATCGGTATTTCCCAAATTGGCCATGGACCTGGAAGCCATATCTATGCTGCGCAATACTTTCTCTACGTTTTCCTGTAATGTCTCAAAACGCACGTTCATCTCCTCTGGAATTTTCAAGAATAATCCCAGTGCAGCATCAATGATCTTGGTGGCCCCATGAATGTAGTTGCCACTCACAAGGTCAGCAATGCCACCGGTTATACGCAATGCGCCCTGCAGGTGCTGGGATTGCTGCTCGGTTAAACGAAGCTGCTCTTTATATTTATCGGTAATGCGATCGGTAATTTCAAGAATATGGCTGGAAATGGCCGAAAATTCCTTAACATCCTCATCACCCCATGCCTTTTGCAAGGTCTTCACTTTCTCCTCGTTCTCTTTTATCTTTTTGCCAAGTTTTTCTATTTCCAGTGTGGTTTCCTTCACCACCTTTTTGGTGGCTTCCATTGTTTTATCAATGTCGGTAGTTATCGGCTTCATCCGTTCCGGCATCAAATCACTTCCATACATAGCCGCACGGGTAGCTCGCAACACCTCATCGGCTATCTTCACCCGCAGTTCCAGTTCCTTTTGCAGTTCAATTATCCGCTTTGCAATTCCTTTCTGTTGTTCAGAATTAGCATCGAGCATTTTTTTTTTGTAATTGTTCAAGTTCCTGCTGTAATGCCTGTACACCCACCACAGTAGCATGATTCACGGCCTTGGTAAGTGCATTCATGTCGCGCATAAGTGAACGCAGCTCAATGGACATTGCAGCTTGTTTTTGGAAAATATCAACCGTCAGGCGGCTCACCTCTTCATTATCCTCGATGTTGGAGTTCGACAACTCTTTTTGTTGTTTAACCAGGTCACGCCGTCTGATAGCAATATCAATTTCTTTTTGAAAATTCTCCTCTATAAGTTTCTGAGCTTCTTTCAGTGCTGCAAGACGCTCTTTTTCCGACAATTCAATATCGCGGCCCTTGAAACGTAATTCGGCAATTTTAGCCTCGCTGGCAGCAATCTGTTCATTAACTTTTCGTTCCTCTATACGAAGTTTAAACAACTTATCTTCAATCTCGGCACGTTTCCGGGCATTGTCGGCCATCTCCCATCCCCAACGCGCGAGCTTCGCGCCTGCATCATCAACACCCAGCTGAAATTGCAGCATTGCGTTTCCCATCTCAGTGAGGCCTTCCTTCCAGTCCTTTGTAAACATCTTTCCTATCGCCGATGCCATCTTTCCTAAAGCCTCGAACCGGTATATTACCTGCCCCTTTAAAAAATCAACCAGGTCACTTAAGGCTTCTTTCGGATCAGTAAAGGCTTTGTAAATAAATTTCCCCACTTTATCGACTACATCAAGCAGGCCGTCAAGGATTTGTTTAAAATACCCTGATGCTTTTGCCAAGGAATTCTGCCCTTCCTCGGTGCGGCGAAACCAGCTGGTGAGGGCCATTAAACCTGCAGCAATGGCGGCTATAACTACGCCGATGGGTGTAGCAATAAATCGCATGGAAGCACTGGTCATTCTTTCAATACCGGATACGGTTGATCCGATGGGCCCGGGAGCAGCTTTCAACGAATCAATAAATCCCATATTAGCCGTCTCGGCCTCGGTAATGCTTTTCGAGAGCTCTGTCATCTCTCGTTGCAATTGTCCACCGGTACTGGCACGCTCGGCAGCAGAAAGGTTCTTGTATTCTTCTTTTAAGCGGTTAAGGCGCTCGGTCATTTCAGCAATTGAACCAGATACAAGTTTGTTCAATTCAATTTCCTTCCCTACCTGGTTCTGCAGATTGGCAGCCTGCGATTGAAGCTGCATCTTTTCCACAGCCAGGGCAGCCATTGCCTTTTGATAATCTTGTGAGCTTATTGCTCCTTCATTCAGCTTTTTGTTCAGAAGTTCCTGTCGTCGCGCATTCTCGTCAATCGCGGAATTCACCTTCTGCAGGACCATAGCCTGCAACTGTGTTGACTTAGATAATGCCTCAAAAGCCACGGAACCGGCGCCGGTAAGCCTGCGGAACTGGTCATCAATCGCCTTGCCTTCGCCCCTTATCGTTGCGCTCACTTCTTTCATCTTGTTATCAACGTCGCCCTTCAGTACAAATTCAATATCAACAGGCCCTATTCCCATTTTTTTAGTATAAAAATATTGCCAAATCAGCTTCATTTTCAATAGGCTTTCCGCGCCGTGGCGTATCGCCTGTAACATAATGCGGAGCGTCTGCTATCATCATCTGTATGTTCATCCAGCTGATACCCCAAAGGATATAATCCACACTCCAGCCGGTCGCAGAGACAATGCTCCAAATTGTACCCCACGGGCTATGAAGACCTTCCATCCGGCCTTTTAACTCCCGTTTTTCTCGTGGCTCAAATTCCTCGGGGCTGTAGCTTTCATCCGCATCGCCCCTATTAATCTGATAGTAGTCGTAAAATCCTCATAACCTGAAAAGGCAACGGCAACAACTGTAATCTCTGCCATCTTCCTGGGTGTAAGGTGCCAGATCAGCCATAGGGCCATTATCCTGGAAAACAGTCTTATTCCCCATTTTGAGTTCAAAAAAAGTACAGCTATAATGCGCGAGAGCGGTTTCAGGTATTGATCATAAAGCGCATGCACTTCGGCAAATTCACCGGTTTCAAGTTTTGTAACATCAAATCCGGCTTTTAAACTTAACTGTGCAACGTGTAACAATGTCCCATACTTAGGCTGTCTGATTTTAAGACCGATTTCAGGCCAGAATGGTCTTAAAAAAAAAGGGGCGGGCAATTTTACCCTCACCCCTTTTTCGAGAATTGTTTCGGCTGCAAGTCGCTCGGTTTCATTCATACTATGTAATTTGCTCCCAGTTTATCGGGGATGTTTGAGCTTTGGTGGGCGTCAATATCCTTGCCTCAATATCAATAAGCAATACACCCTTTTTCCTGAACTGAAAATTCTCCTTCGCATAAATTTTCACCCTGGGAATTTCAATTTTCAGTCCGGTTTTTGTTATGATTTCAACCGATTTCTCAATCGGATCTTTTGCCACCGGCGAAAAATAAACGCCATTACTTACCGAACCACCCAACACCTTCACAACCTCACTGGGATCAATGTTCATGATCTTCCACCTCACACGAGCCGCTCCTTTCACTTCAACAACTTCCTCCGGCTCATCGTTTTCTTCCGAGTAAATCTCAGTAATTTCCGGATCATCACGTACCAGTTCGGCAGTGTCCTGAAAGGTTACACCAAGAGGGGAGAGTGTTTGCCCCATGCCGCCATCTTCTGCAATATCGCCAATTTTGATCGAAGTCAACCCGATGCTTCGTATTTCACTCATGTTGTTGAATTTTTAGGTTTGTGCAACAGTATCCTGTACTATAGCCAGCAATCCTTCACCTCCTTTGCGCATGGGGCGTCCGCCTGCACGTACAAGGAAGCTGTAAATGTCACCATAATAGGTGGGATCACTGATGTTATCAAACATATTCACCTCGCCCAGCGCGCGGCAAACACTGTCAATATGCCATGCCAGAACCGCACCGTGGTCGGTAGTTGTACCGGGTGCTGTCCATTCTTTTGGAGCTAGGTTTGAATTATATCGGCCGGATTTTGAACGCATCATAATATTGAATGTCCACAGTTTTCCTACAATACCCTGTGCAATGTTTGCAGAAGCAAAGAATGCATGTGATTCTTTATCAGTTAAACTGTCAAGCAATTGTCCGTACATAACGGCATCAACTAACATATACCGGTCCTCCTGCGGAATGTCCTGCTTGTTAAACTGGTTCATTGCTGCGAGAATGTCATCCTGCACAAAGGCTTTCCTGTTGCCCGTTGATCCTGAAACATGAGCCTCAACCGAATCGCCTGTTGTCCTTTTAGTATAGGATGACGATGGTGACCATTTATATACTATATCATTTGCTATTTCCTCTGCCAGTTTTCGCCTATCGCCGCCCAGTATACTCTCTCGTTTATTATAATTCAATTCAATGGTATCGGCATGAGGGATGCGAATAGGATCAGTGGTGAATTCATCCAAATCAAAAGTCAAATCCACATCATCCCGGTGTTTTACCATAGCCGGAAAATTTTTGCGGTTTTTAACCACATTACTCGGACTTCCCGCATTTGGAATGTGAACGGTTTTACCGGCTTTAACAAATTCATCGGCATTAAATGCTTTCGAAAGGAATGAATCATCTGCAAACAGCCTTTCCACTATTGCACTCATCCAAATTTCCTTTTGCAAAGCTATAGGCAACGCTCCGGGAATATTTGGAAGTGCAAATGAAAGAACAGATCCAACACCCATTACGGCAACTGGATTAAACCCTGTGGCAACAGCAATTGCTCCGCCAACAAATACGTTGAATAGCAACGCGGTAAAAATCATCAATACTTTCTTCATTGAATCAGCTTTTTTAGTTAATAAACGTTAGGTAGGAATTTCGTACATCGGCAAAAAAGCGGCCCCGTCGAAAACGAAACTCATGTAGGCAACCTTGCCGGAACTTACGGAAATGCTCACTGGTGTGGCGGCGAAGCCGGTACCGAAGGTAATAGCCCGTGCAGCGCCTGATGCTGCCAGTTTCAGATGCAGCTTTGCACCCTTTGTCACCTGTTCATCAATAGTCAGATTAATGGTAAGATTTCCGGTCAGAGCGCCCGGTTGCAAAAAAGTTTCCATTTGTGTAACATCCACGGCAATGGTTGATCTGTAATCCGGAGTAGCTACTTTGCCAATCGGGAACAAAACTTCTTCGGAGCCATCGGCACTGGCCGGGGCAACGAAGTTGAATTCCTTATGAGTTCCATCACTTTCTTTTTTAATCCAGGTCATTTTCAGATAATTTTAGGTTCTATACCAAAACGGGCTTTGAATTTCGACTTGTACAAGTCCGGGTACTTGTCGCGCAGCAGCACCAGTTTGCCCTCCATGTCGAGGGTTTTCCAGTCCTTTTCTTGCAGGTCGGCCATTTCAACGGCATTGTTGTCTTCAGCATCCTTCAGTTGTCCGGCAACGCTTTTGCGCTTTGAAAGCGCTTCAATAGTTGCCTTTGCACTTTCATGGTCGGCATCAAATAGCTTCAGGTAGCTGTCTTTTGCTTTTGCATCCAGCCGTCCATCCTTCACCGCTGCGTCAACCAGCGCTATGGCCTCGGCTTTCTGTTTGTCCTTTTCAGCCTTGTTTACAGCGTCAATACGGTCGGCGAGGATCGTGTTTTCGTTTTTCAGGCGGTCGCGGTCAGCTACAATCTGCCGCATTGCCATTGCCACATCGCTTTCGCTTGCGGTGTCGGCCAGATTCAGAATCTTAGCGAGTTCCTTCATGTTATTACGTTTAAAATTGAATTTTGCAGGTATATCAAAAAGCCTTATCAGGATCTCCTCGTCGTCCATGTCGATACGGTCGCCGGTTGTACGATCATAAAACGCCATGGCGTTGTGGTTTCCGCCTATGGTTACAATAGAAGCTTCGCGAACCGTCCACCTGGTAACCGTAGGCCCGCGCTGCCCTTCCAGTTTCATCACCGGGTTGTCATCCACCTCCTCCGGGGGCCAGGCGCCTATGCTGGCCATGCGGATAAAATCACGTTCAACTTTGCCTTTCACCTCGCGGCCGGTAACATCCTGATCATCAAACACTGGATCGGCAATGATCTTACCGCCTTCCTTGCGAATGTTTTCCCAGCGTCCTATCGGCATGCTATAGTCGTTGTGATTAAGTAGCATCACCGGATTTTTTTTAAACTCCTCCAAATTAGCACCGGATGTGAGAAGTCGAAACCCTCGGGTGTTTACGCTTTCATCGTGTAATATGAAACTTTTTACGGCCATATCGGGTTTACTTTTTCTCAAAGGAAAAAGCAACAGTTCAATTGAACAAAAAAGTTCTTAAAGATTAATGGATATTCCTTAACCATTGGTTAATTATTTCTGTATAAAACCCCTAAAAAGTAGTTTCGTGAGAAAAAAGAGCATGGTCGGACTTACCAATAAGCAAAAGAAAGAGTGGGCCCAGCTGCTGTTCACGAAAGAAAACATTACACAAAAGGAAGTTGCCGAACGGATAGGTGTTTCAGTTCAAACCATGAGTAAGTGGGTTAATTTGGGAAAATGGGAGGAGCTGAAAGTTTCAATTACCATAACGAAAGAGGAACAATTAAAAAACATGTACAAGCAACTATCCGAAATTAACAAAGCCATTGCCGAACGAGAAGAGGGTAAACGATATGCAACCAGTTCCGAGGCTGACACCATCAGCAAGTTAGCCGTAGCTATTGAAAAAATGGAAAACGACATTGGACTGGCCGACATTATCAGCACATTCCGGTCGTTCGTCGACTGGTTGCGCGGGTTCAATATAACCCAGGCACAGGAACTCACACCACTTTTCGATTCATTCATCAAAAGCCGAATTAAATGAAACGACTCAACCTCAACGACCGCGATGCCCTGAGACAATGGGAGTACTTCCGTCGCCAGGTTATGGAAGCTACTACTGTGGATTCGTTTGAGAGCGAGTTCGACAAGCAGTCACGTGTAGCTATGCTTGAAAGCAATCCTGAGGGTTGGTTTCAGTATTACTTTCCGCATTACTACAAGTGCAAATCAGCAAAATTTCACCGCGACGCCACCAGGCGGCTTTTAAATAATAAACGCTGGTACGAAGTGCGAGCCTGGAGCCGTGAGCTGGCAAAAAGCGTTCGCAGCATGATGGAGGTAATGTATATGGCCCTTACCGGAGAAATCCGCAACGTGCTTCTTATTTCCAACAGCCATGAAAATGCCGAACGGCTGCTGCTCCCATTTATGATCGAGTTCGAGAGCAATCTGCGTATCCGGAATGATTATGGGTTTCAGGAAAAACCCGGAAAGTGGGAAATCGGTGAGTTCACCACAATGGGCGGCGTGGCATTCCGCGCATTGGGAGCAGGGCAAAGTCCACGCGGAACACGTAACGAAAGCTGGCGCCCCGACTTTATTCTTGTGGATGATATTGATACCGATGAAGAAACCCGCAACCCAGAACGGATTACAAAAAAATGGAACTGGATTGAACAGGCTCTCATACCAACTGTATCTGTGTCAGGCAATTACCGAATTATTTTCAACGGAAATATAATTGCCAGAGATTGCTGCATTACCCGCGCCATTAAAATGGCAAACCATGCTGATATAATTAATATTCGGAATAAAATCGGAAAAAGCACATGGCCCGAAAAAAACAGCGAGGAAGACATCGACCACATCCTGAATCTAGTGAGTACAGCCAGCGGCCAAAAGGAATATTTCAACAATCCGCTCAGCGAAGGCGATATTTTTGCCCAAATGACCTGGGCGCCGGTCCCACCGCTCACTAAGTTTCGTTTTTTGATTGCTTAGGGCGACCCAGCGCCATCAAACACAAAAAACGTGAAAGGTAGTTTTAAAGCACTGTTTTTAATCGGGTTTTATGAAGGGAAATTTTATGTTATAACCGGCTACCTCGAACACGTGGTGAACGATGAATTCGTGAACTGGTATTATTACCTCAAAGATTATGTTGGCGAAAAAACACAGGTATATAACTACATTGAAAACAATACCTTTCAGGACCCCTTCTACGAACAGGTTTTTATTCCGCTGTTCGCAAAAAAGGCGAAAGATAACGGGGTGATTGGCATTGTGCCAGACAACCGGAAAAAGCCAGATAAGTTCAGCCGTATTGAAGGAAACTTGCAGCCGCTGAATCGGCAGGGAATGCTGGTACTGAACGAGGCCGAACGGGGTAATCCGCACATGAAACGCCTCGAAGAACAGTTTTTGCTGGTTAACGCGCAAATGAAAGCCCCTGCCGACGGGCCCGACTGTGTGGAGGGTGGAGTATGGATCGTAATCGAAAAACTGGCTGCGCTTACCGCAGGCAATTACAAGATAGGACAACGAAAAGGCTTAAGAAAATTTTAAAAACCTCATACAATGAAAAAGGGTTATGTAAGCGACGAAATGTATGCCGGGCGCATAAGTGCGCACGGTAAAATTGCAAGCCTGGCAAACGGCTTCGAAATTAAACCAGGGAAATCAAACATTCCCTTCTCTATCATCATCATCCCGAAAAATTCGGTTGAGGCAGGTGTTATAAGTCGGCCTGTTGAGGATGAAATTGAAGACAATCGCCTGGGACTAATAGTGCAATGCACGCTCAATCAGGACAACCTGGCGGCTGATCTTCCTGTAATGCTGTATGAGTGGACCCCGGCGGCAATCCGCAAAATTTCGGCAAATGCCATTAACCTCACACTCTACGACGTCTACTGGGGCACAGGGCAAACCATAACACCCGCAGAGTGATGCTTATCATCAATAACATACGGGTAGGTAAGCGAAGTTCCGCAAGAGTTCAACTTGGGACATTGTTGAAACCTTCGCCTCCGGTAGTTGATTATTCGGGAATAATTACGAGCCTGAATCTGTTGACGAATACTGAAGATACGGTTTATAGGGGTAGAGTCCCTACGCTTTCAGAGATGAATACACAGCTTGACGACATTAACAACGAAATAATTATAGCATGAGCGAATTAGAAAATGCACAGGCTAAACTTGATTACATCAAAGGCACGAGAGATGCAATTAAGGAAACTATTGAAAGAAAAGGAGTGGAAGTTGGAGAAGCTACGTTCAGACAGTTTGCTGACAAAGTAAAAGAACTCATCAATCCTATTACTGGCTTGAAACTCGTTCCACGACATAAATATTTAGAGGCTTCAGATGAAAGGATTTTGCTTCAAGCGAACAAAGAAGGTGCAGATATTCAGCTTGGATATCCTGCTCCTGCACCGGAAGAGATTGTATTAACTCCTGATGTAGTAGGGGATAACCCTGTAACGTGGTATTATAGATGTATGTATAAGAAACTCTTGGGTGAATCTCAAGAATTTAGGTCGCAAATCTCTGATGTGAAAAGTTTTGTTATTGGTGATAGCACAACAGTTATATATATTACCGGATTAGGTACTAAAAAACCGTTTTGGGCTAATGCATTTGATATTTTTCTTGGTCCAACGCCTGATGAATCTTCAATTTCCAACTTTAGTTATAATGACATAAGTAAAATTCTAGGGAAAAATATAATGGTGATGCCTTTTATATCATTGGAATATAACAATTATGTGACACATACGTTAACTATTCCAATTAAATACCATCCAATCCCTGCCGGAAAACAAGCTCCTGCCCCAACAAACATTTCAATCACTCCAGACAGCGCAGCCATTAATACTGTAACGTGGTATTATAAAGTTATTCAATTATTATCCCATGGTAATTTAACGGAATTTTCTGAAGAACTCACATATCAGCAAGGCGAAGATACCACAGAACTAATCTTCAACCTTGACCATGTGGATTATGATGTGATAGACTTGTTTGTAATTATTAAAGGCACAACTTCAGGGGTTTATACAAATTTGGTTTTTGTTTCATATACTCCGCCTTTAGATGTTGTTCCAATTGCTGATGTTCATTTGCCGTTTGATTTGCTAAATGGGGTTGATTTACCGATTGAAGAAGGAATCATTGAGATATTGTTGACATTTCCTCCCTTACTTCAGTTTTTCTACGACAATGAACTTTTTGAAATTGAAGGAAACGAACTGAAGTTTCTTAAACCACCAGACTTTAACGACCCACAAGACACAGACGGGGATAATGTGTACAGGGTTTTGACAATTGCAACAAAGGACGATGAAAGTATTGAGCAGGTAATTGAGATTGAAGTAACCGAAAACGAAGCAGAATGAAACTACTAATTTTTAAAAACGGAAAATGGAACTCACTCTTACAGAAGTTATGGACAAAAAAATCCTGAAACTTCTGAAACAAAAGAAGGTACAAAGTCAGCAATGGCTTGTATGAAGGATGGGGAAGTGTTGAAAATGAAGGTAAAGATTTGAAGATAATTGTAACCATATTATTGATATTCTTTTCATTCAGCTCGTCAGCTAACGACTTGCGCAACGAATGGCTGAAACAGGATAAGGCTGCTCATTTGGTTGCTTCTATTGCCATTACTTCCGCAAGCATTGAATTGGCAAGAGATTTCAATATCAGAAAAAACGAAGCAGAAGTAATCGGATTTGGGTTTACGCTTGGTATCGGCATAGCGAAAGAGTTCCTGCACGATAGCAGACCATCACCGCATGATATAACCTGTAACATTATCGTGGCGTTTGCGGGGGTGTACATTAACCGGTGGTTGCAGAGGGTGAAACTTTGGAAATAGTTCAACAAGGAGACGATTGGAACCATGATTGCAAAACGATTGATAAACCATTTAATTAGTCTTTATATACGTTTTAAAGGCCGGCCAGGAGCTTTAAAAAAAGCAATCCGCCGTGCAGAACGTCTTTGCCGCAAAAACGGTAAACGCTATCGGGTTTATTTTTTAAAACAAAAATACCAGGTGTTGAGCCGCCGTGAAATACAGGCAAAAAAACGCAACGGTGAATGGAGCCGCAATGTTAATGTAACGAAATTAGAACCTATGTGCTTCTTCGATACACTGATGGGGATAACGCTGGCCGGGGAGGAACTATTGCAACTGTAATAAAAAAGATATGGCATTCTTAACAACATCCGAACTCTCAAGTCACCTCTACAACGAAAACGTGGAGGTGATCAGCCGTGGCGACTCGACCATCCTGCAGGCGGCCATCGATGCGGCAATTGCCGAAGCACGCGGCTACCTCGCCGCCTACGACGTGGCCGCCACCTTTGCCGCAACCGGCAGCAGCCGCAATGCTCTGCTGCTAACCTTTGTTAAGGATATTGCCACCTGGCACTTCCTTGTTTTGTGCAATGCCGGGATGGAACTGGAATTGCGGCAGGACCGCTACGACCGGGCAATAAGCTGGCTGAAAGCCGTGCAAAAGGGCGACGTGGCCGCCGACCTGCCCGAAAAACCCGACGAAACGGCCGCTTTAATTAAGTTCGGCAGCAACCCGAAAAAAACACAGCATTTCTAAATTCAGCAATATGGCAAAAAAACAACAAACAATAATCCAGGAGCTCATAATCAAAGCGCCTACCCGCAAAAGCATCGACGTGGGCGAATGGCGCACCGCCCTGCGTGCGGCCGATATGGGCCGGATGAAACAACTTTACGACCTGTACGAAGACCTGCTTATTGACGGGGTGCTATCTGATGCAATTGATAAACGTATTATGGCGGTTACCAATTCAGCCATTACATTCCAGGACGCGAACGGCAAAGAGATTGTAGAGATGTTCGATATTATCGACAGTACCGACTTCGAAGAACTGCTAAAAACAATAATGAACCGGGTGTTCTGGGGGCGCAGCGGCGGGGAGTTCAATTTTACCGACGGGTTCCGGTTTGAGCCGATACCTGCGCAGCACATCGGCCTCGAAAGCCGGAGCATCCTGCGCAATGCCTTCGATGCACAGGGTATACCTTACGAGGGCGACGACCACCTCCTTATATTAGGCAAACCACGGCAATATGGCGTAATGCTGAAAACTGCGCCGTTTGCCATCTGGAAACGGGGAGGATTCGGAGATTATGCACAATGGCTTGAAATATTCGGCATGCCCCAAAGGGTAGGGAAGTATAGCAGCTACGATTCGGAGAGCCGAAAGCTTCTTGAACAGGCGCTCGAACAGGCCGGTTCTGCTCCTTACGTGGTAATACCGAAGGAAAGCGAGGTGGAAACTACCAACAACACCGGCAGTGGAAGTTCAGGTACATCCTACAACGATTTTCGCCGGGCATGTAACGAGGAGATGCTGATTACCGTTCTCGGTCAAACTCTGACCACAGTTCAAAACGAAACCGGCGCCCGCAGCTTGGGCGAAGTTCACAAAGAGGTGGAGGAAGGAAAAAACAAAGCCGACATGCGGTACGTGCAACGGGTGCTTAATTACATTGTTTTGCCTCTTATGGAAAAACGGGGCTTCCCTGTTTCAGGCGGTAGCTTCGTTTTCCCGGAATCAGCTACCGAACTCTCAGTCAATGATGTGTTGATGCTCTCTGATATTATGGAAATTCCGCAAAGCTTTTTGCATGACAAATACAGTATCCCGGTTCCGCAGAACGGTGAACCAATCGCCAGGCGTATGGGTGGGCTTTCCTCCCCTTATCAAGGGAAGGTGTACGCCGGAGGCGGACGAATGGACTCAGGGGGTGACGGTGAAGAGATTGAAAACGCCGACCATACATTCTTGGAAAGGGTCCGCTCTTTTTTCGCATTAGCCCCGCAGGGCGGGGCAACTGGATTTCTCCCCATCAACCTGAATGATCAGCAACTTCACGACCGCATTATTAAACACGCCATCAACCAGGGTGGCTTCATGCCCGAGCTGTTCGAATGGATAAGCAACGATCTTATTTCAGCGCTTAGCAAAAAGGCAGTCCGGATGGCCGATCTCGGCTTCACTTACGGATACCAGTCCGACGCTTTTCGAACCGCACAGGAGCTGAACATATTCCAGTTCAGCGCAGCAAAAACCCTGGCCGAAAGCCAGCGGCTGAACGAACTGTACCGGGAAGCAAAAAGTTTTGAGGAATTTCACCGAATGGCCAGCGCCGAACTCGACGTATTCAATAAAACTTGGCAGCGTACCGAATACCAGACCGCAACCCTGATAAGTGAAAGCGCAGAAACATATAACCGGCTTAACAGCAAAAAAGAGTTGTTCAATATCTGGATGTACAAAACAGTTGGCGACGACAAAGTGCGGCAGGAGCACCGCGAAATTGACGGCATTGTACTGCCTGCCGATGATGTCCGCTGGAATAAAATATGGCCTCCAAACGGATGGAAATGCCGGTGCTACATTGTGCCCCGTATGCGTCATGAGGTAACCGATTCTGAAATTGCCGAAAGCCGTGTCCGGGTTGATGCTTTCCTGCAAACCGACGAATGGAAACGTTCTGCAGCTTCCGGGTTTGGGGTGAACCGTGCGGCTTTGCCAGAGATCTTCACTGCCGACCAGCAGTATATTGCAAAGTTTCCGGATAATGCGTCCAAATGGCTGAAAAATGTTAATTACAGGGAATACGGACTGAAAAGCTTCGAACAGTACCGCAAGGCTGCCGGAAGCAATGCCCCGGTTTACCAGGGCACAACCGCGGAGTTTGCCGCAGGGCTGGCTCGCGAAAATGGCCGCACATTCCTTACCGATTTTAACGACCGGAAAATTGGATTCGACGTAACAGCCTGGGAAGCCGCTCACAAAAACAAAATAGCTGAACGACTGCAATTTGTGAAAGCCGCTGCCGAAACGCTGAAACTGCCCGACGAAGTATGGGTAAATGCCCGGCAGGATGTATATAAAATAACAAAAGATGTAACGGCAAAATGGAAACAGGCCCGGAAAGGGAAACCGGTGAATAAGTTTAGCCAGTACGTTTTTCTGAAATATTACAGTGATAAAACCATTGCCGTTATTGCAAACATTAGCGGAGGAACTGTTTATGACGTGGTAACCTGGTTTCCGGTAGCAGAGAGATCAGCAACAATGAATTTATACCGCAGCGGCCTGCTCATAAAAAAACCTTCCCCATAACAAGAAAGGTTTTTTGCGGATATCCGGGTGACGTCTCGAAAAATCGGGACCGACTGCTCGAGCCACCGCGGGCGCTAAACAGGCTTAGGCCGCCAACCCGGCTGGTAATACAAAGGTAAGAAATTTGTTGGTTTACTGAACTTGGAATTCGAAACTTAAAACTTCTTAAATGACCTGGAATGAATTAGCCGACTATTTTTTGAAGGTCGCCGAAGAGGCCGGCGAAGCACTGCCCCAAATTGTAGCTGAGGAAGCTACAGAGTATTATAAAGATACTTTTAATAAAAAAGGGTTCGACGGTAACTTATGGCCGGAAGCGAAAAATGAAAAAAAAACAGGCAGTCTGCTGGTAGAGAGCGGCGCCCTGGTAAACAGTATCCAGCCCAGCCTGATCAGTCCCGACAAAGTGGTTATTTCTGCAGGTAACGAAGAAGTAACCTATGCCAAGGCACACAACGAAGGCTTTAAAGGGCAGGTTACGGTACCGGCACATACCAGGCGAACCAAACATGGCCCGGTAAATGTGGACCAACACAATAAGCAAATGAACCTGCCGCAACGGCAGTTCATGGGCGAAAGCAAAGAACTAGCCGCAAGAATGGTGGAAAGAATTGAAACCTTTTTAGGAAACATATTACATTAAAGTCATGAACAAAGAAGTTATTATCCTGATCAGCAACCGGCTGAAAAGCCAGGTACCGGCGATCAAATGGATCGACATCGATACCGGCCAGCTCGACATACTCACCCAGCGCCCGCCGGTGGCATTCCCGGCCTGCCTGGTTGATCTTACTTATCCGCAGTGCGACGATACAGGGGAACACATACAGATTGTAACGGCAAACGTAATTCTGCGCCTCGCTTTCGATTTTACCGGGGCAACCAATTCGGCATCGCCGGTCAGGGAGACATCACTTGGCTTCCTAGATGTTATTGAAGCTGTGCATGAAGCGCTGCAGGGATGGAGCAATAGCGCCCTTAGCTCATTCTCACGCATTAATGCGCAACCCGAAAGAAGAAAAGACGGCCTGAAAGTATATCGTATCACTTACCAGACCGCCTTTTCCGAAACAACAGGAATCAGCTGATCCTGTTCAGGAATCTGCGAAGGTGCTTATACATCATAAGCATTTCAGATTGTATGCCGGCATTAAGGCAATCAGTGTTTTCATGCGTGAGCCAAGCCTCCCAAAACTCGTTCAAAGCGGCTTCGTACTGCCCGGCTTCAGTGTAGCTCAACAATTCATTTTCCGCCTCCATAGCCTTTTAAATGGTTAAAAAGAACACTGCCTGCTTTAGGTGTGTACTACAATTTACCGCAGGGCGATAAACCAGCCGAAGCTTTCGCTTTAGGCCACCATAGCAGGCCGTGCCTTTATTTTGTTTAAAAAAACTCAGTGATTTTGCCCCTGAGTTGATAAATTGTAGTACAGGAGCAAATGAATTAAATGATTTTTATTAAAACAAATCTTATTGAATTTTCACTGCTTCGCCTTTAGCTATAAATACATCCCGATTATTAATATCCCATAGGTAAAATTGGAGGTTAACAATCCCGTTCGCACCCATTTTAACAGCTTCGTTATATAATACTTCCAATATGTCTTGAGTAGTGCACGATACAAAATCACTACCTCGCTGTGGGGCGGTATAAATCGGGTCGGAAAAGCTTTTTGGTTTAGGCTTATCGGGTGATATGCCTTCGATGCAAAAAGCTTCAACCAACCCTACCGGTTCAAATATTTGGTTTATGGTAGTAGTGGAAATAGTGAATCCCCGGGTAGTGTATTTAGTAAAGTCAATGCCAACAGACTGAATCATGTATTTCGGCGAACATCCGATAAACGGGATAATTACAAATAGTAATAATTTTTTCATGATATTAAATTTTTGGTTAATCTTTCAAAATTAACACAAAAAACGATTCATAACAGCCGCTGAAGTGCCACTCCGCAAAACGCGGGCGGCACTTAGCTGGGTATTAATTATGATTCGGCAGCAATATTTGAGTTAGAATACCCAAGCTGTTTTTTTAAAATTCGCACCTGTTCCTGAAGTACCCCTTTTTCAATAGCTAAGTTGATTATTTGTAGATCTTTTTCTTTTAGTAGTTTCAGAATTTTTTCAAATTCCGCATTAATTTCTACAATTTTTCTATTATTTATCTCTTCAATATTTCCAGTTCCAGTTAGGAGCCAATCGGCATTAACATTTCTGAACCTAAATAATATTAATTGCAACATTTCTGAATCTGGACGATTACGAAATGTGATAATATTACTCATACGGCTGCTTGAAACACCTATTTCTTTCGCAAATTCACGTTGATTAAAATTCAAATAATTAATCAATTGCTTAATCCTTTTATTTATTTCAAATTTTTCCATAAAAATATTCAGAAATGTTTGCAAATATCAACATTTCTTTTTTTCTTTGTAAAACAATAAACAAAAGTACGGTAAAAAATGGATAAAAAACAAATTATTAAAAGAAAACAATATGGCGACTATAACACCGTGAGCCATATTCTTTCAAAAAAGCTGGGGAGATATATATCTCCGGCTAACGCACGCCAAATGGTGGAGCGCGAAAAATCACAAAATCATAAGGAGGCAGTGGATGCGCTTTGCCGGATAGTTGAAGCTCGCGAAAAAGTTTTGAATTCAGCATAAAATTACTGCGACGGCCCGGCGATAACTTCAAAGGGTTCCGTCGCAGTTATACGTCGCAGTATATATGGAGTTTTACAATAATATATTATCGGTGGAAGCACGTTGGCTCATAGACCAGGGGATTTTGTCAGCAGACAACTACGATATATTAAAACGGCGTGGCAAGATTAAAGTAGTACGCCGTGCTTGCAAAAACACAACAGCACTGGTGGACTACCGGACCATTCCGCCACGGTTCCGCGATAAGATTGAACGGAAGCTCGGGGGAAATCCTTTCGACATTGTAAAAAAAAAACATATAAGCCAGATTGAAATTGATTACCAAGCTTTTGAGTACTTTTCCAATTACCGGTACCCGGACGGCTCACCGATTCCCACCAGAAAACAGGACAACATACTGCTATACAGCAATGGCGCCTGCATTCTAAACGCGCTGAAAGTGGAACTGGAAGCACACACACGGACCCGCGCAGCTCACGGACAGCGCCCGCTGATTAGCCAGTTCTACAAAAACGCCATGAAACTGATTAAGGACCCGCAAACTACCCACAACTTCCCCAACCTGCTGCCTACCAACCCGCGCACCCTGCGCGATAAGCTGGAAGATTACATCGACCGTGGGTATGAAGCCCTGATTAAAAACTACAAGGGCAATGAAAACGCCCTGAAGATTTCTGACAAACTCAAAAAGCTCATCTGCTACATCGCCACCTTGCCCTCGCGGCCTTTCAACACAAAAATTATTGAAATATACAGTCAGTTCATGGCTGGAGAAATTGACCTGGTGAACGAAAAGACCGGCGAATTCTTTGAGCGAGAGGATTACCTGGACAACGAAGGTAAACCGGTAACCTTTTCTGAGAGCCGCGCCTGGCAGATAGTAAACGACAACAAAAACCAGATTCATATCAATAAAAAGCGGATGGGGTTCAAAGATTTCGACGAACGCCACCGCCCGCACCGCCACCGCCACTCACCCAATTTCTCATTCAGCAAAATTAGCCTCGACGACCGCGACCTGGTGTGGAAGGACGCTGCCACAAAACAACGCGTGAAAGCATATTACGCTTACGACGTGGCCAGCGGCTGCCGCATAGGCTCTGCATACAGTATGAGCAAAGACGAAACTCTGTTCATGGACTGCCTTCGAGACATGTTTGTATTTATTGACCGTCACGGATTTGGAGTGCCGCTGGAGGTGGAAGTGGAAAACCATCTGGTGCGCAAGTATGAACTGGAACTTTCCATGATGTTCCCGCTGGTGACATTCTGTGCCCCGGCAAACAGCAAGGAAAAGCGGGCCGAACATTTCAACCGGGCAGTGAAGTACCAGGTTGAAAAGAACAACCATCCGGGCGTTGGCCGCTGGTGGTTAAAATCGGTTTACAACCGCATACCTATTGACAAGGTTGACGATCAGTTCAGGTTAACGATGAAGGCTGCAGATCGCATGATTATGGACGATATTAAGGACTGCCTGGAATACAACAACGCCCCTCACCCAAAACAAAAACGTTACCCTGGCATGTCACGCATGCAAGTGCTTATCGGAAACATTAATCCGGATCTACCGAAGCTGAATAAAGCGCTTGTGTATAAGTACATTGGTTTCGAAGTAAAATCAATAAGCATTTACAACACACAATATGTTAAGGTGCAATATGAAAGGTACCAGTTGCCGCACCCGTCTGTTGTGGAAAAACTGGCCCCGGGGAACCTGAAAGTGAATGCTTACTATATGCCCGACAACGACGGCAATATTCCGGAGGTTTATCTGTACCAAAACGGAGAATTTATTTGCATAGCTGAAAAGCTGGCTACCTACAACGAAGCTAAAGCAGAACGCACTTCAGAGGACGACGCAGCGAAACTGAAACAGGATAAGTATGTGGCTATGTTCGATAAGTACGCAAAGGACGAAGATTGGGCGAAGGTGGGCATATTGCCCAGGAACGGGAAAGACATTGAAACGAAGGATGTGGAAGTTTTCAAACCGCGAAAAAGTGGTGTGAGCAACATCGACGATCTGGACTTTGACGAAACAGACTACGGAAATAATGCTTTGAACGACTTTTAAAACCTTATTAATATGCTTACAAAGGAACAAAAATTAAAGATTATCGAGGCCGTAAGGTCCCGCGAAAGCAATTATCGTTCACGTATAAGGCACGCGGCCGCGCTTGGGATATCACCAAGCCAGTTGACGAGGATATTGAAAATGCAGCCGGAACTGGAAGGGGTTTTGAGTGATGCAAACTGGATAAACATCGCACGAAAGTACGATGTGCCTCTTACGAACGAGGTGCACATGAAAACTGCCCGCACAGCTGTTTTTAACCACATTTGGAAGCAGCTGGAGTTTGCGCAGGAAAATAGTGTTTCAGGCATATTATGCGACCGGGCGGACATTGGCAAAACTCACACTGCGTTAATGTATGCACGTGAAAACAAAAATGTGGCTTTTATAGATTGTGGGCGCAATAAGTCGAAGCAGGACTTCATTAAAGCAATTTCGAAGGAGTTCGGGCTATCAACCGACGCCACTTTCAATGAATTATTTGAAACCCTGGTATTCTTTCTAAAAACAACCGACAGGCCGCTGATCATCCTCGATGAGTTCGGAGATCTTCGCTACCCGACTTACCTTGAATTCAAGGCCCTGTGGAATGCGACAGATAAGCATTGCGGGTGGTATGCAATGGGAGCCGACGGGTTGGCAACAAAAATCAACCGGCACATAACTTATAAGAAGGTTGGTTTTGCAGAGATATTCTCACGCCTTGGAAACAAGTACCAGCGCATTACACCGGTGAACGACAAGGAGTTTGCAGCTTTTCAGAAAAAACAGATTACGCAGATTGGCCTGGCCAACGGCTGTGATGATGTGCAGCGGCTTCATGCAAAAACAAACATGAGTCTACGCCGCATACCTATTCAAATTAGTCTGGAAAGAAAACTAAAAGCTGAAGAAAATGCCGGAAATGAAATTACGAAGGCCGATAACATCGACCGACCTTTACCGGAAACGGTTCAATGTTCTTGATTTTAAAGACGAGTGGCTGCAGCTTATCGGGCGACCGGAAGTGACAGGTTCCTGGATAATTTACGGCGATTCGGCACACGGAAAAACGAGGTTTATGATACAGATGGCGAAATATTTGGGACAATTCGGACGGGTGTTCATCAACAGCCTGGAAGAAGGAGAGGCCGAGAGCATCCGCCAGGTGTGGCAGCAGGAGGACATCGACACCAGCCGCGACCATGTTTACCTGCTCGACAAAGAGCCGGTAAACATGGTGCGCCAACGCCTCGAAGCCCGCAACGCGCCCGATATTGTGTTTTTCGATTCCGTTCAGTTTATGCGGAAATTTTCCGAGGATGATTACGTCGACCTGCTAAACGACTTCGGAAACAAACTGTTCATTTTCACCAGCCATGCGGAAGGGAAAAAAGCCAAAGGCGCCGTGGCGGAAGCCATCCGCTACCGCTCATTTGTGAAAATTATGGTTGAAGGCTACCGGGCATTCTCAAAAAGTCGCTACGGTGGAAGCGGTTATTACGATGTATGGCCTGAAATGGCCGAAAAATACTGGGCAGAACGATTAAAATCATCAAAATAAAACAACATGAAAGCAACATTGTCAGACAAAAAAAAGCGCCTCATAAGGCAGTTTCACATTGTTTGCACGAAAAACGGCATTCGTGGGAGCAAAAAGGAAATGATGTACGAAAGCATGGGAATTGAAAGCAGTACTGAACTTACTGAGGCTCAACTGGATGAGGTCATCCGCAGCCTGGTCGCCGATGGTGATAAGTGGCGGAAAAGGGTGCTGGCTGCAATATTCAGTTGGTGCAAGGACATTAACCTGAACGACTACGACACCGAGCGGGTTATAAGTATCGCATGCAGAGCTGCCGGGTATAAATCATTTGAAAAAATACCCGTAAGCCGATTACGCGATGTGTATTACGAATTTGTGCGCAAAAGTCGCACAACTGCAACCGCCCGTGATTTCAAAGAAGCAATGGTAAATTATATGGAAACACGAAATTAATGGATAAAAAACACCAAAAAAGGCTTAGGTCACGACGCATCAACTTCCTTATGAGAGTGGCAGAAGTACAGGAAATTGTTTTCGAAAGCCAAAAAAGAGGAGCAACCCTTTCTTGGATTTACAGAAACAAAATAGAACATCAGTTTCACATATCCAAAAGTACGTTCGATAATTATCTCGGAATTCGCGCTAAGGCTGAATTAAAAAAAATAGAAGAAATTCATCAAAATCAATAAATTATGAAAAAGAATATTTATGTAATTATTTTGGCTTTAGCAATGTTTTCGCTTATCGCCTTTTTTATCATTGACTGGCACTTGTGCTGGTTATGTCGCTTGCAATCCTGTGATTATCAACACTCGCAACCTGGGCAATTTGGTTTTTGTTTTTCGAACCAGAGGCATTGTTCAATAGTGAATTACTGACAAGCCTTATCGCTAATTACGACCGTGATAAGCTGCGAGAACTTAACATTGTGTGCTACCACATTAATGTGACCAGGGCGCATATAAAAGGAACGCTCAACACTCCGGAAGCAAGTTCAGGCGACATTCAAGTTATGTAGTAAAAAAATAATGAAATGATGGTTTTGAAGATATTTTTCACGCCAAACGAAATACGGAAATTTTTCGAAGATAATGGGTATAAGGTTGAAATCCGCGAATTCGGGATGTTTTCTGCAACATACCACAACCGGTCGGAGTGGGTGGAAACAACTGATGACGCAGTAGTAATAAACGGAAGGCATGTAAGAGCTTCAACCCTTTTTGAGAAGGTAGTTGAGTACAGGTTAAAGAGAATGATAGCTCCTAAGAATCTGAAAATTAAAAGAGCGATAGAAAAAACATTTAAAAATATGGTAAAATGAACGAAAACAAAAGTGAAATTGATTTTGGGCCGGGTATAATATCCACTTATAAAGGTAAAAGGTTTAATGTTTTGGCGCCTAATCCGGAGCTGATCTGCATCGAGGACATTGCCCATGCTCTGAGCAACCTTTGCCGGTTTGGCGGGCATATTCAGCAGTTTTACAGCGTTGCACAGCACAGCCTTATTGTTGCCGCTTTGGTTCCTCGCAATCATAAACTGGCTGCGTTGCTACACGATGCAAGCGAGGCTTACCTGGTTGATATACCCACTCCGGTGAAAGTATTGCTACCCGATTATTTTACGATTGAATACCGGGTAACAGAAGCAATTTCCAAAAAATTCGGCTTCCAGTATCCATTTCACGAGTCAGTAATTCGGGCCGACAAGAAGATACTGAGATGGGAATGGAACAAAATTGTGAAACGCGAACATACTGTCTATTCACTTATGAGCCCTGACGAAGCCGAACGAGAATTTCTCACACATTTTCATGCTGTAACGGAATATGAAGAATTTTAACCTTAAAATTAATGTAGATATGTCAAAAACAAGACAAAAAAAGATCGTTGTGTCGGGAGTGACACGCGATGAGTTTGAACAAAAATTTGCAGATTTTGCTGCTGCAGATGCAAAGATGCAGCACATAACTGCAAAAATGGATGTGGATATTACCCGCATCAGGGAGAAGTACCAGGATCAGCTGGCAGAATTACAGGAGAAAAAGGCCCAGGCATTTGAAGTGATGAATGTGTTTGCTCTTGAAAACAAGGACGAGATTTTTTCTAAGAAAAAAAGCCTGGAAACCATGTATGGTGTTGTTGGGTTCCGTACCGGCACACCTAAGCTTAAAACATTAAAAGGCTTTACCTGGAGCGCTGTTACCAACCTGTTAAAAGAGTTTATGCCCGGCTATGTGCGCACGAGTGAAGAACCGGCCAAAGATAAACTGATTGCCGACCGCGAATTGCCTGAAATTGCTGAACAGTTTATCAAGGTAGGTATTGAGGTTGTTCAGGATGAGACATTTTATGTTGAACCAAAAAAGGAACTCTTGGAGGTATAAGGCTACGGTGAGCCTCAATCACCGGCGTTCATTCTGTTAAATTCCATCATCACCATCCGGGGAGCTTTTGAACTTAATTGATTGATTGATACGACTGTTTTTTTATGCTCCCCGGAACGGTGGCAATAAGAAACGAAAGGGATTTAAAACCACTTCTTTATCCACCGTTAAAACCTTGCAAACAGTCATACGCTTGAATTACAGATAATACCCTTTTGTTTTTTATTGCGTGTTAGTGGCTGCCCTGTATTAAATTATAAATTAAACACATATCAAAATGAAAAGAAGAATACAATTTAAAATGTGGCATGAAAAAACAAAATCATTTACAATGCCATTTGAATTAACAGATATAGGAGCGGGTGGAGCAATAATTAATCAGTTTATTGATTGCGAATATCCGATACTTACACACGGAAGTAAAATTGTTCAATTTACTGGGAACAAAGATAAAAACGGCATTGAAATATATGAAGGTGATTTTGATTCCGATGGTAATTGCGTTTTATGGTGTGAAAACTGCAACGGATGGGAATTTGCTCAATTGGATACCCCAACTAAAGATATTTGCATTCCTTGTCATAGATGCGATGGAAATTTCTTTTTTGAAGACCATATAAACGACTTTGAAATAGCTGGCAATATCTTTTCTTAGGGTTGCCACTAACTGCCCGGTTAGTGTAACTGTCCAACACACCTGCATGATATGCAGGAGATCAGCGGTTAGAATCCGTTACCGGGTACAAAGTATAAACAGGGTTACATAACCCATAAAAACAACATCATGAAAAGAATAGAATATTACAGAATTGTGGCAATAACTGTCGCAACAATCATTGCCACAATTGCCAATGCCGATAATAGAACGCAGGTAGGGTACCTGATTGTATCGCAGACCATGAAACCTGTTCAAACAACGGTATTTAAGGCATCAACAATTACTCAGGCCGACAGCGTTGCAATGTCTTTTATACCTGGGTTAAAATGCGTTGAAGATTTATTTCAGAACAGTGTGTTTGTAAATATTGAAACTGAAACCAGCCGGTTATATATTGAAAAAAAACGGACAATAATTAACCGGAAAGGTGAATTAAAATTGAGAAAATGGAAAGTTAAAAATTGATTGCCATGAAAAAAGAATCGCAAAACGAAAGGATTAAAAGGCATTTACAGCTGGGAAATACTATTACCTCGCTGGATGCACTGCGCATGTTCGGATGCCTGCGCCTAAGCGGAAGAATTTACGACCTGACACATGATCATGGCCTGCAGATCCGCAGCCGGATGATTGAAATAAACGGGAAACGGGTAGCAGAATATTCACTTTAAAAGCAATTGGCATGAAGGAATATAGAATCTCTAATATGGGCAATGTGGATGACATCAGATGTACATTAAAACATTGTAGCTTTACAGTAAATGAATTGACTTCTGAAATTGATTATGAGAAGCAAAACAAAAATTGTTCATCGGTAATAAATTTGCTTGAGATGAGAATAAGGAAATTAAATGAAAACAAATCGAAATGAATATTTCCATTTACGCCATACCTGGTTTGATGATCAAAAATCCAACTGATATAATTGACAGGGCAGTATGCAATGTTTGGAATATAAGTCAAGACCGTTTGCGCGAAAAAACCCGTAAGCGCGAAGTGGTGGAAGCAAGGCAAACTGCAATGTATTTTTACAGAAAAAAGTCAACCTATTCGTTAAAAGAGATAGGAGCGCTACTGGGCAATTTCGATCATGCGACGGTAATTTATGGCTGCCGTAATGTTAAGAATTTGGTAGAAACAGATAAGGTTTTTTTTGAAAAATTTGAGAGAGTAAAAAGACAAATGATTGAATAAAATACCTAAAAGGCTTGTACAAAGTTATAGAAATGAGCATACCAACAAGGAGGTTATCGGTATTGGTCCACCCGAAGCGCATCGATCTTATTTTTGCAGATCGTCAGTTTTTTGCTGTGTATTCATTTTTGAACAACATCATCGGATATCTCACCGAGGTGCCTGATGCGTATTTTCAGATAATGATGTGGATTTTTCTAAAAAACCTTGACGAGGTTGAATTGCCCGATCCGGACTACTTGTTTCTATCGTGGAATATGCTGATGAACTTCAGCGGCGGAACCGACAGCGCCGCTGCTTTGTACCTGACACAGGGCATTCCAGTTCACATTAACCGCGTTTATAAAATACGGCAGATGCGGGCATGTGAAGAGGTTAGTGCTTTGCAGATAGTTACTGACTTTGAGCGAGTGAGTGAAATGTATATAGGTCGGCATGGCTTCAACATAGGAACAGGGTATATGGCAATGTACATACCTGTTATGCCGCTTTTAGGTTGCAACTCTGTTGTGTTCGGAACCGTGCTTGAGGACTTCGAACTCTGGTATGTATCCATTCCTGATTACAGGGAAAGGTTTAAACAGTCATCTCTGTATTCAATAAAAGAAACCCTTGGAAGATACGGGCTGAAGATATATTTGCTGCTGGCCGGGCATAGCGAAGTACTGAGCGTGCAATTGGCGGAGAAGTCAGGAATTAAAAATCACTCCTCGTGCCACACGGCCGGCGATATCATACCGGCTAAAATTTTATCGAAACTCAAAACAAAGCCTCTGTATGCAGCATCGTCAACTGTGTATGCAATTCAAAAGGCAGGGTACCCGCATAAGGAATTTTGCAGGTACATGGATCTTGATGTTTCCTTTTACGAACGGGTGAATAAAAATGTAAATTACGAACTCTCGTGCTTCAAGACAACGGAATTCCCCTGGCAAACAGAAGCAGACCAGGTGAGTATTGCGAAGTTTGTACAGGCTATTGAAAATGATTTATAACGAATTATACATTTTATTTTTCCACTGTGTCAAAAACAACACATTTTTAACCCAACTTATTACTATTCAATAACTTAATATTTTATTATTATGTTTTTTAGTTCAAAAAACTGCAATACACCCCCCCATAACCATAAAAAAAACGTATTTTTTAGCCTAAAAACTGTAATATACCCCCCTGTAACATGACTTAAAATACTGTTTTTTGTCCGCCCATTTGTCCGCCCATTCCATTATTAAAACGAAACATACACAATGGGCGGACATTTTTTGGTATAAAAAACTTGATTATTTAACCGGCATTATTACGTTATTTTGCGTTCATTATTACGTTTCAAAAAATGCCGATATTGCCTCTTTTTATGCGTTTGATGGGCTTTTATCGCGGCAATGTAATATCCCATTAAAAAAGCAACAAATTTTTTTTGCGGCTTAAATTAAAATCAATCATTATTCAACTTTTTGCATACTTCGTTTTTAAACTACATTTGTAACTCACTAATTTTCAATATTAATCAAAATGAATATTTCATGTTTCGTATTATGCCCCATATAAAATAGCGGGTACGTTGTCCCCCTCCCGAAATCTTGAAATAGTGGTCATGATTCATCGAGTTACGGGTGATGGCCCCAATCCAGTCGGTGTTGGCCGAATAGTTGTAAAAGTCGGCGAAGTCACGGTCGTAGGCGATTTCCGGAGGCATGTTGAACACCCCGTAAGCATTGTGCCACTCTTCGTGCTGAAGCATGATGTATTCATCGCCGTTCAGCATCGGTATGGCCGGAGGCTGGATGTTAAACGTATTCTTATACTGGTAGTCGAACTGTACTTTTCCCATTCTCCCTTTGTGGGTTTCAATCAGGAGAACCCCGTCGGCCCCCCGGGAGCCGTATACGGCGGTGGAGGCGGCATCCTTGAGGACTTCGATGGACTTGATGTCCTGCAGAGCAATGTTGATCAGGTTACTGATATCTTCCTGGTCGGCCGAGGCCAGGTCAAAATCGCGCGATACCCGGTCCTGCGGCACCCCGTCAATGACGATGAGTGGCTGACTGTTTCCCATGGAACTCAGCCCCCTGATGACCAGGGAGGATCCTGACCCCGGGTCGCCCGAAGCACTAAGGATATCCAACCCCGAGACTTTCCCCTGGAGGGCATCGGCAGCCGATACCAAACCGGTCTCAGTCATCTCCATGAGATCGATTTTCACCGAGGCCGTGGCATTGTCGCGCTGGTCGATGTTGGTCAGACGGTTCGACGTGGTGGCCTGGGCGGTCACTACCACCTCCCCGATTTCCACATCCGAAGGATCG
>Ga0116148_1000784_pt1 | contig 37995 bp, 28 predicted proteins | sample AD_UKC055_MetaG_FD_89786 | JGI IMG/M metagenome (GOLD analysis project Ga0116148, IMG submission 89786) | Active sludge microbial communities of municipal wastewater-treating anaerobic digesters from USA - AD_UKC055_MetaG | ecosystem: Engineered > Bioreactor > Anaerobic > Digestate | place: USA...
CACGCTGGGAGACGTGCCCGCGGGAACGGAGGCCCTCTTCCTATTGCACCTCGAAGAACTTGCCGTGAACCAACTCCGGGAAACGTTTCACCACTGGGTCGAGACTGTATTGCTGCCAGTAAAGAAGGGGGAGCTTGATGTTCCATTGCATCACAAGCCCGCCATGACGCTGCGCGACGCGCAACCCTGCCGGGACGCAAATCTGCTTGAGAAGGCGCGCGACCTGCTGGGCGATCTCGAGCCTGACATACAGACGTTCGTCAAGAGGCACCGAGAAAAACTCACCGAACGCCTGCTTGCGCAGCTCGAACTAGATCTGCGGGAAGCCTTGGAAAAAGAAGAGAGCCACTTTCAGAGCCGCCAAGGCGAGGTTTCCGCCCTGATCGCGGAGAACACCCTGGCCAAGCTCGAGAAGGAGATCGCCCGTTTCAAGGAAATGAAACGCGACCAGCTTTTCGAAGACAAAGCCTTCTTCGAGGACCTCGAGCGAAGGATCGAACTGAAAGAAGAAGAATTGCGGCGGCGCACACAGCATTACGAGGAAGTCCGCCAGCAACTGGCGCGCGAGCGTGAGCGCGTCCTGAAACGCCTTTTGCCCCGCCGCTACACGCTTCAGGGCACTGCCCAGGTGTTCCCGGTGGCCATTGAGGTCCGCCTGCCGCTCGCGGAAGGAGGTGCCCGATGAACGCCGATCACCTCCAATGGTGGAGCAACCTACGCCACGGCGGGCTCCTGCTCGACCTGCAACGCTTGAGCGACCTCGTCCCCGAGATGCCGCGTGCGCTGCCGGAATGGAAACAGGACCGGCTCCGGCGCGAAATCCTGTCTTTCGAAGACGATCCGGAAGGCAAACGGACGCATTTCATCGCGTATGTGCTCGAAGATGTATGCGGGTTTTCCGGCGGCTGCGGCCACTGGCATCGCGGGGGCGGTGTGGCGTCCGCTTGGACCCGCCGCGGACTGACCGGCGAAAGCCTCCGGCCTAACCACCTCTGGCTTAGAGAAAACGGGGCCACGCTTCCCGTGTTTATCGACACCGAGAAGCGCATCGGTATCGGGCGGGGCAAACGCGTTACGTCGCGCGTTCTCCAGTGGCTACGGCAAGGCGAAGAACGGCTCGCCCTCATCACCAACGGCTACCAGTGGCGCGTCGTATTTGCGGGCCTCGACTACGACGCTTGGTCCGAGTGGGAGTTGGAACAGTGGCTTGCCGAGGGGGGGCTCTCCGAGGAGTTCTCCGGCTTTCGTGCGTTCTTGTCCCCTGAGCGCTGGGCGCCGCGGGCAAAGGGCGAACCCTGCCCCCTTTTGACCGCCATCAACGAGAGCCGCAAAGGCCAGGCCGATCTATCGCAAGTCCTCGGGGAACGCGTGCGCCAGGCCGCGGAACTCCTCATCGATGGGCACGCCCTCGCACTGAATCCGCGCCACCACGATTTCGACCCGCAGGATATCTATCGCGCGGCCGTTCGTCTGATCATGCGCATGGTGGTGATCCTTTTCGCGGAGAGCCGGGAAGGCCTGCTGCCGCGCGACAACCCCATATACCACGGTTCCTACAGCCTTCAGGGCCTGCGCGATCTGCTCGAGCGCAGCGGGCTCTCGCGCCTCGTGGCAACGTACAGCGCCTGGCCGCGCATTCTCGCCCTGTTCCGCCTCATCTTTCTCGGCTCCAGCCACGAAGCGATGCCGGTCCCGCAATACGGCGGTGAACTGTTCGCGCCCGGTTGCGACAGCGACGCTGACGGCATGAAACGGGCCCTCCACCTTTTCGAGAACGCCTGTTTCGGGCAGGACGTGATGAACGATGCCCTCGTGCGGCAAATCCTCGAATTGCTCACGCGCACGAAGATCGCCATCCGGCAAGGCCGGTCCAGTTCCTGGATGATGGCCCCCGTGGACTTCTCGAGCCTCGACAGCGAATACATCGGCATCCTTTACGAGGGCTTGCTTGATTTCGAGTTGCGCTGCGCCGTGGATGACCAGCCCATCGTATTCCTGGCCGTGGGCAACCAGCCCGCCCTGCCCCTCGCCACACTCGAAGCCATGGACGACCGGGCCGTCAAGAATCTCTTCGAAAACCTCAAGGATACCTCCGCCGGAGACGAAGACGAGTCCGGCGAGGAAGGCGACGAAGAAGACGAGCCGGAGGATGAAGAGGTGGCCGGTGGCCCGTGGCCGGTGGCTGGTGAAGAGCAAGAAGATGTGGACGGTGGACGGTGGACGGCAAACGGTGTGGAAGAGGTGGACAGTGGCCAGTGGACGGCGGGCGGTGAAGAATTAGAAGATACGGAGGGGCCCTCCTCACCAACCAACAGCCACCAATCACTAACCACCGACCACCAATCCCCGGCCACCGACCTCCGATACACCCTGCGGGCACGGGCGGAACAGTGGGCGCGACATGCCGTCGAGGCCGCAGGACTTGTCTCCAAACCCCGAGGCAAGCTGACGCCCGAAAAGAAGATGGATTACGAGCGCACGCTGAATGCCAAGGCCCGCCAACTGGTGACCAAAGCCGTCATGCCCGGCGAATGGTATCTCGTGCGCTGGGGCGGCACCCGAAAAGGCTCCGGCACCTTCTACACCCGCCCGCAGCTGGCCATCCCCACCGTGGCGCGCACGCTCGAGCCGCTGTGCTATGAGGTGGGGGTTGGGGATTGGGGGTTGGGGGTTGGGGAAGAAGGGGAGGATGCGCATGACCGTCAGGAATCACGAAGATCTGGAAGTGTGGCAGAAGGCGATGGACCTCGTAATGCTCATCTATCAGACCACGCGGAGGTTTCCCCGAGACGAGATGTACGGATTGACGAGTCAACTCCGTCGCGCAGCAGTATCGGTCCCCTCGAACATCGCGGAGGGACACGGACGGAAGTCAACAAAGGAGTATCTGAATCATCTTTCGATGGCCAAGGGTTCACTTATGGAGATGCAGACGCAACTGGAAATAGCGAGACGGTTAGAGTTTCTGCCACTGGAGACCTTTCAGGAGACGAGGCAATTGACGGAGACCGTGGCGCGTCTGCTGCACGGATTGATTCGCGCCTTGCAGCTCAAGCTCTAACCCCCAACCCCCAACCCCCAACCTCCAACCTCCAACCTCCAATCCCCAACCTCCAATCCCCAACCTCCAACCCCCGACCCCGAATCCCCAGGCCACCCGAGGCCATCCTGTCCCTCAAGGTCTGCGACCCGGCCTGCGGGTCCGGCACCTTCCCCTTGTCGGCGCTGCGCTACCTGACCAACGCCCTCTATGAATCCCTGCTCTACCACAACCGCGTGCAGGACCACGGCGGCCATACGGTCCTCGAACTCATCTATGACACCGAGGGCAGAGAGCTGCTCGCGGGGGAAGCACTTCCCTGCCGCCCGGATGACGACGATTTCGAGGTGCGCACCAAGGCCGTTCTTCGCCGGTATGTCGTTGAGCGGTGCATCTACGGCGTGGACCTCGACCCCCTGGCAGTCGAACTGTGCCGGCTCAGCCTGTGGATCGAGACCCTCGACCCCCGGCTGCCGCTCACGTTCCTCAACCACAAGATCAAGTGCGGCAACTCCCTCGTAGGAGCATGGTTCGACCAGTTCCTGCACTATCCCGCCATGGCCTGGGCGCGCGAAGGGGGCGACAAGTCCCACTCCAACGGCGTCCATTTTGAAAAGGAGGCATGGACCAAGGCAATCAAGGCCCGATTCGGCGAGGTCAGGTCCGAACTCAAGGATTTCCTCGACGGACAGGTGCTTTATTACCCCGTCGACCTGAGCACGGTCCGCACCGAACACGACGAGGCCGTCCAGGCGTTGCGCGAGATCCACGAGTACGGCATCACGCAGGTCGAGGAACGCGCCGAAAAGTACGCCGCGCTCGTGACCAACCCCGACTTCGTTCGGTTGAGAGAGGCGTTCGACCTATGGTGCGCCCTGTGGTTCTGGCCGCCCGGCGAACTCGACTACGCCCCCATGCCCCTCGAATTTGCCTCCGATAAGCTCACCGACGAAACCCGGAACCTCGCCCGGCGCGTCGCCGCCCAACAACGCTTCTTCCACTGGGAACTTGAATTCCCCGACGTCTTTTCCGAATCCCCTTCCACCTCTTCTTCTCCGGCCACCGGCCACCGGCCACCGGCCACTGGTTTCGACGCCATCCTCGGCAACCCGCCGTGGGACATTGCGAAACCGATCAGCAAGGAGTTCTTCTCCGCCGTAGACCCGCTCTACAGGAGCTATGGGAAACAAGAAGCGGTCCGCATCCAAACCGGTCTTTTCGAGCGCGAAACGAGCGTTGAAGACCGCTGGCTTCAATACAACGCCTCTTTCCGTGCCATGTCGAACTGGGTCAAATACGCTGGCCGCCCGTTCGGCGACCGCGTTACGGCGGACGCCAATGGCAGACCGAAGCACGACCTCAACCTCGGCGAGAGGGGCCGCGACAGCTTCGAAACGTCTGCACACCGCCACGCGCGCTGGAAACGCAAACGCGAGGAGACCACTGGCTACGCCGACGAGGACCACGCCTTCCGGCACCAGGGCTCCGGCGATATCAACCTCTATAAGATGTTCCTCGAACAGGCCCACGCGCTGCTCAATTCTGGAGTGGCGAAGCTTGCTTCGCATGAATCTGGAGTGGCGAAACTTGCTTCGCATGAATCTGGAGTGGCGAAACTTGCTTCGCATGAATCTGGAGTGGCGAAGCTTGCTTCGCCAAACAGCAGAGCAAGCTCTGCTACTCCAGATTCCCCCAGCCCCCATCCCGGCGGCCGCCTCGGGCTGATCGTGCCGTCCGGCATTTATAGCGACCACGGCACCCGCGCGTTGCGCCGCCTGTTCCTCGATCAATGCCAATGGGAATGGATCTTCGGATTCGAGAACCGGGAGAAGGTCTTCGACATCGACAGCCGATTCAAGTTCAACCCCGTCATCGTCCAGAAAGGCGTGCCCCGGGCCGAAGAAGTGGCCAGTGGCCAGTGCTCAGTGGATGGTGAAGATCCCTCCGGCCACCGGCCACCGGCCACCGGCCACCAATCACCGGCCACCGGCCCCCATCCCCTGAAAGTCGCCTTCATGCGCCGCGACCTCGCCGATTGGGAGCGCGCCGAAGACTTCGCCATCGAATATCCACGCGAGCGCGTAGTCCAGTTCAGCCCTAAGAGTCTCGCCATCCTCGAGATTCAGTCCCAGCGCGACCTCGACGTGCTCACCAAGATCTACAGCAACAGCGTTCTCCTGGGCGACCAGGGTCCTGACGGCTGGGGCATCCAGTATGCTCGTGAGTTCGATATGACCAACGACTCGAAACTCTTCCCGCCGCGCCCCATATGGGAAGAGTGGGGTTACCGCCCCGACGAATACAGCAGGTGGATTAAGGGCCCGTGGAAACCGGTGGCCCAACTCTGGGAAGAGTTGGGCGTGGCCAGTGGGGGAGAAGTGGCCAGTGGCCAGTGTTCAGTGGCCGGTGAAGACTCCGACTTCCAGGCCACCGGCCACCGGCCACCGAACACCTCTTCCGGCCACCAGCCACCGGCCACCGATCACCGGCGGTTGCGCGTCGCGCAGCCGCCCTACGACCGCATCCCCATCCCCCGCGCCGACATCCCCGAAGGCATCATCCTTTCCCGCGAAGCCACCCACTGGCTCCGCGAAGATGAAATCCCCACCGTCACCTTCACCGACGCCAATGGCAAAACCCTCAAAATCAAGGTCGAGAACGAGGAGGGAAAGAAGGAAGAGGTCGAGGTGCGGGGACCGGCTATAGCGTTGCCGCTGTATGAAGGCCGGATGGTAAACCTCTTTGACTTCGGCGAGAAGGCGTGGATCAGCGGCAGAGGGCGAAAAGCTATCTGGCAAGAAGTCGGATGGGAGAATAAGCAACTTCTACCCCAGTACCTAATGGCACAGACAGGCTATCAAAATACTCTAGGGGAGAGACGTGTCAAACTCGGCTTTCTGGCGATTGGGTCCGCCACGAACAAGCGCAGTATGTATTGTTCCGTCTTGCCCAATTACCCATGTGGAAACTCTGTTGGTGTTCTTCGTCCAAATCCGTCCAAAGCCAATGTTCGCGAGCTGCTCTCTGCAATGGGATCGTTTGTGTTCGACTATGTTATTCGAATGCGATTGACCGGCCTCAATCTAAACTACTTTGTGGTCGAGGAAGCGCCACTGTTTCGAGTTGGAGAAACTTCCCACGTTGCATACGTTACGAACGCACTTTCAATTTGTTCGCCGATATTCTCAGAGGAATGGCTAAGAGGACACTATTCGAACACGGCCAACTCAAGCTGGAAAGCTTGGTGGCGCATTACGGAGGCTGCCCGCACCTCCGGCATGTGTATGCTGGAAGCAGTCAACTTTGCCAAAGCAGGGTTTGACTGCCAGGATTGCCTCAGTATCCTCTCCGATTGCGCCTATCAAGAGGTTGAAAATCGCAGAGTGAACCCCAAAGGCTTCTGGCGCGTGGACAAAGACAAGCCCCCGGAGCACCGTCACACGGTGTTGACGCTGGTGGCGTTTCATGATTTACAGGAGAAGATCGCGGCGTGCAGCGGGGCCGTGGAGAAGGGCATCGAGGCGTTCTGCACGCAGAACGATGGCGAGGGTTGGATGCTTCCCGAAACCCTGCGCTTGGCGGACTACGGTCTCGGCCACGACGACCGCGCCAAAGAACACCAGCCCGTACGTGAATGTTTCGGGCCCCGGTTCTACGACTGGCAACTCGCCCAGACCCCCGAAGAATCCTGGCGCGAATGCCGCCTCCACGCCCGCAACCTCCTCGGCAAAGAGGGCTACCAGGTGTTATTGGACGAAAGTCTGGAGTCGGGAAGCTTGGTTCGCGGGGCCGCAGGCAAGGGGAAAATGAGCGGAGCAAGCTCCGCTACTCCAGATCGCGGTGCGGGCAAAATAAGCGGAGCAAGCTCCGCTACTCCAGATGCCTCCGGCCAACTCCATCTCGACGGCCGCGGCTTTGATGAGGATATACCGCTGCTGGCAGAGGAGGATGATAATGCCCGGGAAGAAAAGTAGCCCAGAAAAGAGGCAAAGCAGGCAAAGCAAGCTTTGCCACTCCAGAAGCAATGATCTGGAGTCGCGAAGCTTGCTTCGCGAAAAGAAAACATGCAGAGCAAGCTCCGGCCCAGAAGATCAATGCGGAGCAAGCCCCGCTACTCCAGAGTGTGAATACGTCGCGTGGCCACACCGGCCGGCGCACTTGTTTGTCCCGGATGCTATGTACAGTTTAAGTGCGGGAACCATGCGCCGGCAAACATTCATCGATACTCCCGCAAAGAAGTCATTTCTTCTTGAGACGCTTTTCGCGTATGGCCTGCGGTTTGGCTGGTGTTTCGAGGCATGGGCTGTACTCGACAACCATTACCATTTTGTAGCTCAGGCTCCGGAAGATGCTGGATCATTGCGGCGTCTGCTCCAGGCGGTGCACTCGTTCTCGGCGCGTGAGTTCAACCGGCTTGACGGAACGCCCGGCCGAAGGGTTTGGTATCAGTACTGGGACACCTGCATAACAGGCGAGCGGAGCTACCGTGCCCGGCTGAAGTACGTGCACGAAAATCCGGAAAAACATGGCGTGATAAATGATGCCGCAGCGTATCCATGGTGCTCAATGTGGTGGTTCCTTGAAACGGATGACGCCGATGCGGATCGTATTTTGGGGACGGCAACTGACCGGGTAACGCTCTATGACGACTTTTGACCGCTTGACAACACAGTGTGATGAGAGGAAAAGGATAACCCCGCCAGAGGCCTTTCGGCTGGTCCGACGGGGGGCAAATACTTACCAATTGTAGCGCGCAATCCTGCCTGCGTCAAGATCTCTTAGGAGGAGCAGGAGGAAGACAGGAGGCAGTAACGCAACCGAGCATCTGGCAAAGGAGATTCGCCGGGGCGGACTCACAGGTGCGGAAATTCAGGAGGATAGGAATGGCGGCGAAGAAGAACTTGTTACACAGAGATCCCATTCCGGTTGAGTCCTTTGGCGAATTCGTGGAGTATCTAGAGGAATACTGCCGTGAGGAGGAGATACTTTTTCGTGGCCAGCGTAATTCGTCGTGGACGCTACTCCCTAAGATCGCCCGGATCGTTAAGGATCTCAATGTCACCCCGAATCACAAAGCCGAAAAGAAGATGTTTGACATGTTCAGGCGAAAGTGTATCCCGTATCTCGACACTCGGGTTCGGGAGGTCTTCTTGGACCTTTTGACTGTTGCACAGCACAACGGCCTTCCCACACGGCTACTTGATTGGACGCGTAATCCACTCGCGGCCCTGTGGTTTGCCGTTCGCGAGCCTGCCAGCGGCGGGAAGTGCGGTGCTGTGTGGGTACTTGATCATTCAGACGAAGCGTTTCAAAGCCTGATGATTAGTGAACTGAATCTTGATTCATATTTGAAAACTAAGGGTGTACGACTATATTGTCCATCCGATGTATCGCAGCGACTGATAGCACAGTCTGGGTGGTTCACCGTGCACGGGGTCTCTCCGGAAGACAAGGACGAGTACACGTCATTGGAGGAATCAAAGTTCGCCGCTCATCTTCAGAAGTTGGTGATCCCAGCCGAGTCGTTTAAACAGATGAGGTTCCAATTGGACCGGTGTGGAATCAATGAAGAGACTCTTTTCCGCGATTTGGGCGGACTGTGTCGATATGTTGAGTGGTACCATACGTATCTGGTGGATGAGAAGGATTGGGACCAAGAATGAGAGAAAGAGTCAGACCACACATTCTCCGCTCATGCTGCCACGGAAAGAAACAGTCCGAATCACTGGGCTAAAGAAGAATATGGCCGGAGAAACGCAGCATAGAGAGGACAATCAAAGGGAACGGGTCGCACGCTCCGGTCATTGCCTCCTTGTATCCAGATAGCTCGACCTTGTTAAGCACGTAAGGAGCTTCTTCCAGTTGTCATGCTGAGCGACGACATTCAGACGCCGTCTCTGCTAGAAAAGGTGTGCGACAGATGAGGAAAATGAGCCGATGACCATAGACAAAGACAGCCCAAAAGCGAAGGCTGCGGCGGACCGCCTGCCGGAAGACCTGCGCGAGGTGTACTGGCGGATGGTCGAGGAATACGCGTTTCTGACGCATACACGCTACGGGCGCGGGTACGTGGCGTACGACATCCTGGCGGACATGGTGCTCGCGGGATGGCGCCCGAGCGCCGAGCGCAATCCGAAGAGCAAGATATAGGTGTAACCAAGTTTGTGTAGTAATTGGGAGGGGTGAACATGCCAGCGAATGTGGGTGAGATGTTTTACACGGGGGAGGTCCCGTGGCATGGGCTAGGCCTGGAACTGGCCAAGCCCGCGACCATGGAGGAAGCCCTGCGGGCCGGAGGTCTGAACTGGGAAGTGGGCAGCGTCGACCTGTGGACGGCGGAAGACCCTCCGTCGCCCGCGCCCAAACGGAAGGCCCTGGTGCGCCTTGACCGGCCGCCGGGACACGAGGGGCGCGTAGTCGGCGTCGCGCATCGGGGGTTTCAACCGCTTCAGAATCGGGACGGCGCCATGTTGTTTGACGCGATCTTCGGGCAGAACCGGCCCGTGTACCATACTGGGGGTTACCTCGGCGAGGGCGAGGTGGTGTGGCTCCTGGCCCAGATCGACCAAACGCTGAAGATCGGCGGGGACGATATCGTAAAACCTTATGCACTGTTCGCTAACAGCCACGACGGCTCGATCGCGTTCAACATCAGCCTGACGACGGTGCGGGTCGTGTGCCAGAACACGCTGCAGATCGCCATGGACCAACGAGGATTTGGCCGCCAATTCCGGCGCGCGCATCAGGGCTCCTTCCAGGACCACGCTGAAGCCGCCCGGGAGTTCTTCAGCGCCACGATGGCCCAGTTGGACCACGTGGCTTCCCGATTCACGGCCCTTTCGGAGAAGCGCTGCGATGACGAGCAGTTCAAGGAGATAGTGAAGACGCTCCTGCCGAGACCTCAGAGGCCGAAGAACGCCGACAAGAATCCGGGACTGCTTAGGGCCTGGGAGAATCGGCTGGCTGAGGTTGAACTTGCCCGGAAACGTATCGGCGAACTGCGCGGGTCCGGCAAGGGCGCGGACCTCGATACCGCGAGGGGCACGTTCTGGGGAGCGCTGAATGCCGTGCTTGAGTTCGTGGACCACCACAAGGAAATCAAAGGATCCAGAGTGTCCTATGCCGTCTTTGGCGAGGGCATGGAACTAAAAACGAAGGCTTTTCAGCTGATACAGGAAATGGCCGCCGAGGCTGCGTAAACAGGGCACATACGGAGGTTTTGAATAGGGTCTGACTGAATTCAGGGAGGCGGAGGAAATGGCGACATCACGATACCTTGCAGCATTATCACGTGAGCAACGCGATGAGCTGGAAAAGAGACTCTTGAGCAGTCAATCCGGGCGCTGTTTCATCTGTAACGAGCCGATTGACTTGACGTTGCAGGTCGGGCAACTGGATGTCGACCACATTGATCCGTTGATAGAAGACGGGCTGGACGCGGAGAACAACTTTGCCTTGACCCATTCGAGCTGCAACCGCAGCAAGGGCGACTCGGATCTTCGGGTAGCGAGACGTCTGGCGGAATTCGAGCGGCTGCAACAGCGTGCCAAGGACGAAGGAAAGCGCGGCGCCAATCTCGGCGACATCCTGGGGCGTTATGGTGGCGCGCAGGAGCTCTTGCGCATCGAACGGGTGGATGGCAAGGTGCGCTTCTCTTTCGGGAAATACGACGGCAATCGTATCCATGAAGTTCCGCTTTACACCGACAAACTGAGCCAGATGGACTACTTCTTCACGACGGTCCCCATTGAATTCCTGCATCATGACGACCGCATCAACCCCCGGAGCATCGGCGCGAACATCCGCGGGCTCATCGAGGAGTTCATCAAGAAACGGCCCCAACTTCACGTAGGTTTGGCCTGGTGGGCCCCCGAAGAAGAAGAGGGAGCTGGAAAACTGAAGCTGTTCGACGGGCAACACAAGGCGGCAGCTCAGATTCTCCTGGGTGTTCAACACTTGCCCGTCCGCGTGTTTCTGAATCCGGACACGAACGTGCTCCTTCAGGCCAACACCAACGCAGGCGGCAAACTCCGCCAAGTAGCGTTCGATGCGGCGGTGATGCGGCATCTGGGCAGCACGCTGTATCTGGAAAGGCTCCGGCAGTATCAGAGCATGCGGGGGCTTCCCGAGACCGACTATTCGTTTTCGGAACAGGACCTCGTGAAGTTCTTCCGGGGCGAGCGACGGGAGATGGAACGGTACATTGTTGATTCCTGGCGGGACCAGATAACGCACAACCCGGACAACCGCCTGCTGGAATTTGTCGAGTGGGCAGGGAAAGGCACGGACCGTCCCCTCTCATATGCAACCCTGGAGAGGACATTTTTTGCCATTCTGCTCTACAAGAGCGCATTGGATTCGCCGATCGACGAGGGCATGGAACAGGGAACGAATCCCCGGATCCTCGAGCGCGATCAGATGGTGCGGCTGATGTCGCTTTTTGCCGAAGTCTTCTTCGTGAACAAATGGGATCCTGAAGTGGGCGGCCGCCGTTTGGAGAATAGAATGCAGAAGGGAGAGACTATTCCGGAAGACCACCTTCGGGCGTGGCGGGTCGCCCGCGAAGAGGTCCTGAGGAATATCGTGGAATGGGTGCAATTAGTCATTTCGAACTATTTCGCCTACATGGGGAAGAAGCTAAAAGAAGACAAGTGTCTGCAAACGCCCTTACCCGACACGCTCTGGCAAAGGATCGAAACATTCCTGCGAAACCTGGCCAAGTTGCCCTGTTGGATCGATACGAGCCTAAGCACGACGGTGTTTGGTCCGAAGCAGAACAGCGACTATTGGGCCAAGGTTTTCGATACAGGGTTAACACCGAATGGCATCCGTATATTGGCGCAAGGACTGGACCTGCAAAGCATGATTCAAGAGAACTCAGGGAGTTAACTTATGGCACACCTACCACAGTCCCGACAAGTCACCAAAGCCATAAAGGCCCTCGAAAAAGCCGCCAAGAGTTCTTTGTCCGCGCTCAACGAGCGGGCAGGGGCGATCATGGCGCACGGCGACTATGAAAAGGCGGCCGCCCTTGCCGAGCGCGGGCGCGAAATAAGGGAGTTCCTGGGCGAGGTGGACTTACTAAAGACGCGCTGGAGCCGTGTCAGCCGGGCGGTCTGCACGCGCGGGAAGAAGGTTCAAAAGGTTAAGAGAGGGAAGAGTACACCGCTGTGGGCCTATTACCAGCCGGTTCTTCAGGCTCTCATCGAGGCGGGCGGCGAAGCCAGACGCACGGCCCTCGAGCCGCTGGTGGAGAAGCGCATGGGGTCTTCCTTCCTGCCGGGCGATCACGGGAAATTCCGTGACGGGCGCGAAAAATGGAAAATCATGATCGCGCGCACGCACAAGCACTTGATCAGCGAGGGATGGATAGAACGGCGAGGCGCGCACTTCTGGCGAATCACCGATGCCGGCCGCCGCGCCGCTAAGGCGCAAGTACGCTCAACCGATGAGGGAAAGTCGTAGAAAGAAGGGAGCACTTGGATTGAATCCCGCCGAGAAGCAGTCGAATGCACACGTCGCGGCGAAAATCCGTTTTAGGCAGTACCGCGAACAGATGTCGAAATTCAAGGTCTTTGATGATTTCGAAGCATGCATGAAGCAGACTGAAAAGCGTGTTTCGGATGGGGACAGTGAACATGAGGTGTTCATCCTGACATACAGGTTATGGCATGTTTCTCGCAACTACTTCTTTCTCTTGCGAGTGATCGAGCATAAGTTTGATCGCCTCCTGCAAGCGATGGAGGATGTTCTGGAAAAAGAAAATGCCTTGTCGCTCGCGTTACACACGCGATCATTGGTCGAGCATCTTGGGGCTCTTGCACTTCAATTCAAGTTTTCAGAGCGGCTGTTAAATGGACTCCGTGGGCAGAGCAATCGAAAGCAGATTGAATCTGCATTAGCACGCGCTGAGGATGAACAGAAGCGGTTGTATTTCGGAGTGGGAGCCAAATCAAGCGAAAGCGAGGTGAAGGCTTTTCACGTAAACGACCTGTTGGAAGCAGCGCGCGCCTGGGTTGGTGACATGGATGATGTGTACGCTTACCTGTGTGAGTACGTTCACCCAAACCACGGGAGCAATCTCCTTGTCTCTTCAGGTGAACTAGGCGGGGGACGGCTCGCGCCTTCTGAGGAAGCAAGCGCTGAGGCGCTCTCTAGAATGTGCGGGTACGCCATTCTTGGCGTCGACCTATTAGAAGAGCTTTCAAAAAAATTCGGCGTGCACCTTGTATATTACGCGCACTTCATAAACCTTGGCTTGAGAGAAGAGACGAAATTGGCAAATTGGTTTCAGGAGCGTGGGGTTAAGATTACCGGAGACGGGAAGTCTAAAGATACGGCAATCTGCTTCGTCCGTGCCCGCAATGCATTCGAAGCCATACAGATGCAACAGAGATACATGAAAATGAACGGCATTGTGCCCCTCGGCAATAGGTTTCTTGGCGGTGTAGAGGGAGAACATATCTATGATGTGTATCCGACGGCCGAAGGGGAGCTCTGGTTCAAAGTACCAAGGGTGGAAGAGTTGCCTTGAAATTGTTCCAGGTGTTTTGCCTGTGTCCTCGAGTGCAAAACACAACAAACGGGTAGTTGGCTGACGTAAGGGGGTATGTACATGGCCCTTAACCCTATTGCCTATACCGAAAAAGTCGTCCGCAGCTTCTTGAAGTATCAGCTCACGGCGTACCCGTTTGCTGATCCGCGACTGCATCAACAGATGCGCCATCTCCTGAATATGGATGAGGTGCGCCGTACTCCCCTGCTGAAGGGACCCTATATCAGCCTGTCCCGCAGTTTTCGGGAGGGCGCGAGCGTGACAGGCCTGGCGGCTGAAGGCGTGCTGCATCCGCACATGCGCCACATTATCCCGCCCAGCATCACCAACGTCTATGGACATCAGGAACGGGCTATCCGGGCCGTCCATGCGGGCAAAACGACTCTCGTCAGCACGGGTACAGGCTCCGGCAAGACGGAGTGCTTCCTGTATCCGATCATCAGCAAGTGCCTGGAATTGCGTGATTCGAGCGAACCGGCCGGCATATCCGCAGTCATTGTGTACCCGATGAATGCTTTGGCGGAGGATCAACTCGAGCGCATTCGGGGGCTGCTCGCGGGCAGCGGCGTGACCTTCGGCATGTACGTCGGGAAAACGCCCGAACACGAACGCGAAGTGGGTGGACGCCGGTTAAAGGCAGGCAGCACCCGCGCGGACTATGAGGCCGAGCTGAAGAAATATCGCGATCAGGGACGGCCCGACGTCATCCATCCGTTTGAGGAAGTATGCTCGCGGGAGAGCATGCGCACCGAAGGGCGCCAACCTCGCATCCTTCTCACGAACGTCAAACAACTGGAGTTGCTCCTGACCCGTCAGGTCGACGTGGAACTCTTCGACCACGCACGACTGGATTACATCGTGTTTGACGAGGCGCATACCTTCACGGGAATTCAAGGCGCTGAGACTGCGTGCCTCATTCGACGGCTGAGGAAGTTCTGCGGCCGTGAATCGCAAGATACCGTATGTGTCGCGACGTCAGCGACCATCGTGGATGAACGCGACCCTGACGCGGCGCGCAAGTTTGCCGCGAGGTTCTTCGGAGTGCAGGCTGATCTGGTCGAATGCGTTCACGAGGAATATCAGGACGACATCTGGGGCGAGCCCCGCACGCTGCCCCCGGCGCCAGGACCAGATGAGCGCGAATTGCTGGCGCGTGCATTAGACGCGGTGGACGCAGAGCAGCCCGATAGCGAGATTCGGGGAGTCTATCAACGGTTGACCGGGCTCCCCCTGGAGGGCGAGCCCTGGCAAAGCGCCTTGCATGAGGCGTTGCTACATAACGAACTTGCGTATCAGCTTTGTCAGTTTCTGCAGCGGCCTTGGCCAGTCACCGCGCTCATGAAGGAGATGACCGAGCGTTTGGGACGCGCGCTCTCCGAGGAGGAGCTGCTCACCTATTTTGCGCTCGGTGCGGCCGCATTTAAGGACGGGCGTCCAGTGTTTCGCCCTGTCCTCCACGGCTTCATTCGGGGCATCTCAGGCGCGGTTGTTACGTTCCCAAAAGACAACGAGCCGCAACTTTGGCTGAGCAGTGAAGATGAAATCGCCACTTCAGGCGGCGAAGGCAACGTTTGGCGGGTCCCAATTTACACGTGTACGACCTGCGGGCAGCACTACTTTGTGGCTTTTCTCAAGGATTTCGAGTTTACGCGCGCTGAACCCGGCGGCGGAGAACTGGCCGAGGAAGGCAGCTGGTATTGGGCTACGCTTGATAAGGAACACGGGGGTTGCCGTGTTGTTCTTGTGGATCAGGTCCTGAGCCAGACCGAGGACGACGACCTCGAAGAAGAAAAATGGTCTCATCCACTGTATTTCTGCCGTCACTGCGGGTCGGCCCATCCGGAGGATGTCGGCCGCTGTCAGAACTGCGGCGCCGTCTCCCAATTGGTCAAGCTGTTCGCCATCCGGACAAAAACAAAGAACCTTGGAAACCTCAGCAGTTGCGTGTCGTGCAAGGCCCGGGGCAGACAGGCCGGTAGCCGTTTCCGGGAACCCATTCGTCCCGTGCGCGCCGTCAACGTGGCGGACGTCCATGTCCTGGCGCAAGACATGGTGCACCACGCGGAACGCCCCCGACTGCTTCTGTTTGCCGACAATCGTCAAGATGCGGCCTTCCAGGCGGGATGGATGAAAGACCATGCGCGCCGCTTCCGCCTTCGACGGCTCATGGCGGATGCGATGAAGAACCGCCCCGTCAGCATCGGCGATATGGCCATTAAACTCGACGACGAGTTGGACAAGAATGAGGGCCTTTCTCGTGCCCTCATTCCTGAGGTATGGCGTGTCGTGGCCAAGGAAGGCTCTGGGGGCGCCCATGAGCAGGAACGGCGTCATTTTCTCCGCATACAGGTGTTGCGTGAAGTCACGACCGCTGCGAACCAGCGCGTAGGTCTCGAACCCTGGGGACGGCTGCGTGTCAGTTACAGCGGACTCGATAGCGGTGATCACTTCTTCCAGGAATGGTCAAACAAGCTTGGACTGCCTCCGGAAGACCTCAAGGGCGGTGTGGAGGCCTTCCTCGATCAGCTGAGGCGTCAGCGCCTTCTTTACGATAACCAGCGGCGAATCTTCTCGCGGTATTGGAATGAGGGCGACCGGGAAATTCAGCGCGGTTACCTGCCGCATTTCCCTGACCCGCCTCAAGGGATGAAGCTCATGCTGGACTCTGGGGATGACAAGAAATACGTGCGTCCCTGGCTGACCGAACGGAACACGTTGGCACGCCAAATCGTACGGAAATGGGGGGTGCCGGATGATGATATCCCTGGCTTCCTGGAATCCCTCTGGGACCATCTTCGGAGCGATAGTGTTGGCGTCCTATGTCCCGTGAAGCTGACCGGCAGCAAGGGGAAGTCTCTTCCCAATTGCAGCGGCGTGTACCAAATCGACGCCACGAAGCTGCTGCTGAGCGAAAACCATGGTTACTATCGTTGCCTGACATGCCGCAAGAAGGTGTCTCGCAGAACCCCCAACATGCGATGCATGGGCTGGTATTGCGATGGCGAGATTCAGTTCGTCGCCGAAGATCCCGAGAACTACGACCTACAGCTCCTTGATCAGGGTTATTCCATGCTTCGACCCGAGGAACACACGGCCATGGTTCCGCAGGAGCACCGCGAGTATATCGAGAATCTGTTCAAAGGCGCCGGAGATTCGGTTAACACTCTTGTCTGCACGCCGACATTGGAACTTGGTGTGGATATCGGCGCTCTGGACTCAGTTCTTCTGCGGAATGTCCCCCCGCTTCCCGCAAACTACTGGCAGCGGGCAGGCCGCGCAGGCCGCCGCCATCGTATGGCGGTCAGTCTGTGCTATTGTCGTCCTGCCTCGCATGACCGGGCCTATTACAGCGAACCGTTGAAAATGCTCGAAGGACGAGTCGAGCCGCCAGCCTTCAACCTTCGCAACGAGGTTATGGTTGGCAAGCATGTCCATGCATGCGTGATCACCAGGCTTTTCCAGCTCGGCCGGGCTGGCTCAGGTTTGCCCGAAGACGAACGTCGTCATATCACGGATACACTTCGCGATATGCTTCCAACCCGTGTCTCTTCGTATCTATTCGAGCCTTCAGGGCAATTGCGAGTGAACCCGTTTGAGATCGTCCCATTGCGGGATTTGATCATGCGGTACGAAGATGATCTTGTAAACTACGTTTGTGACGTTTTTCACCAAGGCTGGCCCGCGACAGATGCGGAGGTGACCAGTATTGAGGCCTTGGGTGGGCATGTAGCACAAATGCCCGGCGAACTTGCGGGAGTCCTGAGCAGGTTAAGAAAGAGGTTGCTTTGGGCTCACAGTGAGATTCGTCGTTTGAATCAGGTGAGAGCACAGTACGGCACGTTGGACGAAGAGGACGACGCTCATTATCGTCGCTGCGACCGCATGATAAAAAAGCTCAAAGGAGTGCATGCACGCCAGCGGCGTGAGGCAGAGGGCATTGACGATATCAACACATATGGTGTCTTTGCCGCGGAAGGTTTTCTGCCGGGATATGGTCTGGATACCGGTTCGGTCGTCGGGATGGCGGAAGTGCCGTATTGGCAACTGGGAAGCATGGATTTCGATCTGCCTCGCCCGACCAGCATCGCGCTGCGTGAATATGTGCCTGGTAACTTGATCTATGCAAATGGGCACCGCTTTGTGGCCAGGCGTTTCCACCGTGATCCCGACGAACAACGCTATGAAATGCCCCTCTTTGAGGTCACCACTGAGCGCGAGGCCGTTGCTGAGACCAACGTGGGAAGTGGCGGGGGAACAATGGGTTCGACCACACTGCGCGCAATTTCCGTTTGCGACGTAGACCTTGTGCACCAGTCTCAGATTTCGGACGAGGAAGAGACCCGCTTTCAGATGCCGGTAGCCGTCTACGGCAGGGAGAAGGGACGTCACAATGGCGGGCAGGACCTAATTTGGGGCGGAAGGCAGTTGACCATCCGGCGCGGCGTCTACCTGCGCCTCGTCAACGTGGGTTCAGGGCCGGCTATAGAGCAGAGACAACTCATCGGCTACCCAATATGCGCCGTGTGCGGCCAGAGCGTTTCCCCCCTCGCCTCCGATCGTCAGATTCAACACTTCCTCGACTCTCATGAGGAACGGTGTGGACGCAAACCGGAGTTTCTGGGTCTGTTTGCCGACGTTGTGGCCGACTGTCTCGCATTGCCTGGATGTTCGGACCGAATTGAAGCATATAGCGTCTTGGAGACTTTGCGCATGGGTGCGGCGCACGTGCTTGATATGCATTTGGAGGACCTCCAGATTCTTGTTATCGGGCATGTCGACCGAGATGAAGTTGACGCGCTTCTTTGGGACCCCATGCCGGGCGGGTCGGGATTGCTGGACCAGATACGCGAGAACTTCGCCGAAGTGATTGAGGCCGCGGCGAAGCTGGCCGACAGTTGTCCCTCCGCTTGTGAGCATTCGTGCATTGACTGCCTTCAGACATTCCGGAACGCTTATTATCATCGTTACCTGGATAGGAGTATCGCTTTACAGAGACTGAACGAATGGGAGAGCACTCTCCAGCTTGGGCATGATATTCCTCCTTCGCAGCCTGCAGGTGCGAACTACAATCCTGATGCCCAGCCTGTCAACGACGCTGAAACAAAATTGAAGCACCTTCTTGAAGCTGCTGGTTTCGCTTCGGGAGAATTCCAGCAGCAGATCCGTTTTCGCCATCCGATCAAGTTGGATCATCTCATTGGCAGTACCACCCCGGACGTCTACTTTGCCGGGGATGAAGATGACGACGAGGACAAGGGGGTCTGCGTTTACCTTGACGGGATGAGTGCCTCGCTGCACGGAGACCCTGCCGTAGCCGCCCGTGATCGTGAAATCAGGACTTGGTTGAGAAACAACGGTTACCAGGTTATAGAGATCACCGTTGTGGAATTGGACGATCGCGAAGCCATGGTCAAGCATTTTCGTAAACTGGCAAAGTACCTCTCTGGCAAGGACATGGCACGGAGAATCGGCGAAGATACTGATTGGTTTGACGCAAGTTCCGAGAAACAATGAGCTGAGACAAGAAGTTGTCTTGCGAGTACCATTGAGCGGCTATTCTCCGTCTGGTTTGGGCGCGCTCTCTTGAGATTGCAGTTCCGCGGCACGTTGCCTCACCTTTTTAATGGCCTCGTTGTCGAAGACGGGGCTTGGACGGTTGGCGGACCTGTCGGGCTGGGTGCGTTTGGCGAGGGCGCCGGTCGGGTCGCGGTCGAATATCTCTTCGATAATGCGGAGTTTGGTCATTGGGGGCGTTTCGGGGTCGGCGAGCATCTTCTCCATGGCGTCGAGTGCAGCGTCCAGGAGTTCGTCGAAATCCAGGAGTTCGAGCGGAAGCCTCTTGGCGAGCTGTTGTGCCCGTTCAACCGCCGCGAACGAATCTGACTCCAGTATGCCGGCGATCTGGACTTCTGGGAGGCCCGTGACGCTTGCGATTTGGTCTGGGCGTAGTCCCAAGGCTCGCGCTCGGGCAATGGCGCTTAGAAGAGCCTGAGAAGGCTTCCGGGGTAGCCCAGGGTAGGTTGCCACGTCCTATTTCCTCATGATGCCAGGTACAATGCGCGCAAACGGCAGCACGGCCCCAGCCTTCGCAACCATGCGGTCCATTTCCCCGTGCAGTCGTGCGCGGCATTCTCTGCCCAGGCGGCTGTTCAGCACCCTGGAAACCGTGGTGCGGTGGACGCCCATTTCGGCCGCAATCTTGCCAACACGCTGCCCCGCCACGGCCCTGCGGAGCATCTCGAGATGCTGGTCTGTAAGATGCTTCAGTTGCCGTGAGTTGTTGTCTATGTCTGGTACACGTCCCATGATTCTCTGGCCTCCGCTGTGTCTGTAACTCATTGGCTGCAAATGGCTTCTATCTGATACGAAAAGACCGTGTTTGAGCCCTATATACAAGGCACCCCCTCGCGCGGAGGGTCTAGTGCAGTCATTGCCACGAAACAGGGGCGCCATTGCGAGGTTTCATCAGTCTAGCGAAGAAAACGACACCATGGCGGATGAGCCATGCGGTCATCGCAACCATCCGGTATAGGTCCATTTCGAGCATCCTGAGCAACTCATTTCTTGGGCCGCGCTATCCCTCTGGAGAAGGGCTGCTACGGCGCGTCCGCATCAAAGCGGACAGCGCCGGAGCCCCCTTTAGGGGGCGGCTTTGTTCCGATTCTCTAAGTCGCTGTCTGATAGTGCTTTATGAGAATCGGAACAGGGGATTTCTTGTTTCGTTTGTCCCGATTCGCTAAGCCCTTCTGTCCCAGTGCCTTGTGCATTGGGACACACCTCTTGTTCCGATGTGTCCGTTTGTTTCAACTCTTCAGAGAAGCCCCGCAAGAAATCGTTATTCTTGCGGGGGATCCTGGCTTTCCCCTTTTTCTCGACATTCAGAAAGCCCCGTGATTCTGCGCGGGCTAAGAGACCGCCAATAATCCTTGTTTTTGCCAATCTCGGGAACTTTCTTTCAAGCTCGTATCGGATATCAGCTCCTTTGTCCGACTTAGAGATCTGACGTGCGGTCAGATCATCAGGATTCTCTCCGATAATGACCGCCAGCTCGTTAGCCGCGCGGTCCATCATTTGCTCGGCAACAACCTGCTTTTCAGATTCAAGGTCGACCGCGCGAAGCACCCCCGACACACTTTTTTTGCTCACATCCCTCTTGAAGTACTTGACACCACCTGTACGCCCAGTCCAATTGCTCTTCAGGTGACCTAGCCGGACGTAGAGTGAACTGTCGCTGATCCCGAAATCCTCGATTTCTTTCCTTTCGAGGGGAGCAAGAGCAAATAGGGAACGAACAGCATCTCTGAGCGCCGAAGCGCCACGTCCCATCGCTGGGGAAAGATCGTCCTGCCGGTCCTTTGAGACATGGTGGTTCACCCAGATTGTTGTTTTGGTGTCTCTACCCAGCGCCTTCAGGAGATTCATGAAAGCGGCCATGACCACGTTGTCGTTCTCATCGCCGCCGTAGAAGTGGGAAAGTGGGTCGATGACGATCATATCCGGTCGCCATTCGCGTACGATGCTTCGGAGTTCGGTGTAGTGTTCCGTGGGAATCACGTTGCCGTTTTCGACTTTGACAAGTGGGAACGCCTCGCCTGCGTACAATCGGACATTCCGGGCGAACTGGTCGTGTTCTACCTGGCTGATGCCAAAGGCATGAACAATCTTTGCATGCCTTCGGTGAATCTCTTCGGGGGGGTCCTCCGACTCTAGCCAGAGCACGCTCATTGCCTCACTGGGTACAAAACCGTCCACCAATTCACGTCCGATCGCTAGCGACGTGATTAACTCCTGAGTCAACCATCCCTTGCCGAGACCGCCCTGAGCCACGATACCGGCGAGGGTACTGCGCGGTACCAGTCCCTCAAAGACGAATTCCAGCTCTGGAGGGCTCTCGTGGGCCCATCCACTCATATCAATGGGTGTGAGCTGACCGTCTCGTCCTGGGAAGGATTCGAAGAGATCGGTGTCTTCGAGTATGTGCCGATAGTCTTCGAGGGGAATGTCCTGGGGAATCCGGGACAGCTGCCGGGCCTTTCGGGAGAATTCGTGGCGAGCGAAGGCCTCATGCAGTACCTTTGCCTCCCTCTGAGGTTGAAGTGTAGGTTGAGCCGCACTCACTTCACCAAGCACTTGCCCCGCATACTCGATGTGCTTATGAGCTATGGCAAAAACCGCTCCTGGTTCGACTCTTTCCCCGCGTTCCTGCAACGCGCGAATTGCGGAGGCGACGGCGGCGCGATCTCCGCGAGACCATACACCCGGCGGCAGTTTCGCTATCTCGACCACAGCGTCGTGATCGCCGTGAATTGCGCTTGCAAGAAGAGCATCCTCAGCAAAAGAGAGGTCGGATTTCGAGTAGTTACCCATTTCAGATGACCCTGCGCTCGTCAATCCAGTTGTCAAGGTCCGCGATGTCATACCGGACGGAACGCCCAATACGGATGTAAGGCGGAGCCGGGGTTCTACCCCTGAGGTTTCCATTCATCCGCGATTGCCTCAGATATGACACGGAGAAACCGATGTACTTTGCTGCTTCCCGTTCAGAGACCAGCCGACGTGCTGGACGTTGTTTTCTGTCTGCGTTTCCCATTCTTCACCTCCACGGTTCTGGGTGATTCACGTTCTTTTCAACCTCTAGATTGCCACCGTGGGGCGAAAGGAACAGTCCAGTCGTAGTACAGTTTTCGGTTGCGTCAGAAGAAGTCAACTCTAGATGCAGGGAAGCATCTCAGGGAGGCTTAAAGGGAATCGGACCGCAGGAGGTCGTCTAGTTACCTTTCGATGTGGTTCCGCCGGTGTCGGGGATGGCCTTGTCAATGTGCACGGTGCCACCCCCGGGCAACTTCTTCGCGAGCCCCAATTGCTCGAGAGTCTTGAGACCCTCGGCAACGGTCGAACGGCTTCCTATACCGGCTTCATACCCAAGAGCGTCGTAAGTCAATGGGAGCTCTGCGTTTTTTAGTGCTTCCAAGAGCCTTTGATGAGATGGTAGGAGGAATGATCTTGCCTTAATAGGGGCGATCTCCAGAAAGGAGAGGGCGACAACTTGTGCGCATTCGGCGTGAATCCCGAACAATATCTTCCCAAGGAACTCGCCACCGATTTCGGGAATCCTGTCCATGTTCTTTTGGAACTCCTGAATACGCCGATCCGCTGCAGCGCTCAAAGGCAAGGAAACACGCGAAATGAAATGCCGGAACGCCCGATCAAGCAAAGGACATGTCTGTGCGAGATGGACCGCCTCGAGACAGACGCTGGGTTTGTCAAATGATTTCGTCACCTCAAGACAGCGAAGCTTGAAGCCCATCGAAAAGCTACTGTACTTGCCTCGTGGGGAGCTGGGCTCGCGGACAGCCTTCACACAAAATGTGTGTATTGCATCCAGTGTAGGGGAGACAGCCATTTGCTCCAGCGCCGAAGGGATTCTCTTCGATTCTCTCATGAGTTGTTTCAGAGTAGCGACATAATGGGATAGTCGGAAATAATCGCCTTTGACCGGCAGGATGTCGCACCACTGCTCCAGCTCAATTGTTGCGGCAGCTTTCTTGTCGATCTGTTCGCGGTGATCCTTCTCAACGGTGATGAGCAGAAACCAAGTGGTCACGATCTCTTCCAGCTCACGCCCAAGCCGAAGGATCGCATGTGCTTGCTTCAGGAGATTATCCATTGATCCATCCCGCGAATGTTGAAGCTGTGTTGTTGATGCTGCACGGTAGCCAGCAACGACCTGGGTTTTGGATCACGATGCGGCTGCTGAGGTCGACTCAGCGGGGCCCATCCCACTAGCCTCCAGCAACGCAACCGCATCGGCCTTATTCTGCTCGGTCAGGTGGCTGTAGCGCAAGGTGAGTTTGAAATCGCTGTGTCCTGCAAGCTCCCTGACCACGGCCAGCGGAACACCTTTCTGCACCAGGCGCGAGCAGAACGTATGTCGGAGATCGTGGAAGCGAAACCCCTTAATCTTGGCTTCGTCGAGGACCCTGCGCCACGAGGTGTCGATGTTATCCAATCTCGTGCCTTTTGGCCCAGGGAACACGAGGTCCCCTCTCTTCGATTGAGATCTCCAGTCCCGCAGGCAATTCAGGGCATCTGTGTTCAGTGGAATGACTCTTTGCTTGCCGGACTTGGCGTTTGCGGGTCTGACCGTGAGGGTTCTTTTCTCGAAGTCCACATCCCGCCACTCCAGACCAAACAACTCGCCGCGGCGCAGCCCGGTGTGAAGTGCTGTAATGATGATGGGACGAAGGTGGTCGACAAAGGCGACGGTGCGCAAGTCGAGGTCTTCTGCATGGCCTCTCTCACGGCGCCATTCATTCCCGCTGTCGCGTTTAGCGCGCATTTGCTCATCGCGGATGTCCAGAGTGGCCCACAGGCGCTTTTCTTCCTCCGGAGAGAGGTAGCGCATCTTGGGCTCCGAATCGGTTTCCTTGAGCTTCTTAACGCCCTTTATGGGGTGCTCGTCGACGATCCCCCATTCGACCGCTTTACTTAGCGCTGCCCGGAGGGTCGCAACATCGCGATTCAGCGTGATGGCCTTGCATTGCCGTTCCTTGCGTGCCTTGTTGCGCCATTGCTCCATCGTCCAGCTGTTCAACTCGCTGAGACGCTTTGTGCCCAGGCTCTTTGTGATGAAATCGAGTCGCGCTTTGGTGCGTTTCCAACTCCGATGGTTTTCCTTAAGCCACGGATAGTAGACGTTCGCCAAGAACTCGCTCAGCGTCTTCGCCCGGGCTTTCCGTTTTTCCTGTGAGGGATCCTTGCGCAGATGAAACTTGGCGAGGACGGATTGCGCCTCCTCTCTGGCTTCGGCCAGCGTGAGACAATCGGTCGGACCGATCCGATAGGTGACCTTTCTACCCGCATCGTTACGGCATTCCACGTAGTAACAGCTATACCCAGAGGGCTGAACCCGGATGAAGAATCCGCGGAGGTCCGTGTCGAATATTTTCTGCGGGCTGTCCGCAGGCCGAATCTCTTTAAGGAACTTCTTGGTGATCTTCGTTTTCACTGTGTCCTCCTCAAGCTTAACTCCACCCTAACTCCACGGGTACTATACCAGATTGCACCGGGTAGTGACAAGGCACACTACAAAATGCCCATAAAATACGGCGTTTTTTAACAACATCGCTCAGGCTGGATCATGCTGTAACCCTCTAGAAAGGGTCTCTTAATCCCAAGGTCGGGCGTTCGAGTCGCCCGCGGCCCACCAATCAAATCAAGGACTTACGCACGAAAGCGTAGGTCCTTTTTCGTTGTCACCCCCCTTCTGGCACACTCCTGGCACACTCGAAAACAACACTTCCGACTGTTTTCTGATCTCGACAGTCTTCGACCAGGCTCAAAAACAGCCCATTTTCTTCTCCAAGTGTGCCCAGAGTGTGCCATATCGCGTGGCACACTTAATCAAGACCAAGAAGGCAAGCCACTTATGACTATCAGACCATGTGATTAGATATCCTACTGGCTTGACTTATACTGTGTCACGTTGTAGACTATGCCCACATGATCCAGGGACAACGGCCGCACGCAGGAGACCTTCGTTTGTATGACTCAGAACGAGCCCTGAAGAACTCATGCGGCCAGGCAAAGGGGGCTTGCATGGCCAACATTCAGGAACGCGTGAACAGCAATGGGCAGACCGTGTATCGCGTGCAAGTGCGCCTGAAGGGTGCCCCTCCGGAACGGGCCACGTTCGAGAGGAAGACGGACGCGAAGAAGTGGGCGCAACAGAAAGAAGCGGATATCCGAGCGGGGCGGCACTTCAAGAATGCGGAAGCAAAGAGGCACACGGCGGCGGAAATGATTGACCGGTACATTCGGGACGTGCTCCCTACGAAGGGTGCGTGGTGCCTGCGAGCGCAGAGGTTTCAATTGAAGTGGTGGAAGGAACGATTGGGAGATTACGTTCTGGCGGACGTGACGCCAGCCATGATCGTGCAGGCTCGGGACGAGCTGGCAGCTACTCCCACCAAGCGAAAGGCGAAGAACCGCAGCAATGCCAGCGTGGTGCGATATATGGCCGTGTTGTCGCATTGTTTCACAATGGCCGTGAAGGAATGGGGCTGGCTGGACGATAACCCAATGCGGAAGGTCACAAAGCCGCAGGAACCACGGGGGCGAGTTCGCTTCCTGTCAGACGCTGAACGGGCCGATCTGTTGGCTGCATGCCGGAAAAGCATGAACCCCTGTTTGTATGATGTCGTGCTGCTGGCGTTGTCCACGGGCATGCGGAAGGGGGAAATCATGGGGCTTACCTGGGACGCTGTGGATTTCCAGCGCCGCATGATTACGCTCGAACACACGAAGAACGGGGAACGCCGAGGGGTGCCGCTTGTGGGTCCGGCATATGACGCACTGCAGGAGCGCAGCCGGATTCGGCGGATTGATTCCCCCTATATGTTTCCTGCCCCCTTCCGTTATGGTAAGGAGCCTCAGCCGATTGATATTACGACTGCCTGGCGGGTAGCCGTGAAACGAGCTGAACTCAAGGATTTTCGATTTCATGACCTGCGGCACAGCGCCGCTTCTTACCTAGCCATGAATGGGGCCAGTCTGGCGGAAATCGCGGCCGTGTTGGGTCACAAGACGTTGGCCATGGTGCAACGATATGCACACTTGTCCGATGCCCATACAAGCAAAGTGGTGGAACGGATGAATGAGGCCATCTTTGCTAGTGAATCAGTACATCAAAAACAGGGAGAAACCCAATGAAGCCCACTAGAGAACCACGATTGGACAGGCTTGATGGTGAGCTTATGCCCGAAGTAGTCTGTGCGTACGATTTTCTTCCGGATTACTTCGCGGGCCTTCGTAACGATGTTCCACATGTTGATCTGTGGAATCACCGAATTATCTCGATGGATGCACTAGATAGAAAGGTGAATGGTGGAGAGCCTAAGGAATATGCGGATAAGCTAATGGACGAGAGAATGCATAAGCATGCATTCGATGAAGCACTTCGGGAAGGATGCCTTCAAAACGGGGAGCAAGGAGTGTCTTTTCGTCCTCTGGTTGAGTGGGCCCTGTCTAGAGGGTACGTGCCTAGAGCTGGACTCTATTGCGCGTTGTACGCCAAAGAGCCGAATTGGAGAGATGTAGCCGTTAACTCAGTGGTCTGGCGCCTTCGTCACGCAGCCCATTATCTGCTGAGTCGCGAGCCCCTGAAGGATGATAATCTTCAAGAATACATACTGACATATTGCGGACCCATAGATCAGGAAATTCTGATAGGTATGCTTGAACGGGCCATCGAGGTCAAAGAGCTTCCGGCATGGCAGGACCTTGATGAATGGAAGACGGATGAATGGCTCGTGAAACCAGAAAGTGTCTGTCGTTGGTTTCGAGAAAAGGGTTTGACATTGCCCGAGCCTCTTCACAGATTGGCTGATGGGTTGTTCCCTCTAATTAACAAGAGGGCTGCGGCAGCGCGCAAAGAACGCGAACTGAATCAGCAACAAAAGGAATGCGTAGAATTTGCGTTCAAGTGCGCACAGGAATGGCCTGAAATGGCACGGAGTCCCAGGGGGGGGAAGATCACGGCGTCGTCGCTCACAACGCTTCTGGAGCAGAAAGCGCCGCTGAAGTGGAAGGATACAAGCGAACCACCTTATTGCCACGATCGTCTGACAAGACTCATAAGCAAGCATGTAATCCCTGAGATTCGAAAAGACAAACGTTCTGTACGTACAAAGAACGTGCAACGTCCAGAAAAATAGCCTGTCGGTTGGCGACAATTCTCCACGGAAGGCAGCCGCACACGGGGTGCGGCCGCAAAATGTGAGGAATCGCTGCCATGGAGAACCAAACCAATGTCCCCACGGGGCCACCCCGCCTTTTGTCAGTAACACAGTTCTGCGAACGCTACGAATGGGCGACTGTCGGCGGCATCCGCCACCTCCTGTTCAATCGTGAGACGAACGGATTTAACAAGTGCGTCGTTCGCCTGGGGCGCAAGATCTTGCTCAACGAAGAGGCCGTCTTCGCATGGCTCCAGGGAGGGGGGAGCCATGAATAAGCCACGTCAAGCTGACCTACTCAAGGCGGCTATCCCGCCGGCGGACTTTTATCGGCAGGAACTCCCCACAATGCCGCCCCCCAGGCGCGATTCCGGATGGGTCAGCGGCGGACTCTGCCCGTTTCACGATGACCGGCACACGGGCAATTTCCGAATCAATCTGGATACGGGTGCGTATTTGTGCTTCGCTTGCGACGCGAGGGGAGGCGACATCATCGCCTTTCTGCGTTGCCGTGATGACTTGACTTTCTCAGAGGCGTTGGAAGCCCTTCGAGGTGGACGGAGGGTTTCGCGATGCCGGTAGATGTAGCGACACTGCCAGCGGGCATACCTGTGGAACGGAAAGGGCGCTCCCTTCGTCACGTTTGGTCGTACCTGAGTGAACATGGCCAAGTATTTGGCCATGTCGCTCGTTACGATGATGCCGAAGGGAGGAAATCGTTTCGCCCTTTCTTTGAATGGAATGGAACCCAATGGAAAGCCGGCGCGGAAAAGGCTCCGCGCCGGCTCTTCGGGCTTAATAGTCTCCAAGGTGACAAGGTCTACGTTGCTGAAGGCGAAAAGTGTGCTGCGGCGTTGCATAGTCTTGGCTTAGCGGCGGTGACTTGGCCCGGCGGCAGCAACGCGGCACACGTGGCCAATTGGAATCCGATCGTCCGGTTTTCGGAAATCTGCATTCTGCCGGACAACGACGATGCTGGAGGCAAATGTGCGAGGAGTCTTGCCGACATTCTGGCCCGATTGCCCGGTTGTCGTAAGGTCTACTTGTGTGAGCTTCCAGGGCTTCCGGACAAGGGCGACATCGTGGATTGGCTGCAATCGCGAATCTCCGGTTGGACTGGATTCGATCCGGTCCCTCGGGAGCCTGGCGATGGCTTGTTGGATGAATTCCTCGAGCAAGTGGAGGATTGTTCTCAGCTTCTTCTTGACCGACAAGATGGTCTGACGCCCGTCGACTTGAGCCCCTGGTATACCAAGGAGCCTCCGACACTTGAGTTCGTTTTCCTGGACGTGCTGCCACGCGGTACCCTGACCGGCATCGTGGCACAGGGCGGTCTCGGAAAGGGGTGGTTCACGCAACAACTGATCACGTCACTGGCGATCGGACGCGAGTTGGTACAGGGATTCACGCCCAGCGGGGCAATGCGTGTGCTGTGGGTGGAATCGGAAGATCCTGCGGAGGAAATTCACCGGCGGCATGCGAAGATTGTCTGTGCCTTTGATATTACCGAGGCGGAGCATCAGAAGTTCGTCCAAAATGTTCGTCTCTATGCTGGCAAAGCCTTCCCGCTTGTCAGAATCGAATGCGGCAATGTGCTTCCCACAGAACAATACAACGAGCTGCGGAGCATCGCAGAGGAGTTCCAGCCGGACCTCATAGTGGTTGACCCGCTCTCACACTACTTCGGTGGCGAGGAGAATGATAACGTCATCATGGCCGCATTTATGAACCACCTGAAGGCGTTGAGTGAAGATCCAAAGACCACCGTGTGGGTAAACCACCACGTCTCGAAGGAGCGCGAGGCGGTTCTTTCTTCGGCAATGGCGAGAGGGGCGTCGGCATTTCGTGACGCCACACGCTCGTTGTTCGCCATGGTTCCCCTTGACGAGCAGGACAAGAAAAAGTTCGGTATCAGCGATGAAGAGCTCTACGTCGCAGTGGGACACACGAAGGCCAACTGGACAAGGAGAACGGGTGGAACCACATACCTAAAGCGGGACGTCAGCTCGTCCAGGGTCTCGGGGGTCTTGCGCACAGTGGATCTTGCTTCCGATGAAGAGTCGAATGCCAGAGAATTGAAAGAACGCGCAGCCAACGAGTTGGCGGTCATCATTGGTGACAATCACGAGAATCTTACAGAACGTCAAATCGCGAGAGAAGACGAGGGGGGTGACATTCGATATGAACTGGAGAAGAAGTTCCCAAGATTCGCCACGACTAGAGCCGTTGCCAAACTGCTGACGCACGCAGAATCAGCAGGTTATACGGTAGTTGAGAAGAAGGGTCGGGCCAGGATCCCACGCAAGAGTAAAATCATCATGGTGGGCTTCGCAGAGGAATCGGAACAAGCGGACGCATCGGAACAGACACTGTGTTCCAATACGCAAAGTGCTGATGCGCAAGAACTTAGCGAATCCGCACAAATGGCACAATAAGGCCAGTGTTCCAATGGTCATAATATATTGAAATGCAAAGACTTACGCAATGGAACAAACTGTCCCCCTAAAGGGGGCTCCGGCGCTGTCCGCTTTGCGGCGGACGCGCCGTATCAGCCCTTTCCAAGAGGGAGCGCGCGACCGAAGAGATGATTTGCCCAGGACACTCGGAACGAATCCAGACTTGGGGGATGCGTTGGACTCATTGCCACTTCATTACAGAATCAGCTCCTTCATCAGACTGATGAAGCCTTGCATTGGCGCTCCTCTCGGCGGCGACAATCCGCCCTCCCCTCCGCGCGAGGGGGTAGCTTGAATATAGGGGTGAAACATCCCCTTTTCGTATCAGATAGAAGCCATTTGCAGCCAATGAGTTACAGACAGGGTGGAGGTCAGAGAACGGTGGGACGTGTACCAGATACAGACAACAACTTACGGCAACTGAAACATCTCACGGACCAGCATCTCGAGATGATTCGCAGGGCTGTGGCCGGGCAGCGGGTAGGTAAGATCGCGGCCGAAATGGGCGTGCACCGCACCACGGTTTCCAGGGTGCTGAACAGCCGCCTGGGCAGGGAGTGCCGGGCGCGACTGCACGGCGAAATGGACCGCATGGTTGCGAAGGCTGGGGCCGTGCTGCCCTTCGCGCGCATTGTGCCCGGCATCATGAGGAAATGAGACGTGGCTACCTATCCAGTGCTACCCCGGAAGCCTTCTCAGGCCCTTCTAAACGCCGTTGCCCGGGCGCGAACCTTGGGCCTCCGCCCGGACCAGATTGCGAGCGTCACGGGGCTCCCAGAAGGCCAGATCGCCGGCATACTGGAGTCAGAGGCCTTCGCGACGGTTGAACGGGCCCAACAGCTTGCGAAGAGGCTCCCGCTGGAACTCCTCGACTTCGACGAACTTCTGGACGCCGCACTCGACGCCATGGAGAAGATGCTCGCCGACCCCGAAACGCCTCCAACGACCAAACTCCGCATCATCGAACAGATCTTCGACCGCGACCCCACCGGCGCCCTCGCCAAACGCATCCAGCCTGACAGACCCGCCAACCAGCCAAGCCCCGTCTTCGACAACGAGGCCATCGTAAGGGTCAAGCAGCACGCGGCTTTCCTTCGTTCTACGGGACGTCTCCCCACGCGCTTAGATGGCGGTTCTTCATGAGGAGGCTGTACTGTCAGATATTCGCGACAGGGGATTAGCACGAAACTGTGCCGCTTTGGCTGAGCCGGAACGCAACCCACAGAATCTCTTTCGGCAGAATTGGAAAGCCCACGCACATAACTCTATCATCCCACATATCATTATCGCACCAGGAATCAGAGCCTAGGGGGCTATAGTCAATACGAAAGCGTTGCGCCCAAGCGAAGCGAACGTGAGCGAGGACCAGTGATGGGAGAGAATAGCATAATCTCGGTCGCGGAGTTCATCCAGAAAACCCAAGAAAAGTGGGAGAGCTGGGATAAGCCCAACACCGTTTGGTTCAGGGGGGAGTCTGACAAGCCGGGTAGGGACGGAGAAGATGAAGAGGAACCGTTAAAGCTATGCCCCCGTGTTTCTCGCCATGATTCCAGTCAAGAAAACTATCTCGTTCAGAGTTTTCGCAGGAAGGCAGGCGGACTCGCCAATATGCCACCTTTTGAGCGCACGGATCTATGGCTATTTCGCGCCCAGCATTACAACGTACCGACTCGCCTGCTTGATTGGTCGGAAGGGGCACTGTTCGCTTTGTTCTTTGCCATAAACGAGAAAAGAGATAATCCGCGTGTTTACATGCTCAATCCATACAGACTGAATGCCTTGGCCTGTGATGAACTGCTTGAACTTCAGAATACTGACGAACGGTCCTTCATCAAGATCTTGAGTATAGAACCTAAAAACAGAGATGACAGAAAGACTTTCGTTAGGCCAGTCAGGAAAGCCATTATGAATCTCCAGAAATTGAAACAGGAAACGTGTAACTTCCCTCTTGCATGGAAGGGACAGGGGAAGCCCGCAATGGGCTATGTCAACATTGCTCCTGCGTGGGAAGAAAGAGGGGAAGAATCTGGCAGAACAGGGATCGAGACTCCCATAGCGATACCGGCCACGTACCAGGATACGCGAATGATTGCACAACGCAGTTGTTTTACTGTGCACGGATCCCGGCTAGAACCGATGATGGATATAGTCACTGATCGTCTTAAGGATAATCCTGAATACTGCTTGAAGGAGTTCTTAATAGACGCAAATGCTCGTAAAGCACTCCTGGGCGAGCTTAGCATGCTTGGCATTACGTACGCATCCGTATTCCCCGACTTGGACCGGCTAGGATTCGACCTAGAGGCCGAAGTTGACCGTATGGGCAAGAACGGGGACGACAATGGCGACACTTAAGGACCGATGATTCTGGTAACTGGCTGCCCACAGAGGAAGGAGGAACCCTGACCATGGGAGGTGTCACATGAAAGAGGAAGGGCAGGACTGGTTCGACGGGCTGAGGCAATTCATCCACGAATGCCGTGTGAAGCGACCGATCATAGACCGGAACATGCTCTCGGCCATGGAAGAAAGGGAGTGCCAGATCATCGGTGGAAGCCTGATTGCATGGCTTCGGCGACACGGGCCGCGCATGATTCAGGAAAGGGCTGTACTCGCAAGAATGCAGAAATGGGAAAAAGACCCCTTCATCGTGTTCACATCGGATCAGCCCGGTCTGGTGGCTGCGGGCGAGATTCTCGAGGAAGCCGGGGAACACATTGTGTTCTTGTATCCCGACGAGTTCACGGACTGGCTCGAGGATCATCCGGACTTCGACTACTCCTGGCACATCCACACCTGGTCTTTCTTCGCACCGGTTGACGAAGAGACCGCCCCGAAGGCTGAGAAATACCCCATCGCTGATGGTGAGTCCCTCTGGCTGCACAAAGAGGGAACGATGTGCGGGCAGCTTTTCGGTCGGGGCGGCGACCACCTCTGGAAGTGGAACGGCCAGGAATTCACACTACTGGAGGAATGCGTGAACCAGTGGGTTACCTGAGATTCCGTTAAAGTGGAAAATGCCCCAGCCGATTTTGGGGGCAGCCTGGCACACTTCTGCCGCCCGTCTTCTTGTGTTTGGGCTTGCGCACGATATACTATCCGCTATTATATTCAAGCAGAGGTGAGTTGCCGCCATTTCGAGGCGCCAGGGGTATTCTGAACGGGGAGTAACCATGAACAATTTCGGCGAGAAAGTCAGTTTCATCTGGTCAGTGGCGGACTTATTGCGCGGACCGTACCGGCCCAACCAGTACAAAGACGTCATGCTCCCGCTGACGGTCCTGCGGCGGCTCGACTGCGTCCTGGAACCCACGAAGGACAAGGTCCTCGAACGCCTGAAGAAACTGGAAGGCGGCAAGGTCAAGAACGTCGACCCCATCCTCTGCCGCGAAACAGGCGTCCCCTTCTACAACACGAGCCGCTTCACGTTCGAGAAGCTCAAGGGCGACCCGAACAACATCGCCGCCAACCTCACCAACTTCATCAAGGGATTCTCGCCCCGCGCCCGCGAAATCATCGAGCGCTTCGGCTTCGAAGAGCACATCGCCAAGCTGGACAAGGCCGATCGGCTCTACCTGGTCGTCTCACGCTTCTGCCAGATTGATCTTCACCCCGATCGCGTTTCCAACATCGAAATGGGTTACATCTTCGAGGAACTCATACGGCGGTTCAACGAGGCCTCCAACGAGGAGGCTGGCGACCACTTCACGCCGCGCGAGGTCATCCGCCTGATGGTTAACCTGCTGTTCATGCCCGACGGCCACGTGCTGACCACCAAGGGCATCGTCAAGACCCTCTACGACCCGGCCTGCGGCACTGGCGGCATGCTGTCGGTGGCCGAGGAATACGTCCGCGAGCTCAACCCCGATGCCCAGCTCGAAGTCTTCGGCCAGGACTACAACGCACAGGCCAACGCCATCTGCGGGTCCGACATGATGATCAAGGGCCAGAACATCGACCACATCGCCTTCGGCGACAGTTTCACCGACGACCATTTTCCTCAGCACAAGTTCGACTACATGCTGGCCAATCCGCCTTTCGGCGTGGAGTGGAAGCCCGAAGCAGACTTCATCACGCGCGAGCACGAAGAACAGGGTTTCGGGGGGCGTTTCGGCGCGGGCCTGCCGCGCATCAACGATGGGTCACTGCTGTTCCTCCAGCACATGATCAGCAAAATGAAAAACCCGGCCGAAGGCGGCACGCGTCTGGCAATCGTCTTCAACGGCTCGCCCCTGTTCACCGGCGCCGCGGGCTCGGGCGAGAGCGAAATCCGCCGCTGGATCATCGAAAACGACTGGCTGGAGGCTATCGTGGCCATGCCCGACCAGCTCTTCTACAACACCGGCATCTTCACCTACCTCTGGATCGTTACCAACCGCAAAGAACCTCGCCGCAGGGGCAAGATTCAACTCGTCGACGGCACCACGTTCTTCAAAAAGATGCGCAAGAGCCTCGGCAACAAGCGCAACGAGGTCTGCGAGGGTCAGCGCGACGAGATCACCCGCTTGTACGGCAGCTTGGCCGACGGGGAATGCGTCCGTGTCTTCGACAATGCCGACTTCGGCTACCAGCGAATCACCACCGAGCGACCCCTGCGGCTCAACTTCGCCGTCAATGATGAACGCCTCGCACGGATCCGGGAGGCCGGCCCCTTCGCCAACCTCGCCGCCAGCAAGAAGCGCAAGGATACCAGGGGGGCCGAAGCCGAGATCGAAGCGGGACGCAAACAGCAGGAGGCCATCCTGGCCGCGCTGAAGAACGTCGCCGGACAAAGTGTCATCACGGATCGTGACGCGTTCACAAAGCAGATTAAGGCCGCATTCAACAAAGCAGACCTGAAACTCCCCGCGCCGTTATTCAAGGCGATCCTCATGGCCCTGGCCGAACGCGACGAGACCGCCAAAGTCTGCACCGATGCCAAGGGCGATCCCGAACCCGATCCCGAGCTGCGCGACTATGAAAACGTCCCGCTCAAGGAAGACATCGAGGAGTACATGCGGCGTGAGGTCCTGCCCCATGTGCCCGACGCCTGGGTTGACGAGTCAAAGACCAAGATCGGCTACGAAATCAACTTCAACCGTTATTTCTACAAGTACACCCCGCCCCGGCCTCTCGAAGAGATCGAACGCGACCTGAAACAGATCGAGGGCGAAATCGCCCACATGCTCGCGGAGATGACCCAATGAGTGAGCGAGACAAAACGCCCGGCGGCGAGATCCTGGTGTATACGGCTGAAGACGGCAGCAGCCGAATCCGGGTCTTGCTCGAAGACGAGACGGTCTGGCTTACGCAAGGCATGATGGCCGAGCTTTACGAAACCACGAAACAGAACATAAGCCTTCATATTGTAAATATTTACGAAGACGGCGAGCTTTCCCGGGAGGCAACTGTCAAGGAATACTTGACAGTTCGCCAAGAGGGAAATCGCACAGTTCGGCGTATGGTCGAGCATTACAACCTCGACATGATCATCGCCGTCGGCTACCGCGTCCGCTCGCCCCGAGGCACCCAGTTCCGCCAGTGGGCCACCGAACACCTGCGCGAATATCTCGTCAAAGGGTTCACCATCGACGACGAACGCCTGAAGGGCGGCGGCGGCCTGACCGACTACTTCGACGAACTGCTCGCCCGCATACGCGAGATTCGCGCCAGCGAGGCACGGGTCTACCAGCGCATCCGCGACATCTTGGCCCTCGCCAGCGACTACGTCGAAGACGACCAGGAAACGCAGTTGTTCTTCGCCACCATGCAAAACAAGATGCATTACGCCGCCGCCGGCATGACGGCCGCCGAGATCATCTGCCAACGCGCCGATGCCGCCAAGCCCAACATGGGCCTGACGGCCTGGAAGGGCGGCCACGTGCTCAAACGCGACGTGGGCACCGCCAAGAACTACCTCACCGCCAACGAAATCGACACCCTCAACCGCATAACGGTCATGTTCCTCGACCAGGCCGAATTCCGCGCACAGCGGCGGCGCGATATCCGGATGCGCGACTGGGAGCTGTTCCTGGACAAATTCCTGCGCGACACCGAGCTTCCTGTTCTCGGTGACGCAGGCGCGCTCACCCGCGGCGAGGCCCTCGCCTGGGCGCACGCCCAATACGACGCGTTCGCGGAGCGGCGTCGTCTCGAAGCCGAGGCCGAAGCCGAGAAACGGTACCTCGACGATCTGCGCCAGTCTGCCCAAGTGTTGGAGAGGCAAAGGAAAAGTACCAAGAAGAAACCGCACGCCAAGGCGCGAAGGCGCAAAGGAAAGAAGGAAAAACATTGAAACATCTTAGCGTCTTTGCGCCTTAGCGGCTTCGCGTGAATCGTGAATACAGATAGCCAAGGATGCTCACGGAGACCGCCTTATGAACATTTCGGACGCCGTTGCTATCGGTTCTGTTTGTGTCGCCGTGCTCTCATTGGCGGCCGCCGTGTACTTTGGTGTCAAGAACATCCGCCTGCAGCAGCGTCTCCTTGAACTTGAGCAGGAACGGGAGAAGGCCAAGTATGTACAGTCGCTTCAGGCGCAGATTCGGGCCGGGCTTCGAGAAACAGGCCCGAGCAGTTGGAGGCTAGTCGTGGCAAACACCGGTCGGGGCACCGCCCGCAATGTAAGGGCCAGGCTCGACGGTGTACCACTTCTTGAGCACGACGCGATACCTGGGGGCGAGCAAGAAGTAATCACTATCGGGCCGGACTCGGAAATATCTTACTGTGCGGCGATTTCCAAAGCTTGCCGTCCGCCGTTCGAGTTCGATGTGACGTGGGATGATGACTCCGGAGAGCAAGGCCACTACGGCACAACGCTTACGTTCTGAAAGGGTTTGACCGAGTATGGCAGAAGCAGCAGTACAAGTAGGCAAACGCGCGGCATACCCAGCATACAAGCCGTCCGGTGTGGAGTGGCTGGGCGACATACCCCAGCACTGGGACGTCCGCCGCCTGAAATGCGTCGCGTCCATAAACGACGAGGCGCTTTCGGAGACAACAGACCCCAACTATGAGTTCAATTATGTTGACATCGGCAATGTTGATGCTGCTAAAGGCATCGTGGCCACAGAAACCTGTAGATTCGAAGATGCGCCATCGCGTGCGCGAAGAATCGTGAGAGATGGTGACACGATTGTTTCCACGGTCCGAACATATCTTCGCGCTATTGCCCCGATTAGTGGGACAGATAGTCACCTGATTGTATCAACGGGCTTCGCAGTCGTACGACCTCGCAACGTTTATGCGGGCTATCTTGCATACGCTCTGAGAGCTCCGTTCTTTGTAGACACCGTTGTTTCAAGATCCACAGGGGTCAGCTACCCGGCGATCAATGCGCCGGAGGTGGGCAACATCGGAGTAACGATCCCCCCTCTCCCCGAACAGCGCGCCATTGCGGCGTTTCTGGACCGTGAGACGGCGCGGATTGACGGGTTGATTGCGAAGAAGCAGCGGCAGATCGAACTCCTCCAGGAAAAACGCGCCGCCCTCATCTCCCACGCCGTCACCAAGGGCCTCGACCCCACCGCCCCCATGAAAGACTCCGGCATCGAGTGGCTCGGGGAAATCCCAGCTCATTGGACTGTGAGAAGGCTGAAGCACGCCGTCTTCATTCGTGGGGGTCAAGTTGATCCGAAAAATGATGAATATGGTTGTATGGCGCTTATTGCCCCAAATCACATCGAAAGTGGCACTGGCCGCATTTCCAGTTTGGAGACTGCCGAGGAGCAGGGAGCGATCAGTGGGAAGTATCTGTTCCGAAAAGGAGATGTGCTGTATAGCAAGATTCGCCCAGAGCTGACCAAAGCTTGCGTAGCCCCCCAAGACGGACTCTGCAGCGCAGACATGTATGCGATAGTAGCGCGTCGAGGCGTTCTGCCTACGTTTGTCCTGTATCTGCTGCTCAGTGAGGCCTTTACGAAACTTGCCGTTGACGAGTCAATGAGAGTGGCCATGCCCAAGATCAATCGAGAAGACCTTGGTGAAATACGCTGGCCGTTTCCGCCAGTAACGGAGCAAACAGAAATCGTTTCTCGTATTGATGCGCAGATAAGACCAATCGATCTTTTGCTTGAAAGAATACAAGCGAGTATTTACAGACTCCGCGAATACCGCACGGCACTCATCTCAGCCGCAGTGACGGGCAAGATCGACGTGCGGGAGGAGGGGATAATATGAGCAAGTCCTACCTTTCGGACAGCGAAGCAAAGGATATTCTGAGAAAATGGC